>Ga0068855_100000045_pt1 | contig 147511 bp, 131 predicted proteins | sample KBSCornC52_FD_66592 | JGI IMG/M metagenome (GOLD analysis project Ga0068855, IMG submission 66592) | Corn rhizosphere microbial communities from Kellogg Biological Station, Michigan, USA - KBS Corn C5-2 | ecosystem: Host-associated > Plants > Roots > Rhizosphere > Soil ...
CTACCCGCTTCCGGCAGCGATTTGGACGACCTGTTGGACCAGCTGCGGCTGACGCCATCCTCGCATCCCCGCTCCAGCGCTCGTTCCTAGGTCCGGCGCTGGAAAGCCAGCCCCCGGCGACGCCGTTCGCCCGAACGTCGCTTTCAGCCAAGGGTTGCGTTAGCGTCATGCGGGATTTCGACTGCCATGACCCATTCAGCAGCCGGTCAGCTCGCCGAGCCTCATGTCGCCTTCCGCCGCGGGCTCGCCGATGTTCAGTAAAGCCGAACCCTTTCGGCAGCTGATCGACGCCGCCCCCGACGCGATGGTGGTAGTCGACGAGGGCGGTCGAATCGCGCTCGTCAACATGCAAGCCGAGCGGCTGTTCGGCTATGCGCGCGAGGAGCTGGTGGGTCAAGTCATCGAGACGCTCATCCCCGAGCGCTACCGAAGCGCCCACGTCGGCCATCGCAACAGCTTCGTGGCCAGCGCCAAGCTACGCCCGATGGGCTCGGGTCTCGAGCTGTTCGGCCGGCGCAAAGACGGCAGCGAATTCCCGATCGAAATCAGCCTCAGCCCGCTGCTGGTCGACGGGCGCACCTTGGTCTCGAGCTCGATTCGCGACGTCACGCTCCAGCGCAAGGCGGAACAAAAGTTTCGGGCCCTGCTGGAGGCCGCTCCCGACGCCATGATCATCGCCGGCAGCGATGGCCTGATCGCGCTGGTCAACGCGCAGGCAGAGCGCCTGTTCGGCTTCGGTCGTGACGAGCTGATTGGCCAACCCGTGGAACGGTTGGTGCCACGGCGGTTTCAGGGACGGCACGTGAAGCACCGCGAAGGCTACGCTCACGATCCCAAAGCGCGGGGCATGGGCTCCAGCCTCGAGCTGTTCGGCGCGCGCAAGGACGGCAGCGAATTCCCAGTCGAAATCAGCTTGAGCCCGATCGAGACCGAGGACGGCGTGCTGATCTCGGCGGCCATTCGCGACGTCACCGAGCGCAGAGCGGCCGAGGCCGCGGCCAAGCTGGCCAGCCAGCGTCTGTTCAGCGCCGTCGAGAGCTTCCACGGCGCCTTGTCCCTATACGACGCCAACGATCGGCTGGTGATGTGCAACAGCGCCTCGCGAGCATTTCTGGCTCTGGCAATCCCGGGGCCCATCGAGGGTGTTCGCTACGAAGAAGTCGTCGACGCCTGCCTGGGTCAGGGAATGTTCGAGACCGCCGGCGCCGAAAGCGCCGCCGGGCTGAAGCAGCGGTTGCTCTCCTACCACCGCGAGCCGCGGGGCACGCTGGATCTCAAGCTGACCGACGGCCGTACCCTGCGGCTCACCAACAACCACACGCTCGAGGGCGGCGTCGTCTCCACCGCGATCGACGTCAGCGACGACGTGAAGCACGAGGCCGAGCTGCACGCAGCCCGCACCGAGGCCGAAGCCGCCAGCTCCGCCAAGAGCGAGTTCCTATCGTCGATGAGCCACGAGCTGCGCACGCCGATGAACGCCATTCTGGGCTTTGCGCAGCTGCTGCAGCGCGACAAGCGAGCGCCGTTGTCGTCGGCTCAGCACGAGAAGCTGGGCTTCGTGCTTCAAGGTGGCGAGCACCTGTTACGGCTGATCGACGACATCTTGGATCTGTCGCGCATCGAGACCGGGCGCGTCATGATGTCGCCCGAACCAGTGCGGGTGAGCGAGGTCCTGGCCGAGGTGCGGCAGACGTTGGAGCCCATGGCCAACCGGGCCGGCATCGCCCTGACCGTCGACGCCTCCGGCGACGACCGCACGGAGGTCTTGGCCGACCGCACGCGTTTCAAGCAAATTTTGATCAACTTCGGCTCCAACGCTATCAAGTACGGCAAACCCGGCGGTAAGGCTCGCATCCGCGTCGAATCGGTGGATGCGGCGCGAGTGCGGGTGGTGGTGGCCGACGACGGCATCGGCATCCCGCTCGAAAAGCAGGACAAGGTGTTTCAACCGTTCCAGCGAGCGGGACAAGAAGCGGGACCCATCGAAGGCACCGGCATCGGCTTGTCCATCACCAAGCGTTTGGCCGAGCTGATGCGAGGCACGGTCGGCTTTCACAGTACGCCCGCCGTGGGCTCGGAGTTCTGGGTCGAGCTGCCGGTGCACGAGAGCCAGCCCGCTTCCAGTGTTCGCGAAGGTCGGCCCGTTCCGGAGCGCGCTTCTTTGACGCAGGAAGACGGCAATACGGTGTTGGTCGTTTACATCGAGGACAACCCCTCGAACATCGCCTTCATGCAAGGGGTCATGGACGAGCTACCCCGGGTGAAGCTCATCGCCGTGCCCAACGCCGAGGTCGGCATCGAGGTCGTGCGCGCGCAGTTGCCCCAAATCGTGATCATGGATATCAATCTGCCCGGCATGAGCGGGTACGACGCGACTCGGCTGCTGCGCACTTGGCCGGAAACCAAGGACATTCCCGTGATTGCGCTGACCGCCGCGGCCATGCTGGCCGACCGCAAGCGTGTCGCCGAAGCGGGCTTTTACCGCTATTTGACCAAACCGGTGCAGGTGGATCAACTGGTTTCCACCCTCGAAGAGCTGTTGGCCAAAGCGCCCTAGCCCGCGCGCTCAGCCCCCCACGCGCAACACGCCGACTTCGAGCTCGGCGAACCAGTTGATGAAGCGCTGCACGTCTTTGCCGCGATAGATGGCGCCGTGCTGGGGACACATCATTTCGATGTCCAAGCGGGACACACGTGAGCACCAGGCGTCACGCGCGTCGCGCGACCCCATCCAGCGCTGATGAAAGCCTTTGGCGTAGCGCACGTGCTCGTCGAAATTTCCGACGAACAATCCGTCGTGGTCCGCCGGTAGCAGCGCCGCGCCGACGTCACCGCTGAACAAGATTTTTGCCTCTGGATCGTACAGATGGTGGTTGCCCGACGAGTGAAGGAAGTGAGCGGGCACGATGGCCAAGGTCTTGCCGCCGAAATCGACGTTCATGCCTTCGTCGGGCACGGGAATGAACGTACCCGGGTCACCGCCGAAGTGCGGAATGAAGGTGCACCACAGCCAGCTCGTGTAGCACTTGATGTCTGGCTTGAGGGCCAACCACAGCGCCAGGGACGAGATGACGTCGGGGTCTTGGTGCGAGGCGAAGATATGGGTCAAACGCCTGGGGTCGGTGGCTTGGCTCAGGGCCGAAAACACCCCCGGGAATATCTCTTGGCCGCCCGGATCGGTGAGCAGCGAGAACCCCGCGTTCTGCACCAAGTACTCGTTCGTGTCGATCAAGTGCGAGGGGCGCTCGGGATCGCGCGCAATCACTTGCCAGCGATGATGGCCGTTTTCGTACAGAGTCGTCGCTTTCTTCATCTTATGTTCGCCTCATCACCTTGAGCAGCTGCTTCAGCACGTCCACGACGGTCTCGGAGTTGCGGTAAAATTCTTGCGACACGTCGCTCAGCTGCGCGCGCTGCTCGCTGCTGCCGCTGGACGCCTCGATCATGGCCGAGCGCGACAGCACGACCGCCATCATGCCCAGCTGGTCGAGATCGCTCAGCACTTCGTCCACCGCTCGCCACAACCGACGCAGCTGGCTTTGGTGCTCGGTGTCCGCCTGACGGCGACGCTCGACGACCTCGGCCGCGGCGCCGCCAGGGCTGGCAGCAGCGGCGCGAGCGAGCAGGCCCAGCAAGTGCGCTTCTTTGGACAACGAGCTGACCGCCACCACGACCCGTTGACTCAGCGTCGCCAAGCGCTCGAGCTCCACGTGTAGGTCGCGGCTCCAGCGCCGCATCTGCGACGACACCTCGTCGAAGCCGCGCAGACTGCTGCCGCCGCGCTTGCTCTGCACCATCGCGTCCAGCGCCAGCAGATTCACGCGAAAAGAGCGAGCTATCAGCTCTTTGGCCGCCTCGTTCAGCGAAATGACACGCTCGAAGTCGGCTCGTTCTCGAAGGTCGTCTAGACCCAGTGCCGTCGACACCAGGGATTGCATTGCAATCGAGGTGCCAGCGCAAACGCTCGCACGTTCGCGTGTTTCGACGTGCAGGCTTTGCAGCTACGGAGCAGCCAGCGCAAAGCGTGCGGGCGCTGCCGGAGAAGCAGCACGCGATCCGCCACGCCCGCCATCGGCGTTCGGCTGGCGCGCGAGTTGCACAGTAGCAAGCCAGAGCGTCACCAGCCGCTCCCTGAGGGTAGAGTCTTCATTGTCAACTTTGGACCAAGAACGAGTTCTCGTCGTCGATGACGACCCAACCGCGCGGCGAGCCACCTGTCGCATCTTGAAACAAGCCGGCTACGACCTCAGGGAAGCGAGCACGGTGCGCGGCGCCCGGCGGGCGCTGCTGGACGGCGGCATCGGGGTCATGGTGCTCGACGTCGTTCTGCCGGACGAGAACGGCATCGAGCTCTTGCGCCAATTGAAGAGCGAGCAATCCGACGTCGACATCCTGATTTTGACTGGATGTCCGGCAAGGTGCGACATGGGCGAAGCCATTCGGCTCGGCGCAACCAGCTACCTCCGTAAACCCATCGACCCATTCGTGCTGCAGGTGCAAGTCGCGGCCGCGCAACACTCGCATGAGGAAAGGATATGCGCCCGCCGCACGCGCGCCGCGCTCGAAAGCTCGTTGCGCGACACGCGCGGCATGCTCGAGCGCTTGCCTCGCCAACTGGCCAAACAGTTATCGAGCGCCTGGGACCTGCGGCACGTCGAGACGGGCGCCCACGTGCGACGCATGGGGGCCTACAGCGAAGCGCTGGCACTGGCGCTCGGTGTGGCGGCCGACGACGCCGACACGCTCGGGCAAGTGGCCATGCTGCACGACATCGGCAAGATCGCGATTCCGGACGCAATCCTCGGCAAGCCGGGCAAGCTCACCGAACAAGAATTCGACGTGATGAAGCTGCACGCCAAGGCCGGCGGCGAAATGTTGGCGGGCTCCGACCATCCGTTCTTACAGCGGGCCGCCCAAGTGGCGCTGCGCCATCACGAGCGCTGGGATGGCAGCGGCTACCCCGGCAACCTGCGCGGCGAAGCCTGTCCATACGACGCGCGCATCGTCGCCGCCGCCGACGTGTACGACGCCCTCGGTCAGAAGCGTTGCTACAAGCCCGGCTGGACCGAAAAGGAAATCGAGGACTACTTCCGCCGGGGCTCGGGCCAGCTGTTCGAGGCGCGCATCGTCGAGGCGCTGCTCGACTCTCGCCCGCGCCTGCGCGAAATTGCCGGCACCTTTCCCGAGCTTTCGCTGGAGCCGCTCGTCAAAGCCTCGTAACGCGCGCGCCCCCGACGCGGGTCTGGAGCCGTGCGCTCGCCCTGGCACGATCGCTGCAATGCGCGGCGATTCCGTGCCCGTCGCCGTTCTTCCCACCATCTTTCTCGTCGGGTGCTTGTTGGTTGCGTTCCTTTCGCGACCCAAGACACGACCTCCGCAAAGACGGCTGACCTTCGTCGCGTCCAACCTTTGGATCCTCGACCATCTGTGCCTAGCGGTGGGTCGCATTCTTCACGAATGGCCGGAGCTCGAGGAAGCGCGTTTCGACATTGGCGCGCTCGCGATGCTGGACGAGGCCAGTTTGGCTTCTCTGGCTCGAGCCATCGATACGGCCGCGGCCGCAGGGATCCGACTTCGCGTGGACGGCTACGACGCACGGATGGCGTTGCTCATGCTGTCTCGCGGAATGAGCGCGGAACACCTGGGCGCGCCGAGAAACCCTGGCCCCGAGCCAGCGAGGACCACCCACTAGCGCGCAGACGGGTGGCGCACGCCCACGTCGCCAACGGTGGGTCAGGTCGCCATTTTCAGTAGGACCTCGGCGACAAACTGTCGTTTCGGCCACACGTGCAGCCCCGACAGGGCCCTTCAGTGGCGCAGGTCTGCGACGAAGCTCGGCGTCGTGCGCGTCACGAGCCGGCCTCCCCGGTTTCGCACCTCGGGGAGGCCGGCACGGATTCTGCTCGGGGCGCCGCTCGTGAACGAAGCGCCGACGACCAAGCTTACGCTGCCTCCAGCCGTTTACGGCAGCTCCACCGAACGAGCAGCGCGCGCGGGCACCTCGCAGTCCCTGCCGTGGGAGGTCGCCGAGGCCTTGCGCAGCGGGGACCATGGCTGTGACCGGCAGTTCGATCGATTCTTGCCGCTGCGGCTGCAGGCCGTGTCTGCGCGCTATTGGAGCCCCCTTCGTGTCGCAGCTCGGGCTGCCGCCTGGCTCGATGAGCTCGACATTCGCACGCTGGTCGACATTGGGTCTGGAGCCGGCAAGTTCTGTGTCGCTACCGCCCTCATGAGCCGGTGCGCCTTCTTGGGTGTCGAGCACCGTAAGGATCTGGTGGCGACGGCGCGCGCCCTGGCCGCGGTGTTTGGCGTCCAAAGTCGTGTCTCGTTCGTGGAGGAGACCTTCGGGGACACGCCTCCGCCCGCGGCTGAGTGCTACTACTTCTACAACCCGTTCCTCGAGGGAATGCTGGAGCCGGAGGCCTGGCTGGACGACCGCGTGGAGCACGGCGAGCGTCGTTACGATCGCGAGCTGCTGGCGGTCGAAGACTGGCTGGGGCGAGCCCCCGTCGGCACCTACGTTTTGACCTACAACGGCCTCGGCATCGATCTGCCGCTCGCCTACCGCGAAATCCGCACCGACCGAACATTCCCCTGCAACTTGCGGCTCTATCGCAAGACGTTCGAGCAGCGGTAGGCCGCCCATGTCGGGGCCGTCTGTGTCGTCAATGGCGCTTGATCGACCAAACATGACAACAACTTGTCGTAATTAGCAGATCGCCCGCCCGAAGCAGCCGGAACGGGAGGTCTCGCTCGTGTTGGCAGCCGAGCGGAAGCACGGCCCAAACCTTGCTCTTAGCCCGACGATATCAACCGTGATCCGCCGAGCCCCTCCCAAGTCCACGTACGTCACGGTGGTGGCGGACAACCCACAGACTCTCGACGGACTACACGCCTACTTCAACGGGGCCGGCGTCGCCTCGAATGGGGTGGACCGGTTGCTGGACATGTCGGTGGTGCCCGCGGTCGCTACTGCCGTCGTTCTGTTCCCGGATGACTTCGACCGCGGCGAGGCCGAAGCGATGATCGTCTCGCTGCGACGCGCACGCCCCCGCCTTCTCATCGTGGTCGTGACGGGCGCGCCTCAGCATTTGGTCGCCGCGCTCGAGCCGGACGGACGTTCGGCACCGCCCGTCGTTTTACCCAAGCCTGCGTTTGGCTGGACCATCTTGGACGCGATTCGCGGGCGCGCGGACCTGCCGCCCTCCTGATGCTCACGCCTCCTTGGTTGCAATGACCGTCTTCTTCTTACTGAGCGTGCCGGTGCTACTTGTCGGCGCCGGGCTCACTCTTGCCTTGCGGTCGAACCGGGCCCGCGCGTTGGCAGCCTTGGCCTCGCAAGCGGTGGCGACACTGCTGGTGTTGATGAGCCTCCTGCCGACCCTGCGCGGGCAGGCCGCGCTGGAGGTGGTTTGGCCGTGGCCCTCACCCATCCACAGCATCGCGTTTCGGGTCGACGCGCTGGGCGCCTTCTTTTTAGCCTGGAGCTTGCCCATGACCTGTTTGGGCACGCTCTACGCCGTCGGCTATTTGCAGCGCTACTTTCGCGAAGGTCGCAACGGAGGTTGGCATTTCGCCCTGCTGAACCTGGTGTGCTTGTCCTTCGTGCTGATTTACTCGGTGCAAAATTCGCTCGTCTTCCTGCTCGGATGGGAGATCGCGGCCGTGGCGGCCTGGCTGCTCGTGATCTGGGACTACGGCAACCAGAAGATTCGTTTCGCGGGCTTCAACTACCTGGTGTCGACGCACATCGGGCTGTTCGTCCTCGTCGCGGCGTTCATGCTGCTGCACAGCGAAACGCGCTCGATGGACTTCGTCTCGTTTGGCCGGTTCCTGTCGCGACCGACCCCGCTGCGCGGAACCATCTTCTTATTGCTCGGCGTCTCCTTCGCTCTCAAGTCGGCCTTCTTTCCGTTCCACACCTGGTTGCCGCGCGCCCACGCCGCCGCTCCCGCGCACGTCTCGGCCCTCATGTCGGGTGTCATTCACAAGGCAGGCCTGTTTGCCTTTCTGCGCTTCACCCTGCTGATGGGAAAGCCCGAGGAGTGGATGGGTTGGAGCGTCCTGTGTTTTGGATTGCTGTCGGCATTCTTCGGCATCATCTACACCACCACCCAGCGCGACCTAAAACGGCTATTGGGCTACTCGTCGACCGAGAACGTGGGCATCGCCGCGATCGGCTTCGGGATTGGCTATCTGGGTTGGGCTTGGGGTGTCCCCGCGCTTTTGGTTTGCGGCTTCGCAGGCGGATTGCTGCACATCCTCAACCACGCCCTGTTCAAGTGCCTGCTCTTCTACGGTGCGGGCAGCGTCTATCGCGCCACCCACACCGTGGACATCGAGAGACTCGGAGGCTTGGCCAAGCGCTTGCCGGTCACGGCCACGTTGTTCTTGATCGGGGCCTTGGCGATCGCCGCGTTGCCTCCACTCAACGGCTTCGTGAGCGAGCTCCTGGTTTACTCTGCGTTGCTCTCGGGGCGCGCCCCGACCGGCCAAGCCAACATTCTATTGATCGCCTTTGCGGCGGTACTGGCCTTCGTGGGAGCCGTCAGCGCGCTGTCGATGACGCGAGCCTTCGGCCTCGCCTTCCTTGGCAGTCCCCGTGACGCCACGGTTCACGAGGGTGAGGAAGCGCCGGCGAGCATGTGGTTGCCCATGGCGCTGCACGCGCTGGGCGTGCTGGCGTTCGGGCTCGTTCCTCAGTTGGCCCTCGGGGCCATCTCGCCCACGCTCGAGCTGTTCGCTCTCGGCCACGACTCGAGCGCAGCCCGAGCGACAGTAGCCCCTCTGGTACTGGCCAATCCGCTGCTAGCGCTCGGTTTGGCCACCGCCGGGGGCTTGGCGTGGTACCTCGGTCGCTCCGCCAGGCGAAGCCCGACCTGGGGGTGTGGCTACACGGCGATCTCGCCGCGTATGCAATACACCGGCAGCTCGTTCTCGGAGCACTTCATTCGTCTGTTCGAGACGTTCCTGCCTTCGGCACGCCGCGAGCGCTTACCTGAAGAAGTATTTCCGCAGCAGGCAAGCCACTTGGGCACGCATCACTTCGACGCTGTCGAGCGGCGTACGTTCGAGATGCTGCGGCAAGCGGAAGACCTGATCGCTCATGCTTCCGAGCGCATCCCAGAACAGTCTCGTTTCGCGTTTGCGGCGGGCCTGGTGGCGCTCGTGATCATCGGTGCGCTCGTGTTGGGAGCTACCGGGCCATGACCCTCGCGTGGTTTGCCAACTTCGGGGCGCTGCTCGTCATGCCCGTCGTTTTGATGGGGGTGATCGGACGCGTGAAATCTCGTTGGTCCGGCCGCAAGGGGCCTCCAATCTTGCAGCTGGCCTACGATCTGCAACGGCTGGCTCGGAAGCGGCCCACCTACAGCACGACCACGACGGTGGTGTTCCGAGTCGCGCCCCATCTCTTCCTAGTGACCTCACTCTGTTCGGGAGCCATCGCGCCGCTTCTGGGCTCTCGCCCCATCGTCTCTTTCCCGTTCGACTTCGTCTGGTTCGCGTATATCTGGGCCTTCGGGCGCGTCGCCTTGATGCTGGCGGCCCTCGACGTCGGAAGCTCCTTCGAAGGGATGGGCGCCGCACGCGAAGCCGTTTTTTCGTCCATCCTCGAGCCGGCCCTGTTTCTGGTCATGGGCGCCCTCTCCTTCTTGGGTGGCCACCGAGCTTTGCATAAAATTGCCACGCTGCGCCTACAGGCGGGAGCACCCCCCGCCGTCTGGCTGCTGGCGATAGCGGCGCTCTTGATAGCGCTGCAAGTCGAGACGTCGCGCATGCCGGTCGACGATCCCTCCACCCATCTGGAGCTCACCATGGTGCACGAAGTCATGGTGCTCGATCACAGTGGCCCGGATTTGGCCGCAATCCAGCTCGGTTCGGCCATCAAGGTCTTCGTCGGCTGCTCCGTGATCGCCACCCTGCTGAATCCTTGGGCGGGCAGTGCCGGCTTGCTGTGCGGAGCGGCGAATCTAGGCCTGTGTGTGGCCGTTGCTGCGTTCCTCGGCACGGTCGAGTCGCTCGTTGCTCGCCTCAAGCTTCGCGCGGTTCCTCAGTACATCGCCGTCGCCCTCGCCTGCGGCGGCGTGGCGCTGTTGGCGACCATCTGGCGCGCAGGTGGCCCGAAATGAGCCCGCTTTTGATGGGGCTGCTGGGGGTGATGGTGGTGCCACTCTTCGTGGCAACCTGGCGGAGCAGCCTGTTCGGGCTCTCCTGCCAAGGGTTGTTGATGGCCTGGGCGGCGTACCGGCTGAATCCCGATCTGCACGTCGTCGGCACTTGGCTGAATCTTGCCGACTTGCTGGTCGTGCGCGGGCTGGGCGCCCCGTTGCTTTTGTATCGCTTGATGCGCGCGCGACGCCACGCCGCGCGTCATGACGTCATCGCACCCAACCTATTGTCTTGGACCGTCGCGCTCGGCCTCGTGCTGGCGGCGTTCAACCTGGCCTCGGTGCTCGTCCCCGTCGATGGTGACCAGCGAGCCCTGACCGCCGTGGCGGCGGCGGCGGTCTTGCTTGCCTTCTTGGTGCTGGCGTCGCAGTCGACTCCCTTCGGTCAGGTGGTTGGCGCGCTTCGGCTCGAAAATGGCATCGCGCTGTTCGAGCTGGGGGGCGAGCACGAGCATCAGTCGCTAGTGACGCAGGTCGGACAGCTGGTGATCGTCGTGGCGACGATAGGTTTGTACGTGTGGTTGCTGAGGGGCTTCTCGGAGGCTGGCAGCGCGCCCGCCGAGCTCGCTCCGGACGAGCCAGATCTGTGAGCCCGCTCGATCTCGTCCTGGTTCCCGCGCTCGCCGCGCTCGCGGTCCTCCTGGGGGTGGGGCGAGAGCGAGCCGCGCTCGTTCTGGTGGGCGCCTCGTTCACGACGACCGCGCTCGCGGTCGTCGAAGTCACCAGCGTTTCGCCCCCGGGCGCAGCCTGGCTTGGCCTCGTTCGGGTCGACGCGACCTCGCGACTCTTTCTCTTGCTGGTCAATCCAATCTTCTTCGGCATCTCGACCTACATCTGGCACCGCGTGCGCACGACTCCGGCGTTGCGCGAGTGGATCGGCCGGCTGACTTGGCTCGCACTGATCTTTCTCGCCAGCACCAACGCCCTCTTGATGGCCAACCACCTGCTCGCGTTGTGGGTGTTGCTCGAGCTGACGGCTCTAACCGTCACGCCGCTGATAGTCAGGCCTCGCTCAGAGGCGTCGCGGCGTGCCGCCTTTCGCTACCTCGTCTTCTCGACGGTGGGCCTGGGTCTGGTGGCGCTCGGCTTCGCTTGCTCGAGCCGTGGCATGGAAGCAGCCGGACTGACCCCGACGTTCGCGGTGGACCGCCTGCTCGAGCTCGGCCCCCTGCCGATGAATGCTTGGAGCAAGCTCGGCCTGGCGCTCGTGCTGCTCGGTCTCGGTACCAAGCTCGGGTTGGCGCCCATGTACAGCTGGCTGCCCGAGACCTACGACGAGGCGCCGCCGGCGGTGGCGGCGCTCTTGGGCGCCGTTCAGTTCAATGCCGCGTTGGTGGTCCTGTTTCGGATCGTGCAGATCTATCGCGTCAGCAGCCCGGCGCTCTTGACGGGCCAACTGCTGGCGATGGGGCTGGTGTCGATGGTGGTGTCGACCGTCAGTATCATCGCGACCCGCAACATCAAGCGTTTGATAGCCTACGCGTCCATCAATCACGCCGGTGTCATCGCCATTGGCTTGGCGGTGGGTGGCTCGGCTACCTACGGTTTGCTCCTCTACGTGCTGAGCAACGCATTCATCAAGGCGATCCTGTTTTTGACCGCCGGCAAGATCATGGCGCACTACAAAACGAACGACACGCGCGTGATTTCCGGGCTGCTCCAGGAGCTGCCGTACAGCGGCGTCTTTTTGATGGTGGGCACCATCGCCCTTTTGGGTTTTCCGCCTTTCGGAAGCTTCTTGGGTGAGCTCTTGATCTTGTCGGCGCTAGTTGGCTCCGGCCGCATGCTCACGTTCGCCGCGTTCTGTACGTTGATCACGATGACGTTCGTTGCCACCGGGCGCACCGTGTTCCCGATGATTTGGGGACCATCGAAAGAGAAGCACGACTGGCCTCGCCAAACGCTGCCTTCGGCTCTGCCGAAGCTGACCTTCCTCGTCGCGCTGGTGGTGCTCGGCATCTACATCCCGCCCGCGCTCAACCAGCTGCTGGAACAGGTTGCTCAATCGTTGGGGGGCCGATGACGAGCTCGGCCGTGGTGTGCTGCATGCCCGTGAATGAAGTCCCGACGCTGGACTTCGCGGTCTGGCGCGCGGAGCTCGTGGCAGGGCTGGAGCAAGGTTTTCGGCTGGTGACCTTGTTCGGCCAGCGGCGGGCCGAAACCGTCCAGCTCACGGCCGTGGTGCAGGACCGCGAGGGCGCGTTGCGGCCGTCTCGTGCCGTCTTCTCGGCCGACTCGGGCTACCGAGAGCTGACGAGCGAGCGCCCCGAGCTGCATTGCTTCGAGCGCGAGCTGCACGAGCAGACGAGCCTGCACATGCCCGGCCACCCCTGGCTGAAGCCCGTTCGCTACGAGGGTAGAGAGCCCGCAAGCATGGGGTCCTACCCCTTTTACGAGGTGCAGGGGAAAGAGGTTCACGAGGTCGCGGTCGGCCCCATTCACGCGGGCGTCATCGAGCCCGGCTCATTCCGGTTCTCGTGCTTGGGCGAGCAAGTTCACCACCTCGAGATCCAACTTGGGTACCAGCATCGCGGAGTCGAGCGAAGGCTGTTGGAACGCGAGCCTCGCCTACTCGCGCCGCTGGTCGAGACCATTGCCGGAGACGCGAGCGTCGGACATGCGTGGGCTTATTGCGCCGCCGTCGAAAGCTTGGCGGCGTGCGAGCCAGGGCTCGACGTCGACGTCGGGCGAGCGGTGGCGCTCGAGCTCGAACGAATCGCCATGCATTTGGCGGGTCTGTCGGGACTGGCCGCCGACATTGGCTTTCTGCAGGGCGCGACCACGTACGGTCGGCTGCGAACGACCGCCATCAACACCACGATGCGGCTGTGCGGCAGCCGGTTCGGACGCGGAGCACTGCGCCCCGGCGGGGTGAGGCTGCAGCTGTCGTCCGAGCTGTCGAAGCTGGTGCGCGACAACGTCGAGCTACTCCGCCGTGATTTGGTGTCGGTCAACGCGCTCTTCCTGTCCGCCCGAACGGTGCAGCATCGCCTCCGCGGCGTCGGCACCCTGTCGAATGACCGAGCCAAGGAGCTGGGGCTCGTCGGAGTGGTTGGTCGCGCCTCGGGCATTGCGCTCGACGCCAGGCAGTGGGGCCGCGCGGGGGCCTATCGGCTACTGCCGCTCGAGCCGGTCGTCCTCGCGGACGGCGACTGCTGGGCACGCGCGAAGGTTCGTGTCGAAGAGCTCGACGCTTCCCTGTCTTGGATCGCGGCCGTTCTCGAGCGTCACGCAAACTGGCAACAACCGCTGCGCCCGGTCGCGGAGCTGTCGCCGAATCACCTCGCGATTGCCCTGGTCGAGGGCTGGCGTGGCGAGATCGTCCATTGCCTGGAAACGGACGCCCGTGGCGCCCTGAGCCACTACAAAGTCCAAGACCCGTCCTTCCGCAATTGGATGGGGCTGGCGCTGGCCGTGCGAGGCAACGAAATTTCGGACTTTCCCATCTGCAACAAGAGCTTCGACCTCTCCTACTGCGGGCATGACCTATGAACGGCTTCAAATCACTCCGGGTCCGTGTCGCGCAAGGCACGCAATACATCACCGATTTGAGAAAGGCCGTGCCCACTGGCTTCCGGGGCCGCCCCACGATCAAGCCTCACCCCTGCGCAACCGACTGCCAAGCATGCCAAGCTGCTTGCCCCACGGGCGCAATTCGTCTGGCTCCGGTGGCGCTCGACCTCGGGCGTTGCGTGTTCTGCAACGCTTGCGCGGAGATCTGTCCCGAAAAGAAGCTCGAATTCGGCGCAGAGCCTCGCATGGGTGGCTGCACGCCTAGTGAGTTGGTCATCGAAGAAGGCGCCGAGCCCGCGCTGCGTGTCCGCGCCAACGCGACGTTCACGCGTCTCTTCGGTCGCTCTTTGAAGATGCGTCAGGTCTCGGCGGGCGGCTGCAACGCCTGTGAGTTGGAGCTGGGGGCGCTCGCCAACGTCAACTTCGACGTTCAGCGCTTCGGCATCGAGTGGGTGGCGTCGCCCCGACACGCCGACGCGCTCGTCTTGACGGGCCCGCTGACGCGCGCCATGCACGACGCCGTGAGGCTGGCTTGGGATGCGATGCCCGAGCCGCGCTTTCTGGTGGCGGTGGGCGCATGCGCCATTTCCGGAGGCCTGTACGAGGGGGCGGAAGGCGTGGACCGTAGCTTTCTCCAAGAGGTCGGACCCGTTCTGTACGTGGCCGGCTGTCCCCCCCACCCGCTCACCTTCATCAACGCCATCCTCGATCTGCTCGGCGCGGCTTGACCGGCCCCTCGCGAGTTGGCGGTAGAGCCCTCGACCCACGTGGCGCCAAAACGACAATAAGTCCATGATTACCGCGCATGCCACTGAAGAAGCGACAACCTGACATCGTTTTCGAGCCCGTCATGCGCTCCAGCGCCATGAAGAAGGTCGATCAGATTTTGAGGGCAGTCGCGGGTAAGGACGTCACTCTCACCCTCATTGGAGAAAGCGGCACCGGTAAGGAGGTGTTGGCGCGTCGGGCGCATGAGCTGTCGGGACGCCGGCGCAATCCGTTCATTCCCATCAACTGCGCCGCTATTCCCGAAGCACTGTTCGAAAGCGAGTTGTTCGGGCACGAGCGGGGCGCTTTTACCGGCGCAAGTGATCGAGCACGCGGCAAGGTCGAGGCGGCCGAGGGTGGGACGCTGTTCCTGGACGAGATCGGCGAGATGCCCATGCTGATGCAGGCCAAGCTGCTGCGCTTCTTGGAGAATCGGCGTTTCATGCGCGTCGGCGGCTCGACCAAGATCCAGGCCGACATTCGCTTGCTGTTCGCCACGCTCCGTCCCTTGGCGGACGACGTGCGTGCGGGCAGGTTTCGCGCGGACCTGTTCTACCGCATTCAAGGCATCACGCTGAACGTACCCGCGCTGCGCGATCGGCGAGCCGACATCGCGCCGCTGTTGAGTCAATTCCTGGCCCAGCTCTCAGCTCGTCACGGAGTTCGGCCGCCCAAGCTCACCCGACAAGCGAGAGCTCTACTAATGCAGTACGACTGGCCCGGAAACGTTCGCGAGCTGCGGAACGTCATCGAAACTCTCTGCTTGCTGAAAGAGGGGCGGCAAGTGCGCCCGGCGGATCTTCCCGACGACATTCGTGCTCAAGCCGCGCCGGCTCGTCCGGCCCCTGGTGTCGAGCATCCCGGCCAGCTCTTGGTCGACCTCGACGGCGGGCTCGAAGCCCTCACTCGTCATATCATCGAAGCCGCCTTGGAGGACGCAGAAGGGAACACCATCAAAGCCGCGGCACGACTGAAGATCAGCCCCAGGACCTTGCAACGACACGTGGCGGCCGGGCGCGTTCGGCTGCCCAAGCGCGCCAGAGGCTGAGGTCTGCCGCGAGGTGACACGCGTCATCGAACGCGCCCGCGGTCCGAGCCGTCGCTTGCTCATCGTACAAACCGGCCATCTTGTACAAATTGCTGAGGGGCAAATTGCCTCTCCGGAGTCGCGCGCCCCCGCCTCGCGGTGCCGCGACGGCGATTCAGCACCCGACCTTGACGCTAGTGGGAGCGCGCGACCATCATTTGGTAGATGTCGGGGACACATCGACTCATTCTAGTGGCAGACAGCGATCTGAAGTTGCTGAAGCGCGTGTCTGGACTCGCACGCAGCGAAGGCTACGACGTGATCCTCAGCGCCCTGGGCAAGGACGTGATCCCGCTGGCCCTTGCCCACCACCCGGAATTGATCGTGCTCGACGTCGAATTCCCGGACGCCGACGGCCGCGATCTCCTCCAAGCCATCAAGAAGGACGCTCGGATCTCCGAGATCCCGGTGCTGATGTGGTCGGGGCGCGACTACGATTCGGATCGGCGCATTGCGCTCGAGCTTGGCGCCGCCGACTACGTGCCCAAGTCAGACACGTTGATGCTGATGCCCAAGATCGCGCGGGTGTTGCTGCACGCCAAGCGCGAATCCGAGCTGGCGCCGCGATCCGGCCTCTAACGCGGACGACCCTAAGCTGGCAATGGCGAAACGCAGAATCCTGAAAACCAACCGCGCTACCATCGTGAACGCGGCTCTGGAGATCATCGACCAGGTCGGCGTCGACGGCCTCACGATTCGCGGCGTCGCGGCGTTGGCCGGCGCGCCGCCCATGTCGCTCTATAGCCACTTCGCAAAGAAGGAACAGCTCCTCGATTTACTGTACGAAGATATCTCCTCGAGGTTGTATCCCGGGCCCGAGCACGACGATTGGCCGAGCGCTCTCAGCAGCTTTTGCCACAACATTCGTGAGCTTTTGCTGGTGCACCCGCGCTGGGCGCCGCTGTTGTCACGACCGGCTCCGGTCCTGCTCGTGCCGCGGCGCGAGCGCCTGCTGACCCTCATGACGACAGCGGGGCTCACGGCCAGAGACGCGCTGGCCACGCTTTCCAGCGCGGGGCTGCTGGCGCTGGGCTTGACCACCATCGAGCTGTCGTTCCGCGATCGAGACGGCGTCTCACCGTTCGCGAAGCGCTACGACAACCTGCGGGCCCAGCGGGAGGATTCGTGGTTCGCGAGCGAGAACCCCACCACGCGCGACGCCTTGGCTCGGCTGCCAACGCTGGATCTCGGCGAAAATTTCTCGTCCACGGTGCGTGCGTTCATCGAAGGGCTCGAAGCGCGCTTCGCGCACGAGCCTCTTGCCCCCGTAGCTCAAGGATCGAAGCGATAGTCCGTTTCCAAACAAGCCTTGCGAGCCCCGAAGTCTCGGCAAAACCCAACGAGATCGGCGTCCGGGGGTAGGATCATGATCTTCCGAAACTCCAGGTGGCTGACCAAACAGAACAGCGTCACCTCGAGGTAGCTGAAGTCGCGCTCGGGAGGGAGCGCGGCAAGCGCCGCTCGAACGTGCTCTTCCAGCCACGCCACCACGTTTTCGAGGCTTTTCTTCAGCTTGGCGCGGTGAACTGTCTCGCTGGCGGCGCTCGACGACCCACTCATGATCAGCCCTACCTCCGTCGACATCCCCTGGAGGACGAGCTCCTGCATGTTCGCCAGCAGCGGATCCGCCAGCGCTTCCGGCCACACGATGACCAGCTTTCGCTCGGCGGTGCGGGCGAGCACGCGGCAGACGTTGAGCGCTCCGAACCAGGTCGCTTGCGGCGTGCGCAGGCTCGGGACTTTGAGCGCCGGGTTGCCGCCGTAGTCTCGAGCCTCCAACGACCCGAGATCTCGGACCACCTGCAAGTCGCAAGGCAGCCCGAGCTCGTTCGCGAAGATCCGAGCGACCCGCGTAAAGCTGGAGCTGGAGCGGCCGACGATGGTCAGCGACGTCGACATAGCTGGTCAGAAGTACTGCCAGATAGTTGCGCCTGCAACCTCATCGGTAAGGTGGTTGCACGTTGCTCGACCTGCCGCGACGTGAAAAGGTTGGCCGGTGAGACCGCTCCCACTCTTGGCCCTGTGCAGCTTGGTTTCGTCCTTGGCGCTCGCCTGCGGCAATAAAGACGCCAGCAGCGTGGACCCCGACAGCGACAAGCCGTCGACCGGCAATCCCAAGCCCATCGACCTCGGTCAGCCGCCGGCCATCGTCGACCCAGGCCCGCCACAAACGTTACAGCCCACCCTGCCGACCGGGTTCGTAGCCGCGTTGGGTCCGGCGAACGATGCGGGGAAGCTGAAAGGCGGCTGGAAGGTCGTGGGGCCGCTCGCCTCGGTGCCGGAGAGTCCCCAGGCGACCTGCGCCAACGTGCTGCGGGTACTGATGCGTGACTTTGCCACCTACAAGCATCCGGACTTCGGCGGTCCGAAAGACCCACAGAACGCGCCAGGGCTGGTGAACGCCAAGCTGGGTGATGGCCGCAAACCCACGCGCACGAAAGCTTTCCCCAAAGTCGCAGTGAAGCTGGGCGATTGGTACGCCACCATTCCGAACGTCAACACCGCCTACGTCGTGGATTTTTGGTTGGAGCCGGTGGGAGATTCTTTCGTCCTCGACTCGAGTCGCTTCTTTCCCCTCGACGACGTGAGCTCGGCCGAGTCGAAGCAGAACGACGACGACAACCAGCCTCGAAATTTCGGCTTTACCACCGAGCTACATACCTCGTTCCGCTACAAGGGCGGAGAAGTCTTCACGTTCCGCGGCGACGACGACGTGTTCGTGTTCGTCGACGGCAAGCTGGTCGTCGACATTGGCGGCGTCCACGGCCCCACCGAGGGCTCGGTCAAGATCGACGAGCAGAACCTCACGTTGGGCAACGTCTACACACTGGATCTCTTTCAAGCCGAACGAAACCCCACCGGCTCGAACTTCCGCATCGAGACCACGCTCGACTTTGCCGATTGCGGCGACATCGTCGACGACGTTCCGAGGTGAGCGGCGCGGCGCCTCACCAATTTTCCACGAAGGCGCGCAGCTCCGACAGGGTGGGGCCGGTTCCGTCCGGTTCGATGAGCTGTTCCTGCGGCACGCCCAAGCGGTTGACCCAAAACGTCGGAAAGCCGAACCATTTGGCGCCAGCGGCGTCCCAACCACCGAAGGCCGCAAACGCGATCTCTTCCCGTCGAAGGCCCAGCCGCGACTCCGCCAGGGCGTAGGCGCGCGGATCGGGCTTGAAGGTCCTCGCCAAGTCGGTCGACAGCCGCAGCGGGAACAACTCCGACAAACCCGCATTGCCGAGCAGACGCTCGATCATCGACGGAGAGTAGTTCGCCAGCGGCGCCAAGCGCAGGCCCGCCTGCCTCCAGGCCTCGAGCGAGGGCTTGGCGTCCGGCCACGGCGTGAGCCGCGAATAGGCACCGACCAAGGTGTGGCGCTGGTGGTCCGAGAGCGTGATGCCACGCGCTGCCGCCGCATACCGCAAGGCTTCGTGGGTTACGCTCTCGAAGTCCACGTATTGGTTAGCGGCCGCTCGGAGCCACGAGTACTCGAACTGGCGGGTCCGCCAAGCTTCGCAAAACTCGGGGGCTTGCGAACCTATGACGGAGGCTGCCGCCTGGGCCACGCCCCGCGGATCGAACAGCGTGAACAGGTCGAAGCAGATGGCACGGATCTTTTTGCGCGGGCCGACCGCGCCAGGCGCCGACGTCGCCGCCAACGGCGCTGGCCTGCAGGCAGCCGCCCAGGCACCCGAAAGCAGCGCTGGCGCGCCCAGCACCGGAACTAGTCCCAAAAACTTGCGACGTGACATGCCAAGCAGCCTGCAGACGGCGCGGCCAGCCGTCGATTCGGCAAGACCGTATGATCCCCATGCACTTTTGCATGGCCCCTCATTTGGCCTAAAATCGCGGCCATGCTCGACTGGGATGACCTCCGCTACTTTCTGGCCGTGTCGAGGGCAGGCAGCCTGTCGGCGGCGTCGGCTACGCTCGGCGTGACGCAGCCGACGGTGGGACGCCGCATCGCGGCACTGCAGCGTCGCTTGGGCGCCAAGCTTTTCACGCCGACGCCGACGGGGCAGGCCTTGTCGCCATCGGGACGCAAGCTGCTGCCGCACGCCGAGCGCATGGAGCTCGAAGGCATCTCCGCCGAGCGCGTGACCTCGGGCCGAGACGTCGGGCTCCGCGGCCGCGTCCGCGTCACGGCCTCGGAGTGGCTGATCGGTGCGGTGCTCGGACCCATGCTGCACCCGTTCGTTTCACTGCATCCGGCGTTGGAGCTGGAGCTGCTAGCCGACCCACGGCATTTGAACCTGACTCGACGCGACGCGGACCTGGCGATTCGGCCCTCGCGCTTCGAGCAACCAGACGTCGTTCAACGAGAAATCGCCGTCGTCGCGTTCGGACTGTATGCGTCCGACTCGTACTTGGCCGAACGAGGCCCGCCGGATTTTACGCGCCAATGCGACGGGCACCGCTTGATCGCCATGAGCGAGGACCTGACGAAGATACCGGACGTCGATTGGCTACCGAGCCTGACCGCGAAGGCCAGTGTGGTGGTGCGCACGAATGGCCGTGAGCCGATGGCGCGCATGGCCGCGGCCGGGGTCGGCCTGGTGTGTTTGCCGCGCTTTCTGGGCGATGCCACCCCCAACCTCCGACTGTTGGCGACACCCAGCGCCGGCCCGCAGCGCAAGCTCTGGCTGGGGTGCCATCGCGACGTGCGCGCCGTGCCGCGCGTGGGGGTGGTGAGCAGTTTTCTCGCCGAGGGGTTTCGTCGCTTGCGAGCGGCCCTGCACCCCGCATCGTAGCGCGTTCAGGCTGGCTGATAGCGGCGGCGCACAGCGCGCCCTAGTACGGCGCTCTAGGGTGTTCCTGAATTGCTGGTCTCGCCGTAAACGTGCCCGTGCCCGTGCCCGTGCCCGATGGTCCGTAGGTCACCGTCGGCTCTTCTGAGCACCTGCGAAGGTCAGCTCACCCTGCGCGCCCAGCTGGGCGCGGCGCGCGCGGGCCAGGCCCGCGCCACAAACCTCGGCCTACCAACAAACGGGCCCAACGGCTCCTCACGGACCGTCGGGCACGGGCACGGGCACGTTTACGGGCACGCGCAAGCAACCCTAAGTTAGGGACATCGCTCTAGCTGTCCGTCAGGGTCCAGCCGCCTTGCGCATCGAGCGCCAGCACGCGCGAGTGGAAGCGCGCGAGATCCGGCCGATGGGCAACGCTGATCAACGTGGTGTTGGCTTTAACCAATAGCTCGTACAGCGCGCGCTCGTTTTCGGCGTCGAGCGCGCTGGTGGCTTCGTCCAACACCGCATAGGTTGGTCGGCTCAGCAGCACGCGCGCGATGGCCAGCCTTTGTTGCTCGCCAATCGACAGCAGCTTTCCGAAATCGAGCTCGACGTCGAAGCCACCGCAGCGGTCGGCCAAGAGCGGCAGATTCACCTGCTCGAGCACGCTCGAAAGCTCGGCTTCCGAAATGTCCTTGGACGACTTGGGATACAGCAGCTGCTCGCGCAACGTGCCCAAGCGCATGTAGGGCCGCTGCGGCAGGAACAACAAGTCATCGAGGCTAGGCCGGGAAATCACGCCATTGCCGCTCTGCCATAGCCCGGCGATCGCGCGGAGCAAGGAGCTTTTGCCGCAGCCGCTCGGCCCCACGATCAGCAGCCCTTCACCCGCGGGCACTTTGACCGAAAGCTCCCTGACCAGCGTTCGGCGCCGGTCGGGCGTCTGCAGCGTCAGCTGTACCAGCTCCACCGCGGCCGCTGGCAAGGTCTCGATCTTGGGCTGTCGCAACGACCCTTCGTGAGGAGGTCCAAGCTCTCGCTCGAAGGCGTGCAGGCGATCGATACCCGCCGCAAAGCCGCTCAACAGCTCGAAGTTGTCGACGAAGATGGTGAGCGAGCCGAGCATGGAGGCAAAAGCACCCGCCGCTTGCACGACGCGCCCTACCTCGAGCTCCCCCGAAAGAATGCGCGGCGCCATGATGATGCTGGGCATGATGTAGGTGGCGAAGGTGTAAGCGTATTGAAACAGATTCAGGCCCAAGGTCCGGCGAAGCAACGCCTTGAAGTTGGAGAACAGGCGCTCGAAACGCTCGCTGACCTGCCGGCTCTCCGGTTCCTCGCCGCGGTAGAAGGCAATGGCCTCGGCGTTTTCACGCGCTCGAATGAGGCCGAAGCGAAAGTCCGCCTCCCGCCGCAACTGCTGGAAATTCAGCTGAATCAACGGCTTTCCGAAGACGCCGAACGTGAGCAACGTGCCGAGCGCCGCGTACAACACCAACAGCCACACCAGCGTCTTCGAAACCGCCCACAGCACACCGCTGAAAGCGACGAGCTGGAGCACCGCGCCCACGACCTCTACCAAGAACTTCAAGGACCGCTGGGTGAAGCCGTTGACGTCCTCCGCAATGCGCTGATCCGGATTGTCGATGTGCTTCTCGAACGTCAGCCGATAGAAAGCACGTTCGCGAAAATAGTCGCGAACGAATTCACGGGTCAGCCAGCGGCGCCAGGTGGCGCCCAGCAGATCGCGAAAATAGTAGTAGAACGCGTACACCGGCACGCCCGCCGCAAGCGCGAAGCCGAACCAGCGCATGGATCGCCAGAACCGGACGGCGTCGTGGGCGGCCAAGGCGGAGGTGAACTCGCCCGACTGCTCGTTGAACAGCACCGTAAACTCGGTGCGACCGAGCAACAGCAGCACCAACAGCAAGAGCAGCCCGCGCGCTTGCCACCTTTCGTCACCGATCCAAAACAGCCTGGCGAGCCCCCAAAATCTTCGCCAAAGCCGGCGATCGAAGTCTCGGGGGCCGCGCGCTTTCACGGGCACTCGGGCAATGCGCTATTCCGCCGCAGTCTGCAGCTGTTGCGGCGCGACGGCAGAGATGGTCGCCAGCGCATCGGCTAGCGCCATCTGGACGGCCGGGTTCGTCAGGGCGCGAGCAAAACGCGCGATGTCGGCGAGGGCAATGATGCCCAGCAGCGCGCCGTCGGGGCTCAGGACGGGCAAACGACGTACCCGGTGGTTGGCCATCACCGAAAGGGCATCGGCCAGCGAATCGTCGGGAGCGCAGCTGAACACGTTCTTCGACATGGCGACTTCGACCCGCAGCTCTTGCGGCGGCTTGCCCTGAATGTAGGTCGCCATGCAGATGTCTCGGTCGGTGATAACGCCCACGACACGCTCTTGCTGGACGACGGGCACGGCGCCGCAGTTGAATTCCCACATCAAGTGAGCGGCGTGGGTCAGCGAGTCGTCCGGGCTACACGCGCGGGTGTAGGTGGTCATGAGCGAACGAACATTCGTCGCAAGCCCGGCCGAGGCGCTGAGCTGACTGGTGATGAATTCGCTCAAGGTGCGGGTGAGACCGTGCGCGGCTTCACGCAGGGTTTCGCCGGCCTTCTCGCCGTCGAGGCTGGCGCGGTTTTCCAAGGCTTCGATCTCGGCCTCGAGCTCGCTCCAGCGTTGGCGCGCGTCGAGCGACAGCAAATGAAGCTGCAGCTTGGCTTGGTCTCGCAGCAGGGTGATTTGTTCGAGAACTTGGTGCTTGGCGCGCCTGGCGTCGGCTTTGATGGACATGGGGTTGGCTCCTTTCGTGGTCATTCGGCGGCGTTCGGGCGTGCGCTCGAAGCTCGCGCCTGCGCGGGGCTTAGAACCGAGCAGACCGCGGGCAGCGCGTCGCTGGTGACGGAGATGCTGTCGATGCCAATCTGAGCCAAGAAGCGCGCAAACTCCGGATGGTCGCTGGGGGCCTGCCCGCAAATTCCGACTTTGCGACCGTGACGGTGCGCGGCCCTGACCACGTGATCCAGAGACTTGAGCACGGCCGGATCTTGCTCGTCGAACAAGGGGGCCAGGGTCGCCGAATCGCGATCGATCCCGAGCGTCAACTGCGTCAAGTCGTTAGATCCGATCGAGAAGCCGTCGAACAGCTGGGCAAACTCGTCGGCCAGGATGACGTTGCTGGGAATTTCGCACATCACGTAGGCTTCCAGGCCGTGGTCACCGCGGCGCAGGCCGTTGCGGGCCATCTCGTCCAGCACGTGACGCGCTTCCGCGAGCGTGCGACAGAAGGGCACCATCACCTTCACGTTGCGCAGCCCCAACTGGTTGCGCACCCGCTCGATGGCCTGACATTCCAGCGCGAAGCCTTCGCGGTAGCGCTCGTGATAGTAGCGCGATGCGCCGCGGAAGCCGATCATGGGGTTGTCTTCGTGCGGCTCGAAGGTCGAGCCTCCGAGGAGCCCCGCGTACTCGTTGGTCTTGAAATCGGAGAAGCGCACGATCACGTCGCGCGGGTAGAAGGCCGCGGCAATCTGGGCCACGCCGAGCGCCATCCGTTCGACGAAGTACCGGGTCGGATCGGCCAGATCGCCGACTCGCTCGAGAATGCGGCGCAGCTCGTCGGGGTCCTTCACGCGGTCGGGGTGGACCAGCGCCATGGGATGGATGCCGATTTGGCTTTGCACCACGAACTCGACCCGTAAAAGTCCCACGCCCGCGCTGGGCAACTGCCCCAACCGAAACGCGTTCTCGGGGTTGGCCACGTTCAGCATCACCGGCACGCTCGGAGTCGGCAGCGCCTGCGCGTCGACCTCGTGGCGCTCGAACGGCAGCTTACCGGCGTAAATGCGACCATCTTCGCCTTCGGCGCACGAGACCGTGACCTCTTGGCCGTCGTGCAAGCTGCGGGTGCCGTCGTGCGTACCGACCACGCACGGGATGCCCAGCTCGCGCGAGATGATGGCAGCGTGGCAAGTCCGGCCGCCCTGATCGGTCACGACGGCGGCGGCCTTGCGCAACACCGGCTCCCAATCAGGATCGGTCATCGGCGCCACCAGCACCTCCCCGGGCTGAAACTGCGACAACTGCGACACATCGCGGATCACCTTGACCACGCCGACGCCAATCTTGCTGCCCACGCTCTTGCCGTGGGTCAACAGCTGGCCTTTGCCGTTCAACTTGAACACCTCGAGCTGCGAGGTGCGTTGAGCATGAACCGTCTCGGGTCGCGCCTGAACCACGAACAGGTCGCCGCTGCGACCGTCGCGCGCCCATTCGATATCCATGGGCAGCGCGTGCCCCGCTTTGCGCGAGTAGTGACGCTCGATGGCCAGGGCCCAGCGCGTGAGCGTCAAGACGTCTTCATCTTTCAAGCTGGCCACGCGCTCGAGCACGGGATCGGTGGCTTGCTCCAGCGTGCTGCCGTTGGGACCGTAGACCAGCGTCACGCGCTTGTCGCCCAAGTCCCGGCGGATGATCGAGGCAAAGCCCTGCTCGAAGGTGGGCTTGTGCACCCAGAACTCGTCGGGGTTGACGCGGCCTTTGACCACGCTTTCGCCGAGGCCCCAAGAGCTGGTGACGATGACGACGTCGCGCGAGCCGCTCTCGGTGTCGAGCGTGAAGATCACGCCGGCGGAGCCGAGATCGCTGCGCACCATCTTTTGCACGCCTACCGAGAGCGCGACCTTGCGGTGGTCGAAGCCACGCTCGGCGCGGTAGGCAATCGCGCGATCGGTGAACAAGGAAGCCATACAATTTCTCACCGCTTCGAGCAGCGCGGCCTGCCCTTGGACGTTGAGATAGGACTCTTGTTGGCCCGCAAAAGACGCCGTCGGTAGGTCTTCCGCGGTCGCGCTCGAGCGCACGGCAACGTCGGTCTCATCCTCGCCGTAGCTCTTCGACAGCTCGCGATACGCGGCGATCAGCTGGTCGGCCACCGGCTGGGGCAACGGCGCCTGCAGAATCTGCCGGCGGATGGCCGCGCCCAACTTGGCGAGCTCGGTCACGTTGCTGGGGTCCAGCTCCGCCAGGGCAGGATAGATGTGCTCCGGCAGCCCCGCCTTCATGAGATGGTCGCGGAAGGCCTGCGCCGTCAGCGCGAAGCCACGCGGCACCGAGACGCCTTCGGCGCCAAGACCGCGTGTGAGCTCACCGAGAGAAGCGTTCTTGCCGCCAACCTCGGCAATGTCACTCAACTCGACTTCTTCGAAAGGGACGGTGTAACGCATGGTGTGACTGCCTCGACAGCCGCGTTGCACTCGCCGTGCCGCGCCTTCCGCTCGGCAAATAGCTCGAGTCGCGCGGCAAGCGCGCGCAGATTGTGCGCCTGCGCCTGCAGACGCTGCGCACTTGCGTGGCAAGCCGAGCGGATCGCCGAAGCCGGGCCTGGCACGCGGGTTGCGTAGCCGGGTGCATGCGTCTGCTTTCGATTTTGGCCGCCGCGCTGGTCTTCACCGTCGCGGAGGGCCCCGGTGTCGCCCGACCCAGCGCGCCGGAGCCAATGCCAGTTTATGATTTGCGCGTCAGTTTGCTCGAGAACGTCGAGCAGCCCAACCGCAACATCTGGCAGGGCTTGGGACAGGCCGGCATCGTTCAGCTCCGGCAGGGGCACGTCCAGGCCGTGTTGACGATGTTCAGCGCCGCCCCCGGCGAGACTTCCGACGGCAAGCTCGCAGCGCGCTTCACTGCGTTTCGGAGCGCGCTCGCGTCGACACGCGCTTTCGAGCCGGGCCGTTGCCCCGCCGGCCCGGGCCGGATAGCGACCTGGTTCGAGCTCGACGCGCCGGCGCTGTTGGCGGCCGCCCCCGAGGAGGCTCTATCGTGGACGGCGCGCGGCGTACGGGTCTTCAGCCTGGCTACTGGCCACGATAGCGAGCTTTCGACCTCGGCGTTCCCCAGCGGCCCGGCGCGTGTGGTCGGCCTGAGCGAGCCCGGACGGCGTGCCGTCGAAACCATCATGCGCGCGGGCGGTGTGGTCGACGTTTCGGGCCTTTCGGACCTTGCCCTGCTCGAAACGCTCGAGCTTTCCAAGCAGTTGGGCGTACCGGTGATTGCGACTCGCGCCAGCGCACGCGCCGTGCGCAACCGACCAGGCAGCCTCACCGACGAGCAGCTCCGCGCAATCGCCGCCTCGGGAGGAGTCGTCGCGCTCACGTTCGATCGAGACGCCATCGGCGATGGGACACGGGCGGAGCTGCCTGACGTGCTGCGGCAACTGAGACACTTGGTTCGAGTAGCGGGTCCAGAAGCGGTCGCGCTCGCCTCGGGCTTCGAATCCGGCGCCATTCCGCCGGCCGGGCTGGGCAGCGCGGCGCGCTTTCCGCGCTTGGCCGAGGCTTTGATCGCCGATGGCATGTCGCGCGCCACCGTGAGCAACATGTTCCGAAACAACGCTGCGCGGTTGCTGTGCGGCGCCAAGCCCTGACGGCAGCGCCCCCCCGCGCTGGACCCGCCGTTTTGCGATTCGTCAGCGAGCCCGAGAAGTCGCCGGCAGCTCGTGGCCGCCCTCCTTCACGATGCGCAACGACGAAGCGCGAGGGGTCGGTCGCAACGCCGAGAAGAGGCCGTACAACGGGCAATAGCCGATGAGGGCGGTGGCGATCAGCACCAGGCCCAGCAAGTTGAACGGATAGGTCGGCACCTCCAGCAACGGGGATGCGAGCAGGAGCGCGCCAAGGCCCAGACGGATCGTTCGGTCGACGAGCACGACGTTGGTTTTCATGACATTCACCTCGAGTCGCCCTCAATGCATGCGGCGTGCCTTGGCAAATGCGGCTAGTTTCGCGACTTTGGCTACGCCTAGCGGCGCAGGAATTTCGAGAGACGCGCATGCCCTGCGCGCGCGTGCCTAGCCGACGGGGACGGCCGGCGACGCCGGCACCGCGACGACTTCGACCTGGGGCGGCTCGAGCAGCGTCTTCTTCACGCGGCAACCGCTGGCGGCGGCGCGCACTGCATCCACGTACTTCGCCGGGAAGTCGGCGGGAAGATGCACCTCCAGCCGCACACGCGCAAGCTTGCCTTCCTCCACGACCTGCTCTTGAACGAGCCTGAGCTCATCCGTTGGAATGCCGCGCGCCTGACAGAACACGAGCACGTAGAGCCCGGCACACGTGGCCAGCGAAGCCAGGAACAAGTCGAACGGCTCGGGAGCGGTGCCCCCGCCACCGTGGGCCTCGGTCTGATCGGTGTGCACTACTTGTCCGCCGACCACGGCATCCACGCGTTTCCCGCCAGGGAAACGCACGTCGATGGTCGAGCCCTGGAGGGTCATCGTCCGCGCGCCTCGCTGACGTGAAAGACGCCGCTGCGTTCGTCAGCGTGCTCGGTGGGCTCACCGAAACGCAAGCGAACGGGGGCTATCGAGCCGCGGCACACGCCGAGCACTTCTTCGACCAGGCCCAGCAGCTCGAAGCGTTCTTCCAAGCTTGCCGACGCGCGAGCGCTGAGCGCGATCTCGGACATACCGCCATTGGCCTCGGCGTGGGCGGCGAAGGCCAGCACGATGCGTCGTCGCGCCGCCAGCGACTCCAAGCTCGCCGAACCTCCCGTGACCACGGTGGCGGCTCCAAAGATTTTGCCGGCACGCGCGGCCCAAGCCAGCCTGGCCAGCATGCGTTGAGCGAACACCTCCGGCCGTTCATCGGCGAGTTGCGCCACCACGACCGTTTCGTCGAAGTCTTCGGCATCGCCCGGCAGAAACGGCAGCGCCCCTTGCTCGAGGACGACGCAGCGCAGTCGGGACACGCTGGGTGCGAGCTGCTCGGCGTTCGATGACCTCATGATGGCTGCAACGTAAGCAAGCGCCGTTCCACCCCCACCTCACCCGCTTGTCGCCAGATTCGGCAGCCCCGAGCTGTCTTTCCGGCGCAACCTCTGCGGCTCAGCCCTCAGCCGCGCAGCTTTTGCGCGGCTTCGTCGGGCACGGTGAGGACCGGCACCGGCGACATCCTCACCAGCTTTTCGGCAACGCTGCCCAACAAGAGGTGGGACAGACCGGTCCGGCCGTGCGTTCCCATCACGACCAAATCGAACTGACCCTGCTGAAGCGCGTGGAGCAGGCTGGACGCGGGCTCCCCGGCTATCAAACGTGAGATCAGGGGAATACCGGCCGGCAGCTGCGCGCTGGCAAGGAAGGAATCCAGGTCCTTCTGGGCGTTTTCTTGGATCATGCGGATGAGCGACTTTCCGGAGACCGGCTCGGACCTGGTCATGACCACGTCGCTCACGTAGCTAGGCCGGTCCCAGACATGAACGACGTCCAGCGAGGCGTCCAACTTGGAGGCCAGCGTGGCCGCGAGTTGCAACGCGCCCGCCGAGCAGGCGGAATAGTCGACGGGCACCAGGATGCGCTTCTGCTTCATGAGCCTGACTCAAAGCAAGAGCCGATCCACTCCTCAGAAATCTGAGGCGGGGCGCGTTCGCGGCGCGAAATTCCCCTAGGTTGCTAGTCGGTTCCAAAGGTCCTAAGTACGTTCAGACGAGCCCCCCAAGCGTTTGGCCGCACCAGCGGCCGATCTGCAGAACCGAGGTAAAACGTGGACAACAAGATGAACATCGACATCGGCATCGACGCCAACAAGCGCGAGCAGATCGCAGGCGGTTTGTCGCGCGTGCTCGCCGACACCTATACCCTCTACCTGAAGACCCACAACTTCCACTGGAACGTCACCGGCCCCATGTTCCAGACCCTGCACCTGATGTTCGAGACTCAATACAACGAGCTCGCGCTCGCCGTGGACTTGGTCGCCGAGCGCATCCGCGCGCTGGGCCTACCCGCGCCGGGCACGTACAAGCAATTCGCTCAGCTCTCGGCCATCAAAGAGGACGACGGGATACCGAAAGCGCAAGACATGATCCGGCGCCTCGTAGAGGGGCACGAGACGGTAGCGCGCACCTCGCGTGAGGTGTTCAAGGCCGCCGAGGCCGCGAGTGATCAGCCCACGTGTGATTTGCTCACCCAACGCATGCAAGTGCACGAAAAGACGGCGTGGATGCTGCGCAGCTTGCTGGAATAGCCTCTCACATCGCGACGAATCCGCCGTCCACGAGCAGCGGGTGGCCCGTGATGAACGAGGCGCGCGACGAGGCCAGGAACGTGACGGCCTCGGCCACCTCACTGGCCTTGCCCATGCGCTTTTGCGCGTGCATGCCTTCCAAGGTCTTACGCACCGCCTCGTCGGCAAGCAAACCTGCTTTCTCCAACATCGGGGTAACGATGAAACCCGGGCAGACGGCGTTGACGCGAATGCCTTTGGTTGCGTACTCGATGGCGGCCACCTTGGTCAGCCCGAGCACCCCGTGCTTGCTCGCCGTGTAGGCGGCAGCGCCCGCAAAGCCGACGGTGCCGAGGATGGAGGCGTTGTTGATGATGGATCCACGGCCTTGCTTCTCCATGTGCAACAGCTCGTACTTCATGCACAGAAAGACGCCGGTGAGGTTGACGGCCAACACCTGCGCCCATTGCCCTTCGGTGAGATCCGCAACCGCGCCTTGAGTGCCCGAGATACCGGCGTTGTTGAAAGCGACGTCGAGACGACCGTAGCTCTTTACCGTCCCCTCGATCAGGTTGATGACGTCCGCTTCTTTGGACACGTCCGCCGCGGCAAACCTCGCCTCTCCGCCCGCCTGCCGGACCTGAGCAACCGTCTCTTCACCCGCGCGACCATCGACGTCGGAGACGACCACCTTCGCGCCCTCACGAGCGAAAGCCAGCGCGGTCGCCCGACCGATGCCGTTGCCGGCGCCCGTGACCACTGCCACCGAACCTTCGAGCTCTCGAGTCATTCAGCTACTCCTTGCGAGCTCGTGCTTTGCAGCCGGCGTGCCGCGCGCGGTTGCAGCGGCAAGGCGCGGTTTTTCGGACCTGGCTCCCCCCCGGCCGCAGCGTTTGCGTGATCCTCCGCCGGTCGCCGCAAATGCTGCGGCGCCGCCAGCCTGGCCGGTGGCCTACCCGCAAACCACCGCGAAGAAAGCCGCGCAGAGGCGACGGCACGCGACTTGCGATGGGCAGAGCATGAACCAAGCTCGCGCCAAATTGCTGAAAGACCACGAGGAGCTGGATGCGCTGCTCGAGCGTCTGAGCGAAGACGTCGAAGCCCCGAGCCAAGGCGAGCTGGAAACGACCTGGGCCGCGCTGGAGAGCCGGCTACTTCGGCACTTGGAGGCCGAAGAGCGTTTCTTGCTGCCGCTGGTCGAGGCCAGCAACCCAGCCGAGGTGCAGCGGACGCTCGACGAGCACGCGCGTATTCGCAGCAGCATTGCCGAGTTGGGCGTGGCCATCGAGCTACATTGCGCGCGCAAGCCCGAGCTCGTCGAGCTGATTCGGTTCCTGCGAGCCCACGCGAAGCACGAAGACGAAGCGCTGTACCAGCTTGCGGGTGACAAGGCGTCGGTCGCGGTCGAGCACAGCATCTTGGAGACGTTGAAGAACGCGCTTCGCTCGGCGACGCGTGAGCCGAGCCTCGACCGTCGAGCGCGGCCGTGAGCTCGAGCTGGCAGCTCCGCTACGCCCCCAAGCTGTGCACGGCCGCCGAAGCCATGCAGCGCATCGAGCCGGGGCGGCGCATCTTCATCGGCTCGGGCGCGGCGGAGCCGGCAGGGTTGGTGGCGGCGCTGGCCGAGCACAGCGCGGGTCTGGCCGACAACGACGTCGTTCACATCCTGACGTTGGGACCCGCACCCTACGTCGCGCCGGAGATGGCGAATCGCTTCCGCCATACGGCGCTCTTCATCGGCCCCAACGTGCGCGACGCGGTCCAGCATGGACGCGCCGATTTCGTGCCCATCTTCTTGTCCGAGGTGCCAAGCCTGGTGCGCTCGCGCCGGCTCAAGGTCGACGTGGCCCTGCTGCAGGTGAGCCCACCCGACGCCGAAGGATTCGTCAGCCTGGGCGTTTCGGTCGACGTGGTGCTGGCCGCGGTCGAGGCGGCCTCGCTGGTGATTGCGCAAGTCAACCCTCGCATGCCGACCACCCGCGGCGGCTCGAAGGTGCCGGTGTCACGGCTGGACTGCTTGGTCGATCTGCCCGAGCCGCTGTTCGAGTTGTTGGCGCCGCCGCCCGATCCCATCTCGACCGCTATCGGCGACCTGGTAGCCAGCTTGGTGCCGGATGGCGCGACCTTACAAGCTGGGATCGGTCGAATCCCCAACGCGGTCCTGAACGCGCTCGGCTCGCGCCACGACTTGGGCGTTCATACCGAGATGCTGTCGGATGGGGTGATGAACCTCGCCAAGGCTGGTGTCATCACCGGCCGGCGCAAGACACTGCGGCCCGGACAAATGGTCACGTCGTTCGTCATGGGTAGCCGCGAGCTGTACGACTGGGTGGACCAGAATCCGCAAGTCGAGCTCCACCCCAGCGACTTCACCAATGATCCGTTCGTCATCGCTCAGAACTCGCGCATGGTCGCCATCAACTCCGCGCTGTCGGTGGATCTCACCGGACAGGTCGCCTCCGACACGGTCCACGGCCGATTTTTCTCGGGCATTGGCGGTCAGGTCGATTTCATCCGTGGTGCCGCGCGCAGCCCCGGCGGTCGGCCGATCATCGCGCTGCCGTCGATGGCGGCCGGCGGGAGCACCAGCCGCATCGTGAGCGCGCTGGAAGCCGGCGCGGGCGTCGTGACGAGCCGGGGCGACGTGCACTACGTCGTCACCGAGCACGGTATCGCTCAGCTCTGGGGCAAGAGCATCCGCGAACGCTCGGCGGCCCTGATCGAGATCGCACACCCCGACGTGCGCCCCGACTTGCTCAACGAAGCCAAGCAGCGCCACTACCTGCTGCCCGACCACCCCCTGCCCAACCCGCAGAGCGCGCTGCCCGAACGCCTGGTTACGCTGCGCACGGGTGAGCAAGTGCGAATTCGCCCGGTTCGCGTGTCGGACGAGGACGCACTGCAAGAGCTGCTGTACCGCTTGTCCGACGAAAGCAGCTTCTTCCGCTTCTTCGGCCATACCGCCGTTCACCCTCACGGCGAGGTGCTCAAGCTGGTCGAGCTCGACGGCGCAGGGTCGGTGGCGTTCGTGGCCGAGTCCACGGAAACGGAGGAGCTGTTGGGCATCGCTCGGGCCGATCTCGATCCGCGCTCGGGCGTGGCCGAGCTCGGCGTCACCGTGGCCGACGCCTGGCAAAGCAAAGGCCTTGGCACCCTGCTCTTGGCGCGCCTCGAGGACGCGGCGCGCAGCGGCGGCTTCCGGGCACTCCGGGCCGAGGTTTTACCGGGCAATGGCCGCATGCAGCGGCTGTTGCGACGTCACGGCTTCACCTGCAGCGGCGATCCAGGTGATGGATCTTTCAGCTTTAGGCTCGCGCTGCGTGAAGAGGCCGCATGACCCAGACACTACAGATGCCGATGCAGAAGCGCCGGCGCATCGCGCTGACCGGCGGACCTGGCGGCGGCAAAACCACGGCCGCCGATCTGCTGCGGCGTGAGCTTGGAACCAGAGTCGTCATCGTGCCCGAGTCGGCCACCATCTTGTTCGCGGGCGGCTTCCCCCGCTCCCGTCAGTGGGACGCGAATCGCTCTGCGCAATCGGCCATCTTTCACGTCCAACGCAACCTGGAAGACGTACAGTCGGCCTTGTATCCGGACCGCGTGCTGCTGTGCGATCGCGGCACCGTCGACGGCGGCGCCTACTGGAACGACGGTCCGGAGTCCTTCTTCCACACCCAGGGCACGACGCTGGAAGCCGAGCTTGCTCGCTACGACGCGGTCGTCTTCTTCGAGACCGCGGCCGTAGCCGGCATGTCGATCGAGGGTGGTAACCCGGTGCGCAACGAGTCGCTCGCTCAAGCCGTCGAGCTCGACCACAAGCTGAGAGCGCTCTGGGCGCGGCACCCGCGCTTCACCCTCGTTCCCCACTCGACTTCGTTTTTGAAGAAGATCGTGGGCGCGCTGCAGCTGCTTGAGGAGCTGGTCGACGGGAACAGGTAACGAAGTAGGCGCACCGAGGCGCGCTCTTCAGAACGGCGCTACGTTGAAGGCGATTTTGGCCGGTTCCATCGAAAAATCGGCGTAGGCGAAGGGCCCGTCCGGCAGCTGCCAAACGGCTTCTGCGCGGGTGGGCAAACGCCGGCCGCCGACGTCTTGCCAGCCGCTGACGGGGGTGCGCCATTCGCGACGCACCCGCTCGCCGCCGGGACCATCGAAGAAGCGATCGGTGGTGCTGAAGTCGATCGGCGCGCCGTCGGCGTCCAAAGAAACGCGAGCGGTGACGCTCAACGAGCCGTCGCGCAAGGTCACGTCGAAAGCATGTGCGTCCGCTGCGCGCCAGCTCGTTTCCGTACCGAGCACCAACGATGGCGCCATCAGGATGGCGTCGTTCAGATAGGTGACGAGCTCGCCCACATCCAGCTCGTAGCCGCGCCCCTCGGCGACCTTGAATAGGTCGAAGGCTTGGGCGGCCATGCTACCGTGACCGCGCGCGTAGATGTCGCGCACCGTTACGGGCAACAAGGGATAGATCGACAACTGCATCAGAAAAATGCGCGCGACCGGCTCCCGCCGATCGTACTGCAGCACCTCGCACGGCAGCCAAGGGCCCACCGCTCGACGAAAGCGCGCACTGAACCGGGCGCGCAGCGACCAATCGCGAGGCTTGCCCACCGCCCCCATGAAGCGCAGGTACTGCTGCACCGGAGCCGGCAAGGCCGAGATCGACGCTTCGCTGACCAGCTCGGTCTTGGCGGCAGTGCTGGGCAGCGAAGCCATCTGCACTTCTCGCTCCAACCGCGCTCCCAGAAAACCCGGGTGGTTTCGCGGCATTAGCAACAAGACCAGCACGAACAGCAGGCCGTTGACGACCAAGCCGATGCGCGCGTCGGGCCACGACAACAGGCACAGCAAGAACGAGCCTGCGGCACAGCCCAACAGCAGTGGGTTCCAAGCCCCGTGGTGGTGCAGCAGCAGCCACGCCGAGACCAGAAAGCCGAGCGCCAGCAGCAGCCACAGCACCCCTTCGAGCTTGCGACCCAGGTACGAGCGCTTTCGAAGGTCGATGGGGGTGGGCCAAAATGCCGCTCGAAATCCGACAAGATGGGCCAAGCCATGGAGAGCGAGCAGGAGCGCAGCGATGCCGTACATATCGATTTCAGGTGCATGCGCCGTGCCGAGACGAGTCGCGCGCGCTCACGCCAAGGAGCGGCGGCGGCGCCGTCAGCGGACGCAAGTCGTTCGTTCGAGGCGAGCCTTGGGCGCAAGCCCTGCGCAGGACGGGCGCTCCAACGCGCATTCGCGCTGGTCCGCTCTTTGCACCGCCGGGCTCGTGGCCCCATCGCGTCAACCCAAGCTCCTCGTCGCCTTTTTTTCTCGCACTGGCACCACGCGGCGCTTGGCCGAGCACATCGCTCGCGCCACCGGTGCCGACCTGGAAGAGTTGAGAGAAGCGAAGTCGCGCCGCGGCATTTGGGGCTGGTTGCGCAGTGGCTACGAAGGCACCTATCGACGTTCGGCCGAGGTACTGCCATTGGGCCACAACCTGCGCGACTACGATTTGGTGTTCGTCGGTAGCCCGACTTGGAATCGCGCCCTGGCCAGCCCGGTGCGGGGCTTTCTCGAGCAATATGCGAGCGAGCTTTCGAATGTCGCGCTGTTTGCCACCTGCCAAGGTCGCGGCGCCAGCGACGTGCTCGAGCAGATGAGCGAGCTGCTGAAAAAGCCGCCACTAGCGACCCTGGCCATGATCGAAATGGACGTGAAGCACGGCCCTGCCGTCCAAGTCGGCGAGCTCAGCGAAGCGGCGCTGCGGGCCTGGGAAAAAAGCGAAGGCTAGAGCTCAGCGCGCCGGCAGCGGGTAGGTGGAGCCGTGGTCGGGCACCACTCCGTCCCAGCCGAAGCGGTCGCGCAGACGACGGCGCAGTGCGTCCGCAGCGGCGGGCTCACCGTGCGTGACGAAGACCTTGCGCGGGGCGAGCTTACTTTGGGCGAGCCAATCGCCGAGCTCGGCGTAGTCGGCGTGAGCCGACAGACCGTCGAGCTTTCTGACCTGGGCACGAACCGGCACGTACTGGCCGTGGATCTTGAGCTCGTCGGCGCCGTCGGCCAAGGCGCGACCCCGCGTGCCCGCCGCCTGATAGCCAACCAGCAGCACCGTGCTGTTTGCGTCGGGGAGAAAGCGCGCCAGGTGGTGCAGCACTCTGCCGCCGGTCGCCATACCGCTGGCGGAAATGACGATGAGTGAACCGCGGCGCGCGTCGATGGCTTTCGAGTCATCCGACGTCGACGCGTACTCCGCCACCGCGCACATTTGCCGGCAATCATCGGCGGAGAGCGCGTGCTCCTCGGCGTGTTTGCGAAAGATGGCGGTGGCGTCAATCGCCATCGGGCTATCCAAAAAGATAGGCAAATTCGGAATCCACTTCTCTGCGCGCAAGCGAGCCAACAGGTGCAGCACGTGCTGCGCTCGCCCGACCGCGAAAGCCGGAATGACCAGCGCCCCGCCGCGCTCGGCGGTTTGCTTGACGACGCTGGCCAGCTCGCCCAGCGGAGATTCGCGAGGGTGCCGGCGGTCACCGTAGGTAGATTCGACGACCAAGTAGTCGCAGTCGGGCATGGCTGCAGGCGGCTTCATGATTGGATCGCGCGGCCGACCCACGTCGCCGGAAAAGCCGATGGACACGCCCGGAAGCTGCAGCTTGAGCGAAGCCGCGCCGACGATGTGCCCAGCCCGGCTGAATCGGCCCCCGACCTCTTTGGTCAACGCAAATGGCTCGTCGTAGGGCACCACCCGCAGCAACGAAAGTGAACGCTCCGCCTCCTCGCGCGTGAACAACGGCAGCGGCGGGGTGTGCTTCGAATAGCCGGAACGCGCGGCGAATTTGGCCTCTTCTTCCTGAAGATGGCCCGCGTCGGGCAGCAAAATGTGTAGCAGATCATGCGTGCCGGCGGTGCAATACACAGGACCCGCGAACCCAGCCCTCATCAAACAAGGCAGGTAACCCGAGTGGTCGAGGTGGGCGTGAGTCAGCACCACCGCGTCGACGCTGGCGGGCGTGAAGCCCGGCGGCGACCAGTTGCGCTCGCGCAGCTTTTTGTAGCCTTGGAATAGCCCGCAATCCACCAACACCCGCGAGCTCTCGGACTCGACCAAGTAGCGCGAGCCGGTAACGGTTTCTGCTGCACCCAAGAATGAAACGGTGAAATGAGCGGACTGATTCATCAATTACCTCGAGAGCGCGAGCTGGGCCGACTTGGCCCCGTTGCGCAACGCACGCAGCAAAATTTCTCCGCACAGCAGGGTCGCCAACAACGCGAGCGCTACGATGGTCAGAAGCCGCAACGGCAGCTCCACCAGCCCCATGATCTGGCGGAGTGGTGCAATCACCACGCATGCCAGCTGCAGGCTGACCGACAGGGCGCTCGCGGCAATCACCCAAGCATTGGCGTTCAGCTGACGATGCAAGCGCCGGGCAGGAAACATGCTGAGCAGCTTCGCGATGCCTTCGTAGATGAATACGGCGGTCGCCGTGGCGATGGTGCTGGCCCCCAACTTCGGCAACAGCACCAGCAACAGCAAGCCGACGCCGGCTTTCAACAAACCGTCGGCGATGACGAATTTGGTCGCTTGCTCGTCGAGCAGCGGAGCGTGCGGCGCGCGCGGGGGATCGAGCAGCATGTTCTTGCCGCTGTCGAGCGCGATGGCCAGCGCGGGCGGGCCGTCGCCCAAGAAATTGATCCACAGCACCTGCAGCGCCGTGAACGGCAACAGCAGCGCGCCGTCACTGCCACGCAGACCCAGGAAGAACGATCCGACCGCAGCGCCCAACACCAGCAAGGTGAGCGCGACGTTGCTCGAGAAGCTGAAGCGAACGAAGCTCTGCACGTTGGCGTAGATGCTGCGCCCCTCTTCGATGGCGGCGACGATGGTCGCGAAATTGTCGTCCAACAGCACCACGTCCGCGACCTCGCGCGCCACGTCGCTACCGCGACCGCCCATCGCCACGCCCACGTCGGCGCGCTTCAGCGCCGGAGCGTCGTTCAGACCGTCTCCGGTCATAGCCACCACCTCGCCGGCCGCCTGGAAGCGCTCGATCAGCCGCAGCTTGTGCTCGGGTTGCATGCGGGCAAAAATGTTCGCGCTGGCAATCAGCCGGTCCACCTCGGCGTCCGACCCGCCCAGTGCGTGGCCTTCCACGACCCCGCTGCCCTCGATGCCGACGGCGCGCGCGATGGCAGCGGCGGTTTCGGCGTGGTCGCCGGTGATCATCGCCACCCGCACGCCCGCACGCTTCGCAGCCAAAACGGCTGCTTTAGCCTCGGGCCGGGGCGGATCGCCCAGCGCCACGAGCCCGATGAACGTCAGCTCGGTCTCGGCGGTAGCGGCTCCGCGCGCCAGCGCCAACACCTTGAGCCCGTCACGCGCAAACGCCTCTACACGCTCGAGCACGCGCGCGCGTTCGGCGTCTTCCATGCTCGAGCGCGAGACGATCGCTTCCGGTGCCCCCTTCAGGAAGGCCGTCGCTCGTCCGTCGGGGCCAATGACGGTGACGCGCATGCAGCGCCACAGGCTGTCGAAGCCGCGGCTCGATACGCGCGGGTAGGCTTGGTGCAGCGCGGCCACGTCGGAGCCATGTTTGCTGGCGGACTCCATGAGCGAAAGCTCCAGCGGATCACCAGCGCCGGAAGCCGGGTCCGAATCGTTGGCCAGCACCATCGCCAACAGCGCGTCTTCCTCGCGTCCTGGCGCGTCCAGGCCTTCGACGCTGAGACGGTTTTCGGTGAGCGTACCGGTCTTGTCCGTGGCAATGACCGTCACGGAGCCCAACGCTTCGACAGCCGCCAGGCGGCGCACGACCGCCTGACGGCGCGCCATACGCTGCACGCCCAACGCCAGCGCCAGCGTCATCATCGCCGGCATGCCCTCGGGCACGACCGCGACCCCGAACGCGACCGCAAACATCAGAATGGGTAACGGATGCGACCAGCCCTGCACGGCAAAGCCAGCCAGCATCATGGCCACGCACAGCACCGCAACCACCTGGGCCACGCGCCGACCCAGCTCGTCCACCCGCTGCTCCAGCGGCGTTTTGGAGGTATCGATGGCGCCGATGGTCGCGGCCAGCTTCCCCATGTTGCTTTGACGACCGGTGCGCGACACCGTCATCAGCCCACGACCGTGTGACACGAGGGTACCGCTCAAGAGCTCGTCGCCAGCGGCTTTGTCCACCGGCAGCGACTCACCGGTAAGCACCGACTCGTCCACACTGAGCGATTCTGGATCGCCGACAATGCCGTCCGCCGGCACTCGCTCGCCCGCTTCGAGTCGCACCCAATCGCCAGGGACGATTTGGGCGGCGTCGAGCCGTTCGAAGGCATTGTCGCGCAGCACCCAGGCCCGCGGAGCGCCAAGACGCTGCAGCTCTAGCAAGGCCTGCTCGGAGCGGTATTCCTGAAGCGCGCCCAGCCCGGCGTTCAACGCGATCACCCCTGCGATGGCGAGCGCCTCCAGCGGGGCGCCAACGCCGCCGCTGAGCGCCCACGCCCCGAGATCTACCGCCAACGCCGATAGCAAGAGATAGATGAGCGGATTTTTCAGCTGCGCAATCACGCGCAACGCGATGGGGCGCTTCGGCTTGGGAGGCAGGGCGTTCGGGCCGGCCGCCAGCAACGCGGCCCGAGCTTGCTCGGCGCTCAAGCCACCTGCTCGTTGCTCGCTGCGGCGCTCGGATGGGGGGGAGGCTTCGGCGGCGGGCATGCGCCGACCGCTTGGTGCAGATTTCGCGCCACCGTCGCTGTGCCGTTATCTGACGATCCGTCAGCGCTCGGGCGCAGTTTCTGCCGGCCAGCGCAGATTTTTCGCGTATCCGCTCGAGACGAGCCGCGCGTTTCGCGAGCATCCTGGAGGCTCTGCGGTCAATGCGGGGCTGGCACCAATAGTGCTCTCCGGGGGGATCATGATCCTCTGCGGCACCGACCTATCGATCGCGTCCGAGCCGGCCTTGAAGGCGGCAGCGGCCTTGGCCCGCAAGCACGGCGAGGAGCTGCTTCTCGTCACGGTGCTGGAGCGCGCCAAGCCCAACGACCAAGTTTCGGCTGACGTACAGCTCGAGCACGAGGCCAGCGAGCTGCGGCGGACGTTCGACATTGCGGTCGAAACCTTGATCGCCCAAGGCGTGCCGGAGCAGCAGCTGCTGCAGCTGGCCAAAGAGCGCGGGGCGTCGCTGATTGTCGTGGGCGCGGAGGGTGCCGGCAAGCGTGCACGGCGTTTGGGCAGCGTCGCCGAGCACCTGTGCCAAGCCGCGGAAGTGCCGGTGCTGATAGCGCGCGACGCCGATCACCTGCTGCCGTGGAGCCAGGGCGCAAGGCCCCTGCGCGTGCTGGTCGGCTCCGGCTTGGGTGATGCCTCACGGAGCGCGCTCTCGTACATCGAACGCTGGTCCGATCTGGTGCTCACGGTGGCCCACATTGCTTGGCCTTACGGTGAGCACTACCGGCTCGGTGTCTCGGGGCCCATGCCGCTCGATCATCTGCGCCCCGAGGTTCACCACCAGCTGATCGGAGATCTGGGCCGTTGGGTAGCCAGCGTGCCCTGCCGCAAGTCGCCGACCCTGAGCGTCACGCCGGGTTGGGGCCGCATTGATTCTCACCTGGCGCAGTTGGCGCAGCAGAAGGAAGCGGATTTGCTCGTGGTCGGCACGCACCAGCGGGGCACCGCCAATCGGCTTTGGCACGGCTCGGTTTCTCGCAATACGCTGCACGAAGCAAACTGCAACGTGTTGTGCGTGCCGGCGCGCCACGCGGCCGCCCACACCGGCCAAGCTCCCTCGACGGTGGTCGTTTCTACCGACTTCTCGCCGCTCGGTGATCGCGCCATTCCCTACGCCTACGGGCTGCTCGCGCGCGGGGGCGCGGTTCACCTCGTGCACGTCGTCGAGCACCTGGGCGAGGGCCAGCTCGCGGCGCTGACGGCACAAGCTGGTCGCCCGCATCCCGGCTGACGCCGAGTCGCGCGGCATCGTGACCGAGGCTCACGTGCTCGAGGGCGGCGCAGCGTGGCTGGCCATCTGGCAGCAGGCCAGCCGCTCGAGCGCCGATCTGATTTGTATGGCGACGCACTCGCGCGACACGGCGGCCAGCATCGTGCTGGGCTCTCAGGCGCAGGCGCTGCTCCAGCATTCTCGCGTGCCGGTCTTGCTGGTGCCCCCGGACCGCGAGAGCTGAGCGCGGTCAGCCGCCGTAGCTTTCGAAAAGCGCGCCCCAAGCGGTGGTGCGCTTCCACGCCTCGAACACACGCGCGTCCTTCAACGGCCAGCGGTAGTAGTCGTGGTAGAGCTCGCTGCCCAAGGCGAAGGCGTGCACTAACGGAGTGTGAAAAAAGAGCTTCTGCAGGCGCTGAAGCGGGCCGAACCACACCAGGTGGCCCACGCGGCTGGCGGCGTTGTTGCCCACGGAAAAGCCCCAACTTTCGCCGCTAAAATCATCCCCTACGAGCTCGATGTCGCGCGGGTCACCGATGCCCAGGCCATCTTGATGAGCCAGGCGAATGTAGCCGATGGACATCGGATCGAAGCCCATCAATTTGGCTGCGACCGCGTCGACCGCCACCTGGTCGGCGCCGGCCAGCATGCAGTTTTTGACGACGGGATGCATCGTGCGGGGGCCGGGGCCATTGCCGGCGGTCGTGCCGTCGACCAACGCGAACAGGCCGGGGTGAATTTCTTTTTGGATAGCGAGCAGATCCACCAACGTTTCGTGGATCCAACTGTGGGTGTAGTGCCGCTTGCTGCTCAGGAGGCCACCGAATGCGTTCTTCATGGCGCCGGTGGTCGTCGTGTAGATGTGGCACTTCACGGTCGGCAGGTGCACCACGTTCTTGCCGAAGAAGTAGTCCGGCAGCCGAATACCCTCGGGGTAAACGCGATGCAGCGCGCGCATGCGAGCGCGGGGCCGGTATTCCACCCACGCCATGTCCTCCGGCTTGAAATTGTAGCGCAGAGGCACGCCGTGTTTGGCGCAGACGGCGCGGTAATGGTTGAGATCTTCGCCCTTGAAAGCGTTGGTCACGACGGTCTTGTTTTGGACGCAGCTGAGGTCGTCGAATCCCGCGTGGCGCAACGCCAAGACCGCACCCTCCAGCTGCCAGGGCGTCGTGTTGGCTCCAGGAAACGGGTAGTGCCAAGAAATGTTGTCTTTGAGGATGGTGCCAGCCCCACGCTGGAGCGCCTGACCCATGTCGGCGAGGCCGCACAAGCGCTCGATGTCGTTCAGCACGGTGGCGGGGGCTACCCGCAAGATGGCGACTTTGCTCTTGGCCATGGTCCAGCTCGTATCGGCGGGGCGGCGCTTGCGAGGGCCATGCCACGCGCCGCGCGCGCAAGCCTTGCGCACCGCGCAGAGGCTGCGCGAGCATAGGGTGGTCCAACCGGCGCACCGGCAATTTTCGGCGCGGTACACCGCTTGCTTTGGGGAGTGGCCAACAGGCAAGCCATGAACACCTTCAAACACATCCTGGTCCCGACCGACTTTTCGCCCTCGTCAGATGCCGCCATCGACGCCGCCATCGATCTGGCCCAGCGCTTCGATGCGAAGGTGACTTTGCTCCACGTCTGGCAGCTGCCCATTTACCCGTACATGGAAGCGATGATGAACATTGCCGCGCTGACGAGCGAGGTCGAGCGCGGTGCGGCCGAAGCCCTGGAAAAGCAGGCGCAGCAAGTGCGGGGCCGCTACCCAGGCGTCCAATCCGTGCTGCAAATGGGTTTACCCTGGCAAGCAATTCTCGAGCTCGTGAAAGCTCAGCAGGTCGACCTGGTGGTGATGGGCACGCATGGTCGCCGCGGGTTCGAGCATTTGATGCTGGGCAGCGTGGCCGAGAAGGTCGTGCGTCTGAGCCCGGTGCCGGTGCTCACCGTGCGGGGCCAGGTCGCGACCTGAACCGCCGTCCCCAAACCGAGCGACGGGGTAGCACGGTCCTTGCTTTATTCGTTGCAGGTCCTGCTTTCGGCGCATTCGGCGCAAGCCTTGCGCAAGAACCAACCCATGCTGCGAAAAAACCGCGCCCCGAGCTCACCCGCGCTCGTTGTCTCCGCTTTCGTCATCGTCGCGCTCGGCTGCGGCGGGGTGCCCGATGAGTCGGCTCGCCTCGGCGACACTCCTGGCTTGGTCGCGGGGGCGGGCGGCACGGCACCCAGCGCCGGCGGCGCCGGCGGCAGCAGCGCCGTCAATCCGCTCGGTCGCGCTCGTTGTCAGTCACCTTCCGGGGTGAGCGGCTCCCCCAAGACGACGCAACAGGCGCTCGATTTGCTGAACGCCCTCCCCAAGCCCACCGGCGTCGCCTGCTTCTTGGAGAGCCTCGATCGCCCGCTCACCGTCTATGCGAGCAGTAGCGCCTTCAGCGCGCAGCCGGCGCTTTCACCGCAAAGCCCGCGGCTGTTCCTCAAGCAAGGCGACTTGTGGCTATCGGTGGTCATCGACGGCGACAGCAGCTTCCTGATCGAGTTCGGCGAGGAAATCCCGGCTGAGCAGCCGCGCTCGATCAAGGGCGAGCTCCAGCTGCCCATCGCCCAGCCGGTGGTACCCAGCGCTCCCTACGATCGCGTTCGCTATGGGCAGGGCACGGTTTGCGGCCTGTGCCACTATGACGAAAGGGCCGAAGACGGCAGCTCCGCCGTCAACGCCTTCTCCTCGATCGCCTTTCGACCGCGCGCCGACACCCGCGTCGCCATCGACAGCCTGAAGAGCGCGGCGGCAACCTGCGATTGGCAGACCGAGCCGCACCGCTGCGAGATGCTGGCGGCGGTGTTCGGCGGTGGAGCCGTCGAGGAAGTGCCTTTTCCGGAGACGATGTCGACGTTCTTTTGAACGAGCTCGGTCAGTCCGGCAAGCAGGTGAAGGTGGTGGGGCTGCACAGGCGCGAGTCACAGTCCAAGCCGTCGCGGCAGTCCACGCAGCGCCCGAAAAGCTGGTCGCAGTGTTGCCCGGGGCAATCGGTATCTTTACGGCATTGCACGCAGCCGCTGCCGTCGCTCGCGCACAAGCTGCCAACGGAGGACGTCAGGCACTCTCGGTCTTCGTCGCACTGGTAGCAGACGAAGCGACGCTCGTCGCAGCCGTGTTGCCCTTGGCAGGTGTCGTCGTCGATGCACTTTTTGAGGCAGCGATTGGCGAGCGAGTCGCACGCATAGCCCGCCTCACAATCGGCGGTCGTGACGCAAGGCACGCAGCGATGCCGGGTCGGCTCACAGCGGGGCAAGGCGTACGCAGCGCAGTCCGCGTCTTCGGTGCACTGCACGCACAGGCCGTCGCTACAATGCAGGTCGGCCGGGCAGGCCGCCGTGTCTCCACACCCAGTCGAGGAGGCGCCGGCCTCGGCGCTGCCGCCCGTGCCGGCGCTGCCGCCCAAAGTCGTTCCACCCGAAGCGGTTCCGCCGGAAGCCGTTCCCCCCGGAACCGTGCCGCCGGCAGCCGTGCCGCCAAGTCCCGACTCCGCACCGCTGCCCGCCGTGCCGCTGCCGGCAACGCCGCCGAACGCCGCCCCTGCGCTCGCGCTGGTTGCGCCCGCGCCCGCCACCGGCATGTCGAATTGAAAGCGCTCGTTGCAGGCCGAGCTGCTGACACCCAGCCCCAGGGCGACCACGAGCCCCGAGCCGAAGGCGAGCCTGGTGAGCGAGCGCGCGAGCTTCACGGCTCGGCCGCTAGTGCTTGTGCCTCTTTGGCGGCAAAGCCCCGCGGATAACGCGCCAGGTAGCGCTTGGCTTCATTGATTTTGGCGGGGTCGCCGGTGCTGAGCAGCCGCATGCGCTCGACCAGGGCGTTCTCGGCCAGCGCGCTGCGCGGAAAGCGCGTGAGCAGCTCTTGATAAGCTCGGAGGGCGCCGCTGACGTCGCCCTGCCGCCGCCTGGCGACGCCCTCCGCAAACAAGTCGTTGGGAGCGGCCAACGCCGACGCCCGCTCGGCCTCGCTGCTAGCCACGGCCGCGCTAGTGGCGCGCGCCGGCGCCGCCGAGCCACTCACGGGCTTACTGGTCGCACCGGAAGGCGTGAGAGCAGACGCGCCGGGGATTGCCGCCGGTTCGGCACCGACGGAAGTCTGCGGCTGCGATGGCTCGACGCTACAATCGGCCGGCCAATACTGTCCGGCTTTGACCGCGATGACCGCGCCGGGCGCGCGAACCTCGACCACACCTTCGGACACCTCCAGCCGCGTGCGCGTGCCACCGCCACAAGAACCAGCTTGATTCAGCACGCTCAGTCGGAAGCGCGTGCCACGCACTTCGACCTCGGCGTCCGGCGTGGTGACGATGAAGCGCTGCCCCTGGCTCAGCTTGGCGACGTGGGCGGAAAGCTCACCCCGCTGCAGCGAGAAATGCTCGACCGCGCCCTGGCTGTCGACGCGAAAAGCGCTGCTGCCCGCCAGCGTCACCGAGGTGCCCGTCGAAAACTGCAAGGCTGCGCCACCGTCGACCGGCGTCTCGATGCGCTGACCGGCTTGCAGCGCGGCGCGCGGCCCGAGCGGCAACGCCTGCATTCCCGCTTGCAGGGCCGCGCCCTCGCCCGAGGGAGAAACGTTGATGAGCACGCGCGCGGACGCGGCGTCAGCGCGCCCCCGCCAGCGAACGACTTGGATGCCCAGCACCACGACCGCCGCCGCCGCCAGCGCGCCTCCCACCCCGACCCAGCGCCTGCGGCGCGTGCGAGCCCGAATGGCGCGCTCGATGGTGGCGACGCTGCGCTCGCGCTCACGCTCGACCAAGCTGGGCGTGGCGCGCGGCAAGTGCTTGCCAATGAGCTTGGCGGCCGCTGACGCGTAGCGCGGAGTGTTCACGTTTCCTCCGCGTACGGCCGTAGGAAACGCGCCAGCGCCTGATCGTTCTGGATGCGCTCGTGGATCTCGCGACGGCCGCGCACGAGCCGGCTCTGGGCCGCCGCCAGCGACGCGCCCGTGATTTGTCCGACCTCCTTGAGGTCGTAGCCATAGACGTCGTGGAGCAAGAACGTCCACGCGCGGTCCTGATTCATTTGCTCCAGCTCCAAGCGTACTCGTTCGAGGGCTTGGCGAGCAGCCACGGCTTCGGCGTGGCTCTTGGTGACCGACGGCGCGTCCTCGGCCTGCACGTCGGCGAACAGCCGCCGCTCGACGCGACGCCGACGAATGGCCTTGTAGGTGGCACGCGCCGCGACGATGGAAACCCAGGCATCGAGCGGGCATTCTCCGCGAAAGCGCTCGATGGTGTCGACCAGCTCGAACAGCGCGCGCTGCGCGACGTCCTCGTAGTCGCTGTCGTGCGGGCCGAGCAGGCGGGTCAGCGTACGGTCGAGGACGGGCCTCACCCGCCTATAAAACGCGCTCGACAGGCTGGGGTCGCGCGCCTTCAGGCCGGCCAGGAGCGTGCTGTCGTCATTGCTGGCCGGACCCGGTCGTTCGCTGTCCGGCGGAGCCGGAACGAGCATGAGCGGGGCGCGGACGGCGGGAGACATTCTGACGTGTCCTTAAGAGTGCAGCGGAGAGCCCCGGAGCAGGCAGCAAGCGCCTAGAACCGAGCCCGAAAGCCTAATTCCGCTACGGCGCGAAACGGAGGAACCACCGCCACCCGGCTTCCATGCGTGAAAATTTCGGTCTTTCCGGCCACCGCTTCGATTCCCACCGCGGCCAGGAGCCCGGCGCTCCCCGAGACGCGGACGCCGCCCTCCGCCAGCAAGTCGGCGCCGGGCAACCAGCGGCTGCGGCGGTCGGGGATGAGGTCGTCTTCGGAGAGGTGAGAGGCATCGAAATAATTGGCAAAAGCGTCGAAGCGCGCCCCGAGCTCGAAGCGTTGGGTCACCGGCAGCAGAGCGACGGCCAAGCCGGCCCCCAGTTGGGCGGTCCGGGTACTGGCCTGCGCCAGAGGGACGTTGCCGCTGCGAGCGGCGACGAACAGGCGCGCCCACAACGGCCCGGTCCAGGCAAAGCGCAGCGCGCCGCTCGCTCCTAGGCCCCCGGCGGTGCCGTGCAGCCCCGAGCTAACGATACCGGCGAACTCGATGCTGCTCCGGCTCGGCTCCATGCGGCTTGCTGCGGCCGGTGGGCCCGAATCGATGCGGGGCGCGGTTGGCTCAGGCTTGGGGGGATTGGGGGCCGGAGCTGGAGTCGGAGCTGAAGCCGGAGCCGGCGCTGGCTCGCGCGGCGGTGCCTCAGCCGAGAACATGCTGGCCACCGCGAAGCCCAGCAGCCGACCGCGCTCGACCAGCTCGCTCTGCGGACTCCCGTGGCTGTCGCCAAAGCTGATCTCGCGGTCGATCCAGCGCTGCTCTTTGGCGACGTAGCAGTGCACGCGCGCCTTGTTGTCCGCTGAAGACACGGTGAGCTCGACCACGCCATCGGCGTTGGTTGCCTTCGCGGCGCTCTCTTCATCTGGCGGATCGCTGATCGCGGATTCGAACTCGAGATCAGCTTCGCTGCCCAGTACCCGCCGCGCGGCCTGCTGAAATGCCGTCACCAACGGGTCATTCGCGCAAGTGCCGGCAGGGCACGCGTTCGCTCCCTGTCCGATCACGATGACGATGAGCACGGGAGCCAGCACGTCGAGATAGTGTAGATGGCGCCCGTGGCTTTGTCTCCGTCAGCACTCGTGTGGGTTGCAAACGCCTTTTCGACACTGTGCATTTTTCGTGAAAATTCTGCCTGACACGCACGCACCTGGGGCACCTCGTGGAGATGTTCGTTAGCCACGCTCGCTTCGCTTCACTCCTGCTCGTTACCGCCAGCCTCGTCGCCTGCGGCAGCGGCCCCGGAGATTCGACCGGCAGTGCCTGCCCCACCGATTCCACGCTGACCTACGCGAACTTTGGGCAAGCGTTCATGCAAAGCCATTGCTTGGCGTGTCATTCCGCCGCTGGGCCCGAGTCGCCCAAGCTCGACACGCTGGCGCAAGTGCAAGCCGTCAAAGGTGACGTCGACCGCTCGGCCGCCGCCGGCCCGAAAGGCGTCAACACGTACATGCCGGAGGGCTCGTCGGTCCCCGAAGCCGAACGCCGCAAGCTGGGCGAATGGCTCGCCTGCGGCGCGCCCGAATAACGCGCCCCCGCCCCTCCGCCGCCCTCGTAATCTCGCCAAAAAACGATCCCCTGGACGCCCCCCGCACCCCCGCGCTACACCTCGCGCCTCCTCATCGCACGAGTGGCGGAATTGGCAGACGCGCCGGATTTAGGTTCCGGTACCGCAAGGTGTGGGGGTTCAAGTCCCTCCTCGTGCACTCACTGGCCCTTCGGGCCAGTGGTGCACTCGTTGGGACTTGGGGTGACTACGTCTCCGCCTACGGCGTCGCCTTCGTCAGCAAGTCCCTCCTCGTGCACTCACTGGCCCCTTTGGAGAAGCTCTCTCAGGCAGGCACCGGAACCCACACCCTGAGCCCGTCTACCGCTTCGAAGCCGGCGGTCGTTGCCGCGATGAGATGCGCGTCGCGTTGGTAGCCGACGAGAGGGAGGCCGGGAAAGATCGACCCGGCCACGCGCACGCAGTCTGCAAATAGTTGCACGGGCTCTTCCGTCGCGCTGAACACGTTCGATACCCCCACGGCGTGCCTGCTTCGGTTCAGCGCGGCGGTGGCTACGGCTTCACCACCTCGCTCACCGAGCAGGAAACGAAAGTCGGGGTTCAGCAGCAAGCTCGGACGAAAGACCTCCGCGCGCTCGCGAGCTCCGGCATTGCCTTCCACACCACGCCAAGTCCGCTCCCACGCTCGGAGCTCGACCGGGGAGCGTACGACCCGCCACGACAGGTCGCTATCCGTCCTTGGGGCCAGGCTGTTCGCTGACCTAAATACCCAAGTGGCGTGAAACAGCACCTGAAGGCCAAGCTCGCCGAGGCGCAAACATTGAAAAGAGTCTTTGACTCCGCAGGCGCTCTCGCTCAACGACCGAATCGCGACGAGCTGCGCTTCCACGTCAGCTCCATCGCTCAGCGTGATGAGGTTCGACATGTAGGGGGGCAAGGTGCTCCGGTTGATCCAAAAGGCCGGATGGTGCTCGCCTGGAACGGCATGGGCCTCGCACAACGCGTCGCACCAATGCACGCTATTTTCGATCGCCAAGGTGAGCAGAGGAGGGAAGACGGATTCCTCGGTCGCCCGCAGCGCGTGCGCGAGACGCAAATCTTGCGCGAAGCTTTGGTGCTTTGGATCAACGTGACGGCCCGGTCTGCGGCTTGCCACCGGGCGTGAAGAGCGTAGGGTTCGCCCTGGCCTGTTCTGGGCGAGGGTTCCCGCGCGACGAGTCTGCCTCTTTAGGCTTTGGTTGCGGACCCACTAAGCGGAGGAGGACGTTTTCATGCGGCGCTATTGGCTCGCGTTTTTGGCGGTCTTGGTTGTTTCGTTCGCTGTGCTCGGCTGGACCGGGGTGCGCGTCTACCAGCAAGCCCCACCTATTCCCGACCGGGTCGTCTCGACGGACGGACGAGAAATCATTGCGTCCGGAGCCATCAGCGCGGGTCAGAACGTTTGGCAAGCGATGGGCGGCATGGAGGTCGGCTCGATCTGGGGACACGGCAGCTACGTCGCGCCCGATTGGTCCGCAGATTGGTTGCACCGAGAAGCGACGTTCATCCTCGATGAATGGGCCCAGGCTCGGTATCGCAAGACGTTTGCGAGCCTCGATCCGGAGCAGCAAGGCGGCTTGCAAGGGCGGCTGCAGGCGATGCTGAGGATCAACCACTACGACTGGGCCAGCAAGACCCTGACCATCGAGCCCGCGCGCGCGCGCGCCTTCGCTGCCAACGCGGCGCACTACGCCGACGTCTTCGGTAACGGCCGCAGCCAATACGCCATTCAAAAGGGGGCGGTGTCCGATCCGGAGCGACAAGCGCGCTTGTCCGCGTTCTTCTTCTGGACTTCATGGGCGGCCGTCACGAATCGTCCGGGTGATACGGTCTCATACACCAGCAATTGGCCGCACGAAGCGCTGGTGGGTAACCGACCCACCAGTGAAGCGATCGTCTGGACCGGCGTCAGCATTCTCGTTCTGCTCGCGGGTATCGGGGCGATGGCATTTTGGTACGCGACGCAGAAGTCCGAGCTGCCGCCGGACGACATTCCCGCAGACGACCCCTTGCTCGGGTCGCGCTCGACGCCCTCACAGCGCGCGGTCGTCAAGTACTTCTGGATCGTCACCGCGCTGATCTTGGTGCAGGTGATCATGGGCGTGCTCACCGCGCACTACGGCGTCGAAGGCGGGGCCTTCTACGGCATTCCACTCGAGCAGATCTTGCCGTACGCAGTCACGCGCACTTGGCATCTCCAGCTCGGTGTCTTTTGGATCGCGACGGCGTGGTTGGCCGCCGGCCTCTACATCGGACCGTCCGTGGGCGTCGAGCCTCGATTTCAGCGCCTCGGAGTCAATGTCTTGTTCGGGGCGCTGTTGCTCGTGGTCGTCGGGTCGATGACCGGACAGTGGCTGAGCGTGCAGCACAAACTATCGGAGCAGGCGTGGTTCTACTTCGGGCACAGCGGCTACGAGTACATCGATCTCGGACGTGTGTGGCAAATCGCGCTCTTGGTCGGGCTCGTGCTCTGGTTCGTGCTGATGGCGCGCGCCATTTGGCCGGCGTTGCTGCGCAATGACGAGCAGAAGCCAATCCTGACCTTGTTTCTGATTTCCTCGGCCGCGATCGCTGGGTTCTATGCGGCGGCGCTTGGTTACGGCCGTCACACGAACCTAGCCGTCGCCGAATACTGGCGCTGGTGGGTCGTACACCTTTGGGTCGAGGGCTTTTTCGAAGTGTTCGCCACGGTGGTCATCGCGTTCTTGTTCGCGCGGCTCCGTCTCGTCAGCTTGAAGACGGCCGGTGTCTCGGCGGTGCTGGCTTCGACGATCTTCCTCTCCGGAGGCATCATCGGCACGCTCCACCATTTGTACTACTCCGGCACCCCGACCTTCGTCCTGGCGCTCGGGTCCATCTTCAGCGCGCTCGAGGTCGTGCCGCTGCTGTTCGTTGGCTTCGAGGCTTGGCACAATCTCAGGCTCACGCGCTCGCGTCCGTGGGTCCAAAAGTATCGCTGGCCCATTTACTTCTTCGTGGCGGTCGCTTTTTGGAACCTGGTCGGGGCCGGCCTATTCGGCTTCATGATCAATCCGCCGGTCGCGCTCTATTACATGCAAGGCCTCAACACCACGCCGCTGCACGGTCATGCGGCGCTCTTCGGCGTGTACGGCATGCTGGGAATTGGCCTGATGTTGTTTTGCTTCCGCGCCATGAACCCGCACGAAGTCTGGCGCGAAGGCAAGCTGCGGTTTGCGTTCTGGGCGCTCAATAGCGGATTGATGGCCATGTTGTTGCTCAGCCTGCTACCGGTAGGCCTGATGCAGACCTGGGCATCGGTCGAGTATGGTTACTGGTACGCGCGCAGCGCCGAGTTCCTACAAACGGGCACGATGCAGTCTTTTCGCTGGCTCCGCGTGCTTGGCGATACCCTGTTCACGTTCGGCGTGATCTCGCTCGTCCTGTTCGTGCTCGGTCTCAAAACTGGCAGCTCGATCGAGCGCGGCAGAGAAGCTAGTCCTGCCGCGCCACCTGCAGCTCCGCCCCTCATTCCCGCCTCGAGACAAGCGTAGGCGTCGCGCCCGTATCACGGCGGGGGTTCAAGTCACTTCGGCTCAGCCCGCGGCGGTCGCCTGCGTCAGCAAGTCCCAGCCTTCGGCTAACGGGCAGCAGCCTGCGGCGTCGCCATCGTGAGCAAGTCCCCCCTCCTGCACTACGACGAACGATCCGAGAGCGGAGCGGCGTCGCGCGCGACAAGGCCATCCTTCTCGAGCAGGAGCTTCAGCGAAAAAAGAGGAGCTGCTAGCGCGCTATTAGCTGGCGAAACCGTGCCGGCACATTCGACCTGGTAGTGTCGGGCATGCGTGACATGCGGAGCAAAGCGTGAAGCTCAGGGCAGGCTGTGAAATCAAGCTGAGCGCCGAAGCGCCCACGGCCCTGGTGGCTATGCTGCGCCCGCGCAGCGGTGGCGCCCAATGGGTTGCCAGCGAACGCTACGAGCTCGAGCCTTTCACGCAGGCTACCGAGTACGTCGATGGCTTTGGGAACCTCTGCCAACGCATGATAGCGCCGGTGGGATTGTTCCAGATCGTGACCGAGGTGGTAGTCGAGACGGCCGACGCCATTTTGGTGAACCGCGGTGGACCCATGACCGAGCCCGCAAATCTGCCGGATAACACGCTGCTGTTCCTGCTACCAAGCCGCTACTGCCCAGCGGATAAGCTGCGGAAGCTGGCGCTGGAAGTGACCGCCGGCGCAGCTCCAGGCTATGACCAGGCCGAAGCCATTCGCTCCTGGATCAACTCGAACATCGAGTACCGTTACGGCGTCAGCAACGAGTCGACTTCGGCGGTCGAGACACTGCAAGACAAGGCCGGTGTGTGCCGTGACTTTTCGCATATTGGCATCTCGTTGTGCCGTGCGCTGCACATTCCAGCTCGAATGGTGGTCGGCTACCTCTACCAGCTGGAGCCGATGGACTTGCACGCCTGGTTCGAAGCATTTGTCGATGGTCGCTGGTACACCTTCGATGCCACGCAGGAGGAGGCGCGCGGTGGCCGCATCACTATCGCCTACGGCCGTGACGCCGCCGACGTTGCCCTCATTACCGAGCTCGGCCAAATCAAGAGCGAGGGCATGCACGTCTGGGTCGAGCTGGCCTAGCGTCACGCAGATACGCCCTCCGGATTCAGGTTCCGGTACCGCAAGGCGTGGGGGTTCAAGCCTTCGGCTAACGGGCAGCAGCCTGCGGCGGTCGCCTTCGTCAGCAAGTCCCAGCTAGATGTGCCCCGGTCCGGCGAGATGCGGCACGCTGCTCGGTACTTCGGTCGCGGGATAGGGCGCCACCATGAAGCCCTTGTAGTTGGTCATGGCGGTCAGGGCCTGCGAGCTCAACGGAAAAGTGCCCGACGCACTGTTGGCGTTCGCGACGCAGCTGCGGCCAATCGCGGACGAGCAGGCCGCTGACGTGGAGCTCAAGTTCGAAGCCACTGGCGCGTAGCTGTAGCCGCCGTCGGTGGTGATGAACGGCGTCTTGACGCTTTGGAAGTAGGTGCCTTCGTAGAACAGGTTGGCATTCTCGGCCGGATCAGCCGCGTGACCCGTGACCGTCTGATAGTAGTCGTTCACGAACTGGGCATACACGTTCTGGGTGACGGGAGACGTGCCGCCGGCATGGGGCCCGCGCCCGGACGTGTGATGGATCCAGTTCCCCAACATGGTCATGGTGTTCTCCGAGCCCGCCAAGAGCATTGTCCAATAGTGCGTGCCATCACAGTTGGAGGAATACGGCGTGTTGCCGTCGAGCTCGTTGTACGAAAACGTGACATTGGTGGCCGGCTCGAAGCCAGAAACGAGAAACTGGCGCCCAATCAGCGAGATCCGGTTGTGATCGATCCAGACCTTCGAAGCTCCGCGGATGGTAAAGGCGTCCCCGCCCCAGACCACCTGCGGGTTCAGGTTCGTGACGGTCAAGTTGCGAATGATGATGTTGCTCGCGCTCCCGGTGAGGTCGAACCCCTTGCCTTTGATGGTCGCGTTAGGCCCAACTCCGATGATGGTCTTGTTCGATCCCACCTTCAGTGGCTTGGTTCCCGCGGTGTCGAAGCTGCAGGCGAACGTCGTCTTGCCATCGCAAGCCCCGAGGTCGTCGGTGATGATTTGGCCGCCACCCTTGTCGCAGGTGACGGCGTCGCAGCAAGTGTTGCTCGAAGTACCCTCTTTGCCGGTAAAATCGATGGTGCCCGACACCTGGATGATCTTGGCGCCATCGCCCGCGATCGCCGCGGTGAGCTCTTCCGTCGTCTTCACCGGCACTACGGTACCGCCGGCGCCTCCGGTCACCGAGTTACCGAATCCGTACGGCTTGTCGGCGGCCCAATTGGCGGGGAGGTAAATCCTGACCCGGAAGAGCGCAGTGCCGTCACTCGCGCTGTTCGTCCAGATTCCGCGCGCAGGTCCGTTTAGTAGCTCGGGCGCGGTCGGCGCCACTTTGACGTCGCTGGCAGCCGACCACGCGTTGTCGTCGAAATTCGAGGCCGCCCACGCTTCGCCGGTCAGCTCGTCGGGCGTGGCCGCGGCCTTCGTGCGCCACAGCGTGCTCGTGCCTGCTTTTCCGAACGCACCGTCCATCTCCGCTTGTAGGAATGGCTTGGCGGCGGAGCCTTTCGACGCGCGAATGGCGATGATATTCGCGGCACCCAAGTTCAGCTTTGCGGCAGCAGAGAGCAGCGCCCCTGCGGTCGCGGATTGACCGACCAACGTGCCGTTGACCCAGACCTCGACCAGATTTGGCGCGGTAGCAAAGAAGTTAGGCGGAGTCGAAGAGGCCCCGCCCGAGCCAGCCGTACCGCTGCCACCAACACCCGCAGCGCCAGCCGTACCGCTACCACCAACACCCGCAGCGCCAGCCGTGGCGCTCACGCCACCAGCGTTCGTGCCGGCGTTCGCCGAGGCGCCACTTCCGCCCGACCCTGCCGAATTGCCCGAGCCCGAGCTGGCGCCACTGCCGGCCGTGGCCGCGGTACCGGCCGTCGCGGTTGCGCCGGCCAACGCGGTGTTGCCCCCGACGGGCGGCGCGGCTCCCGCCGAAGCGTCGTCAGCGTGGTCTCCGCTCGAACAGGCCGCGAGTGCGCTCGTACCGAACATGGAGAGACTCACGCAGCGCAACGACCAGCCACGAAAATCGATACGAAGGTTCATCACAACGCAGTTGCTCGTCCGGCTTTTGACCCGCCACGTTTTTCACTGCATCCCCTCCCACATCAGGCTGACGCGCGACGCTCGCGGCGCCCGTCACGAAACGGTTGCCTGACTCGAGGCGATAACGTGACGGGTCCTGAGCTGCTTGCGCAACTCAACGCTAATGACCCTCGCAACCACACCCCCGGAGCCCCGCAGTGCAGCGATGGCATGATCTGAGCGCGACCGTGACCGGCAGATCCTATAACCCTCTACCAGCTGCGGCGCAGGTCGTAAGAAACAGCGTGAATCCTGGTGGGCATGGTCATTGCTAGCCGAGAGGCTCATGCCGAACGTACAGCACTTTGCCAGCTTGGTACTGGCGGTCGCGGTCAGCTTCACGCAGAGCTGCTCCGAGAAGCCGTGTACCGACATAGGCTGGCAAGAAGGGCTCACCGTCACGTTGAATTCGGACGAACCGCTCACCGGCGGCACCTACCGCTTCATCATCGAAATCCCCGACGACACGTTCGAGGTCAATCTAGCGCTTCAGGATCCCCAGAACACACGGGATGGCATCTACGTAAGCCAGCACATCGACCGGGGCGCCTGGCAGGTGAACGCCTCGCTGACCGGATCAACGGCGTACGGAACCACTGGCCAAATCGTGATCGGCCGCCTGGGGAAGACGGGCGGGGGGCCGCAGAGCCTGAGGCTCACGGCGCGGCAAGACGACGTCGAGATCGGAGCCTTGGAGCTGGCCGCGATTGACTACAGCAAAGACGAGCCCAACGGACCGGACTGCGGGGTGGCAAGGACTGCCGTTACCTCCATATTGCTCACGCCGAGAGAGTGACCGGTTTCTCCAGGACGTCGTCGGAGGTCTGGTGTTTGGGTGTCAGCTTCAATGCCGACGAGCCGCGAGCTCAACCGTCGAGACAGTGTCAAGCGCCAGCGTAGACGGACGATACGTAGCCGGCGTTGATGCAGCAGACGGCGCAGTTTGCGGGGCGCACACGTCCGAGCTCGCGTGGTCAAGGCATTCGCCGAGAGAGGCGCCGGTTCAGGGCATCGTACCGGCTTGGTTCTCGGGTGGCACTCCAAACACGTAGTTGCACGCGGCCTGATACGGGGCGGTTTGACAAAAGTCCGTGTGTCCGGCGTTGGCGATCAACCGATGCGTGTTGCCGTAGGGAGGCTGTGCCCCGTCGAGCGCGGTCGCGGTGCCGGTGTAGCCGGTCTTTTCCATCGCGAACAAGTGCTGCAGGTGCTGATCGTCCGATTTGCCGGTGATGGCGAAGAAGCGATTCATGGGCGTCTTCGACGTTTCACTCAGCCACGTCGCGACGACGCCACCGCAGTCGTTCAGGTCGAGGCGCGTGCACAGGTTTTCGCGCGGGGCGGAGAGCGATACGACCCTCGACGCCTCCACCAAGAAGGCAAAGCGGGCAGCGTTGGAGCCGCCGTGAGAAAATCCCGAGAAGATCACGTCCGACCACCGCACCGAGCCATCGGCCTCGAGATAGTAGCCCCAGCCCTCTTCCGGGAACTTGCTCTGCAGGTATTGCAAGGCTTTCTGCGTGCGCTGGGCCACGCCGTCGGCCTTGGTCATGGCGATGTTGGCGAACTCGCCCTCGTGGGTATACAGCACCCCTTCGAACACCGAGCGCCGCGCGTCACCGAAGAAATCGGCACCCTTGCTCAGGATGTCGTAATCCTGGAATGCCGCGATGCCGAGCACGTGGAAACCGCGGCGAGCGCAGAACTCACCGCCCGCCTCCAACGTGCCTGAGTTGGTCCCCACGCCCGTGAACGGCAAGACCAGCTTGCCCATCAGGGTCGCGGCGCGGTTGTCGATGACGGCCACCTCCGAGTTGTCGTTGAAGGACACTCCGGTGTCGGCGTCTTTCGCGCGGAACGTGTGCTGGTGTCGCGCTTTGGCTGCGGTGACGCTCGGACCCGTGGTGCTCGTCCCCCCTCCACCACCTTGCGAGCCACCCGCGCCGCCACCCCCAACGTTGGCAGAGCCTGCGCCGTTCGAGCCGCCGCTGTTCCCTCCGCTCGCGCCGCCGCTGCCCGCCTCGCTGGCAGTCCCGGCTTGGCCGGCCGCCGCTGCGCCGGCGCCGCCGCTCGTGTTGCCCGTGCCGCTGCCGCTCGCTTGGCCACCGCCGGCCTGCGCAGGTTGGCCTGCTGCCGCTGCAGGACCGCCGGCAGCACCGCCGGTCCCTTGCCCGCCCTGAGCCGGGTCGTTGCCGGCACAGCCCGCGACGACGGCCAACCAGCTTAGCGCCGCAACCAGCGACGCGCGGGCAAGGGCGAGCTGACAGGATGATGAGCTCATACCAAGAGCTCGCTCATGACTCGGTTCGGCAAGCCGCGCAGATCCGTCCCGAAGCTCTGGACTCCGAGACCAAAGTAGCTGTTGAGCACCGTGAAGTACACGTCGCGCAACTGACGCATGTCCTCGATGGTTTCGGGCAGCGAAACCATCTGATCTTGACGGAATGTGCCGCCTCCACCTCCGAAGAGTGCCATCGGCAAATCGAAGGCAGCGTGGTCGCCGTGATGCATGTCGCTGGTGAACATGACCAAGCTATTGTCGAGCAGGGTACGGCCACCGACGTCCTGAACGGCGTCCATCTTCTTCAGCAAGTCGGCCATCACTTCTATGTGCCAGCGAGTGATGGATGCAAAATCAGGGCTGATCCCCGTTTGGTGCTGAGACTCGTGGTACGCGGTGCAGGTGCCGCTCAGCATCGCGCCATCTTTTTCCCAGTCGCGCCTCGGCACCCAGGAGTAGACCAAGTCCGAGCGACTATTGTCGAGCATGTAGGTGACGATGCGGGTGATATCGCACTCGAGTGCCATGACGATGAGGTCATTCATGACGTGGGCTCGGGTGTCGTTCGCCTTCATGTCCGCCGGCAGGGTGATGGGAGTGCACGAGGACGCGCCACCGGTCGTGCCCGACGGCACGTTCTTCACTTTGACCTCCAGCTCGCGGACGCCAGTCAAGTACTGATCCAGGCGTTCACGATCGCTCTTGCCCAGGCGCTGCTGCAGCTTGGTGGCGTCGTCGATGAGGCCGTCCAGGGCACTGGCATCCAAGGCGCGCCGTCGCTCCGCCTGGGCCGCCGCTTCCGGAGTGGCCATGCTGGCGCCCGCGCCGTTGGCCACTAGTTTGTCGAAGATTCGCTTGGGGTCGAGATCTTTGCCGAGCGGCGTGCCGTCTTTGCTCCACGACATGTTGCGCGAGAGAGCGCTGTGGCGCTCGTCGAGACCTCCGACACCGTCCAGCAGCCCGAGCTGCATGCTGGCCAGTGGCGTCGCCTGCGGCATGCTGCGAGCGATGAGCTGATCGACGGTTTCCCCATTCGACGGGCTCGTGGCTTGATCTTGACCTTTGCTCTTGCGGTAGGCATCGCCGTCGATGCAGTTGAGCAACGCCGACGGGTCGCGCGAATGCGACGGTGCAATGAACGCGCCCGCGGGCATCTTGCACACCCCGCAAAAATCGTTGCGCTCGCGGTACGTGTTCCACGCCGGGCTCATCGTCACCAAGTCACTGCGCCAGCTGAAATTGCCGAGCTGACGGATCAGCTGCATCTTCTTCTTGAACGGCTCGAACGGAGCGAGCAGTGGGGACAGCTTCCAAGCGTCGCCAGCGCCGCTACCCGTAGTTCTCCACCACAACACCGACGCTCCGTTCGGGAAGTAGACGGGGAGGAACCGTTTCGGAGCCGCCGCGTCCGCGGCATGCCCGAGCGGTGCATTCAAGGATTCCATCCAGGGTAGCGCGAGGGCGACCCCAGCCGCGCGCAGGACGTGCCTGCGAGACGTACGCCACTTCATTGGATTTCTGCTTTCCTCGAGGTGAAGGAATCGTGCGTGACCGTCTTTTTGATCAAGCTGCGCAGCGTGGGGGTGCCGGAAAGCCAGCGCGCCACGATCTGCTCTTCGTTGACTTTGGAAGAAACGGCGCCGAGCGCATAGGTCGCGACCTTCGTCGCGGCGCAAGGCATGAAACTCGGCGAAGTGGAGAGCGCCGCTACCAGTGACGGCAGGCCTTCCACCTTTTGACCATCCGGAAGCGTGCCGGTCGTGTCGATGGGGAGCCCATTTTCGTAGACGGCGCGATAGCGCCCAATTCCGTCGAAGTTTTCCAGGGCTAGCCCTATCGGGTCGATCATGTTGTGGCACCCCGCGCAGACTGGCGAGACGCGATGGGCTTCCATTTGCAGGCGCACGGTGGTGGGCGCAGCGCCCTCGGCTGGTTCTTCGAGCGGCGCGATGTTCAGGTTGGCGGGGACCACGAGGGGCGTGCACAAGAGCGCGTCCAGCACCCACTTGCCACGGATGATGGGCGAGCTCCGCGTCTCACGCGAAGTGTGCGTCAGAAACCCGGCCAGCCCGAGCAGTCCGACTCGCTGATCGGTCGTGTTCACCACCCGTTCCATGGCCTGCGCGGGTGGTGAAAAACCATAGAGCGCGGCCAGCGGCCCATCCACGAAGTTGAAATCCGCGGTCAAGAACTGCGAATACGGCAAATCTTTGTAGAGAAATTCGGAGAAGTAGAGCTCCATCTCGCGCTGCATCGAGGCCGCGAGGGCGGGCGAATAGGCGGGAAACAGCGTCGCGCTCGCCGCGTGTTCCTCGAGGCGCTTGCTGCCGAACCAGCGCGCCGCGAAATTCTTGACCAACATCACGGAGCGGTCGTCGCCGAGCATTCGATCGACTTCGGACTCGAGCGCATCGGGGGTAGCGAGGGCCCCGCCGGCCGCCTTACCGAACAGCTCGTCGTCGGGCATGCTGCTCCACAGCGCATAGGACAGGCGAGCTGCCAGCTCGTAGCCGTTCAGTGCGTGGGAGGCGGTGCTCGTCAAGTCCGGATCGAATTCGATGCGGTACAGGAACTGCGGCGACGCGAGCAGCACATGCACGACATGCTGGAGGGCACCCATGGCGTCGACCCCGAGCGCCAAGGCGTCTTTGTACTTTTGCAGGAGCCACGCGCTCTCGTCGGTCGTGAGTGGGCGGCGGAAGGCCTTCGCTCCGAAGTCGGCGATGACCTTTTCGGCACACGATGTCCCGGTGTCGGGGGTGCAGGTGACGATACGGGCCTTGAGCGCGGGATTTGCGAAGATGTCCGCGCTCACCTCACGAGCGGCAACGAAATAATCTTCCACTTGGCGTGGGCTCATCGACAACGCCGTCGCGATGTTGTCGAAGCCTTCGGCTTCTTCGCTCACGAAGCCGTCGCCGAAGCGCAGCTGTGTTCCGGTCAGGTCGCGAAGCGTGTTGTCGTATTCGACGTTGCTGAGACGGTGGATGGCTTTATTGCTGATCTCGGGCTGCCCGGGGCCGGCGCCGCCGCTCGTTGACGACCCGCCTCCCGTCACCGAAGCCGTCCCCGCCATCGACGCGCCTCCACCAACTGCGCCTCCAGGGCCGTTCGAGGAGGCGGCAGGCGAGGAGCAGCCCCAAAGTGCGCCCGCGCCGAGCAAGAGGAGGGCCTTGGTACCTCGATGCCGCGCGAAACTGCCCCGCCCGCGACGCGGTAACTTTCCACGAAAATCCTGCATCTTTGCTGTATCCACGTGTCCGGGACCTCGAAGGGGGATCGATCAAAGCGTCGCCGCGGGCACGTCGCCTATCGGGTGTTCCGCCTACTCGAAGGAACGGTTCACGAACGGGACGCCGCGCGCCCCGCGAACGCCGTCATCGAGTCGGCGTCACTCGCGAAAGCTCCGTGATTTCAGGCGGTTGCAGCGCTCGACGCCAGATCGCAAAATCGTCGATGTCGCCGGCCAGGTATCGGCCCGCCTGAGTCCACTTTCCCATGTAGAGCGTGGTGTTGCCGGTCTGAATCGGAGAGGGCATGGGTGCCTCATCGACGACCTCGTCGTCGCGATAGAGAGTCATCGTCTCGGTCGCCCCGTCCCAAACGTTCGTGAGATGAATCCAACGATCGGCTTCGATGCAGTTGCAGACCACCCGCACGTACCGATCGTAGGTTGCTCCCGCCCAGTGCGCCGCGTCGAACCGTTGATAGGTCGGACGGTTGTCGAGGACAATTTCCCACCCGCCCGCGTACTGAATCTCGGTGCTGATGATTGTGGAAAAATCCGTCGTGCTCGCGGCGAGCTCCGCTTCAGAGAACCGGACCCATACCGACACTGTCCAGCTCGCCGTTGCCTGGGGGAAGCCATCGACAGCAACCGAGTCGCCAGGCGCGAGTGAAAGCGCGCCGCCGAAACGCCCGGAGGAAAGCCAGGTCCCGCCAGTCAGCTTGCCGTGGTAGCCGTTCCCCGAGCTGTCCGCGACATCGCTTTCACCAGTGGCGTCGAACGCCCAGTGCGCGACGAGATCGCGTGACAGACTCTGAGGATCGACCGTCAAAGCGTCGAGCGGGGTGCTCTCGCAGCCCGCCAGCGCGAGGCTCGCAAGCACCGCGCTCACTGCGAGCCTGGCCGCCGCCCAGGTCGTCAAAGCCACGCGACCATCGTCAACGACGCCATGACACCGGGGAACGCGAGGGTCGCGCTCTCCACGTCGTGTAAGCGCACTTTCGGGTGAGGGAAAGCGACGAGGGCGTGAACCTCGAAGGCGAGGGAGACGCGGGCATCGATGCTGGCCAGAAGTCCGAGCCCGGCATCCGACGCAGCCACCCAGCGGGACTGCCGCTGGCCAGCGTAGGGCCAGACGCCCTCGCCGTCGGTCTGAGCATAAAGCGCTCCAGCGCCCAAGCTGAACGTGGGGCGAAAGGATGCGCCGGGGCGCAGCGCGAGCGTTAGCTCGCCCAACCCAAGGCTCTGAACCACCGACGCCGACCCAATCGAAGTTTCAATTCGTGGGCGAGTGCCGAGGCCGGCTAGGGTCAGGCGAACGAACAGCCTGTCGCTGAGCCGGCCGCGGACGCGAGCGAGCGGCAACGCCGCTGGTCCGGGGCCGCCGACGCTCGCCAACATCGAGAGCCCCGCCTCGAGGCCGACCGGGTGCCTCGGCTCCGGGGGCGCGGACCGCGCCTGCGGGACGTCCGCCATTCGCGGCGGCATCTCTCGTCGGGCGCGTGTCGACTCCACGAGTGCCTTCAAGGCGCTCGCGTTGAGAAGCTCCATCGCCCGTATGGCCAGCACCTCCGGCAAACGGTCGGCTTCTTCCGCGGGGACCGGAAGGCGGCGGACCTCCGCCACGGCGCCAACGCGATCCAGGATCCACAACTCGGAGCCTGGTCGCTCCGGATCTCCCAAGAGCGCAATCGTGGCCGCCGTCCCCTCTTGCGCCTGCATGACGGCAACGATGGATACCGGATCCATTCTCGGCCCTGGATCGATGACGGACACCTCGAACCCGCCGGAAGCCAGCTCCTCGCGAATACGTGTCAGGCAATTGCGCGCCAAAGGCGACGACGTCGGCGAATCGAGCAAAGCTACTCGCCCGGACGGCGGCGCCGACCAGGCCACGGCAGAAACGAGCGCGACGAGCCAGCCCGCCGCGACGCCAGCCCCGAAACGGAAATGTTGGCGCCCTCTCCCGATCATGGGATGCGCGGCGAGCCGGGCGCCCGTTCCGAGGAGTCGACGAGCTCTCTGGCCGCGTGAGCGTAGCTGCCGGTCGCGAAACGTTTCAGGTAGGTTCGGGCGATCTCGACCGCGGCTTCGTGTTTACCCGAGCGCTCGAGCACCATCATCTTCCGACCGAGCGCCTCCGATGCGTAAGCCCCGGACGGCGCTTCCGCGAGACAGCGATCGTACCAAACGAGCGCACGCGCGGCGCCGCCGGGCGATTCGCCCTCGAGGCGGCCGAGCAGGAACGCGGCCTCGGCGGCTCGTTTAGACCCCGGGAACCTTTGGCGCTGGGTTTGAAGTGCCCGGCGCGCGACCTCTCCATTGCCGATGTAGCGAGCGGCATCGGCGAGCGCGGCCAGGTCCTCGCTATCGGCCGTATCGAGGACGCGGCCAAGCCCTCGACGCTGAGCTTCTGCGACAATCGACGCCGCCTGACCTTGGGCGAGCTTGGCTCGCCATCCGTTGACCACGGGTGACCGTTCGCCTGCGGAAGCGGGCGCGTCAGGACGCCGATTGTCCTGCGGATCCGGGACGGCTTCGGCCTCGGGCGCCGCTGCCGCGTCGTCCGGCTTTGGAGACGTGGTCGCCAGCGCAGGCTTCGGCCCGGCTCCCTTTTCCTGGTCACGGTCACCAAGCGTTACAGCTAGCCTCTGTCCAGAGCGCAGCGTGAGCTCTCCGCCCGAGAGCGGACCCGCGACGGATACGACGCCGCTTTCCATCTGCAGATCGAATTGCGCGGTGGCAGCGTTCCAGGAGAGCGAAAAAGCGGTCCCGTGCACGCGCACCTCGAAGGGGCCGGCTTCGAACAGCCAACGTGCGTTCGCTCGATGCCGAACATTGACGTGTACCTTGCCCTCATACACGGCCACGGTGGCGCCGTCTTGATCGAGGCGAACGACGCGACCCCGCGTTTGAGGCTCCATCTCCAAAAGCGTTCCATCCGAGAACCGAACGTCCGAAGGGCCGCGCTCGGCTGACGATGCAACCAGATCACCATTGCGCACGGCCAGCCCACGCCCCGTTTGGTACGTAATCTGCTGGTCGACGCGATGAGCGAGGTACCCGTGTTGCCAAAGCGCCCCCCCACCGACCACCGCGGCGGCGATCACGATGGCCCCGCGCAACCGGCGGAGCCGTCGGCCACGACGAGCGAGTCGCTCTTCGACGACGGCGAACGAGCGGTCCTCGGTCATGGCGGAACGCGATCGGTCCACGCTTGCCGAGACAAGGCGTCCCACGCTGCGTGCTACGCGGGTCTCGATCTCGTTCTCAACGCCCTCGAGCTTCATCGCCCGTGTCCCCGGCTTTCAGGAAAGTGACGCCTCAGGTCAGCGTCTTTGCCGACCTGCTCCGCGACGATAGCCGTCGCGCTACGGCAAAGGCGCTTCGCCGTGCTCAGCGAGACCTTCATCGTAGCGGCCACCTCTTCCAGCGTCATCTCCTCGACGAAGCGCAACGCAAACGCGACCCGCTCACGTGCGCTGAGCGCGTCCAGAATCCGGCGGCACCGCCGAAGAGCGTCCCGCGTTTCCTCCTCTGGCAGCGGATCGACGGCCACTTCCGGCAATTCGCCATCATCGGAGAGCAGGATCTTCCGGCGCACCCAACGGGCACGGAGGTTCCACTGGAGGACGTTGACGGCGACCGCCATCGTGAACTGACGCAGGGCTTCGGGTTGACGGATGGCGGAACGCCGCACGAACAACCGCAGAAAGACCTCCTGCGTCAGGTCCTCGACGTCCTCGGTTGGCCGCCCCAGCGCGCCAGCGAGATAGCGGCGGACCTTTCCTGAGTAGCGCTCCCAGATTTCACGCCGCGCCCAGGGCAGGTTGGCTTTCAACCCGGCCACGAGCTCCGCGTCGGAACGCACTGCCTCCTCACCTGGCGCGACCAATCGGAGAGGGATCTGTTGACTTTGAATGGCCACGTGGGGGCGATTCTCGCTCCGGCTTGCTGGCGCCGCGGGGCGAAGGTCGGCTGCTTTCAATATCATACCCCGCTGACTTGGGTACTGCCGCTCCCCATCGGAGAGGCTCCGCACCTCGGGCAAGCGGCCAAGGGGCATCGACGAGGTAGACAAAGGGGAGTGATGACGGCACACGCGCTTCACACAGACGTTCCGCTAGCCGGCAATACCGGGTCAAATCGGGGCGGGGGAGGCGCTCGGTAGGCCCCCGGCGGGCACAGATTCTGCCAAAAATGCACCATTCCGCGACAGTCGGGTGTTCTTCACGGCTACCCCGGCACCCAGACGCTGAGCCCGTGCGCGGCTTCGAAGCCCGTCGCGAGTGCCGCCGCGAGGTGCTGCTCGCGCTCGCAGCCGACGAGGGCAGCCTGCGTTCACGATCGACACGGTCGCTTCCGGGCGAGAGCATGCGACGACGGACGGTTGTCCGCAGCCACATGTCCGGCGGCGGCTCGATGCGCCGCCGCCCTTCAACCGGCGTGCCTTGATTCCTGCGGACCGCGAGCTGGCACCTGAGTTGCAAACAACGTTGCCATGAACGCGGCGCACCAGAAAATGCTCGAGCATGAAATCATGATTGGGAGAGAGCTGATGAGGAGCGGCGACCTGGACGGCGCCTGCGTTCATCTCGAACGCGCTCACATACTCGGCCAGGCAGCGGTTGGGTGGCATGTTCTCGCGCATTGGCTCATGCTCGAGCTTGCGATTCGCCGTCATCAAGGCATCGCAGCCATAGGCCAGGTCGTTCGCATCGTTCTTGGCTCTCTCGGATCTTCGGTCGGCCGCGTTCCCATCGGCAACACCGGGGGCAGCGACGTGAGCATGTTTGCGAGCATGCCGATCCCGCCCGACCTGTTGCTCGTCATGGAGGGCACGGACCTCGAACGTCGTGCTCCGGGGTCGTGAATTTTACTGTTTCGGGGGTGTAACCGCGGCGCGCGCCGGGCGTATGGACTGGAAACGAGCCGATTGCGTGGACTTCGAGCGGTGCCGGTTGGCGCGGCCGTGGTTCTGGGCACGGCCACAATGGGCTCCTTGGGAGCCAGAGAGACACGTCCATGCGTTCTATTCATCAAGTTGTCGTCATTGCCCTGGGTCTTTCGTTGAGCGGGCTCGCGTTCGCGCGGAATCCTCCTGCGCTCGTGAAGCAGCAGCAGGCGGCGGCGCACGCGACCCGTGCCAGCGCCGGCTACCGCGACATCAACTACCGCTTCGGCATCGTGCCGGCGCGCACTCCGGAAGTCATGCGTGCTGCCGGCGGGTACCGCGACGTCAACTACCGCTTCGGCGGTACGCGGCCGAGCCCGACAGAGGTCGCGTCCACGTCAAAGACGACCCGCTGGCGCTGATTTCTGCGCGCGCCGCCGAGATCGCGAGCACGACGAGGCCGTTTCTCGGCCGGGCTCGCAACGGCGGCACGGGCGCGAAAAACGCCCCACTCGTCAGATATCGTGACCGCGCTTCAAACAGGCTCGTTTGCCGCGCTGGTTGGAGTAATCTCCAGCGCCTCGCTCCTGGCGACGACGCGCGCTGCCGGAAGCACCCACGACCATCGAACGAGGCAACGGCCCAGGGAGATCCAGTTGGCGAGGTATGCAGGGCAGCTCGCAAGGCTTGCAAAAACGTTGGTCGGCGACGCCAACGGCATCTCGACGGTACGGGAACCGGGTCGATGCCGATGAGAGTCGTGCTGGCCGACGACCACGCCATGATGCGGGACGGGCTGCGCGCCGTCCTGGAAGGAGCGGGCGTCGAGGTCGTCGGAGAAGCGGCCACCGGCCACGAAGCCTTGAGCGAAGTGCGACGCCTGCGCCCGAACGTCGTCATCATGGATATCGGAATGCCTGAGCTCAACGGCATCGACGCCACCAAACGCCTGATGGCGGAGCTGCACGGGCTCAAAGTGCTCGCGCTCAGCATGAACGCCGACCGACGGTACGTGAGCGCGATGCTGGATGCGGGGGCCAGCGGCTACTTGCTGAAAAACTCGGCGTCCGACGAGCTGTTCATCGCGCTCGAGGCGGTCATGCGCGGCGAGACGTACCTGAGCCCGAGCATTCCAGGCTTGGCGGGGAGCATCGAACGACCAATCCAGAGCGAAGCGTCGGCTCGCCCGGGCGGGCAACGTGAGCTGAGCGCGCGGGAGCGCGAGGTGCTGCAACTGGTCGCCGAAGGCAAATCTTCCAAACAGATCGGGGCGCTTCTCGGCATTGCAGTGCCGACCGTCGAAACGCATCGCCGTCAAATCATGGCCAAGCTCAACCTTTGGACCGTCGCCGAACTGACCAAATTTGCGATTCGCGAAGGTCTCACGTCGAACGACCCCTGAGGCCACGCCTACCGTCGCGCGCAGCCAGCGTATTTGGGTGGATGCGGTCTCGCCCGAGGCCGTATTCTGCCTCCGCGTGCCTCATGTTGCCTGACCTTCTGCCCGCTGATCCCGGGGCGCGCGCCGCTGCTCCTTCGGCGCTTCGCTGGATCATCATCGCGCTGACGGCAGCCGCCGCCTATGTTTGCTGGCCGCTCTGGCCCTCGCTGGTGCTCGCCGCGTGGACGGCAGACCTCACTCGGCCCCTGTTGCTGCGTTTGGAGCGCAGGATGAAAGGTCGGCGGCGTGCGGCTGCCGTGCTCTCGTTGCTGCTGTTTTTGGCACTGGTGCTGCCGCTGGTCGGGCTGCTGTTGGCGGTGGTCTCCGGCGCGCAGGAGCTCGCGCAGCTGGTCAAGCAGCAAGTCTCGGCGACGAGTGCCCTCGCGTCCATCGCGACCGGCGCGGCCCCGGCGCCGCGGCTGCCCAACGACTTGGCTGACGTGCTCGACCTGGTGCGACGATACGGTGCCGAGGGAGCCAACGTGCTTCAGAACGTTGCCGGGCTAGCGGCTAGCGGACTCGTCGCTCTATTCATCTATTTTGCAGGGGCGCACGTGTTTCTGCTGCACGGCTCGAGAGTGTGGGCTTGGATCGAGCTTCACGTCCCGCTCCGACCAACGCAGCTCCAACGCTTCGCGGTGGCGTTTCGCGAAACCGGGCACGGCCTTTTGGTCGGCGTCGGGCTAACCAGCGCCACGCAAGGGTTCGTCGCAACGCTGGCGTATCTTGCGTTGGGGGTGCCACGTTGGTGGGTGCTCGGGCCAATCACCGGCGTAGCCTCGATGATTCCCGTCGTCGGCTCGGCGCTGGTTTGGGCGCCGATCACGGTCGGGCTCTTTCTCACGCACCATGCGATCAAGGGCTTCGTGCTGGTGTTCCTCGGCCTGGTCGTGATCAGCACCGCCGACAACCTGCTCCATCCCATCTACGCCCGCTTCGGCGCGCTCAAGATGCCGACCTTTCTGTTGTTCGTGTCGCTCTTCGGCGGCATCGTCGCGTTCGGGGCCTGGGGCGCAATCCTCGGGCCGCTCGTCATCCGCCTTTGGATGGAGGCCCTGGCGATCCAAGGCGAGACCAATCGAGCGCTCCGCGCCGCACCCATCGCGTCGGCGACCCCAGGTCCCGGTGCCCCGTCGCCGGAGCGAAGCTGATTCCGCGGTAGGCCGGATTCCAGCTACTCGGAAGCGGATTTCAACGGTGCTCTACCGTCCACCGTCGCGACTTCGGAGGCACGATTTGCTTCGAGCAAGCGGCTGACGATTGCCTTCACGCTCGGCAGGCTGAAAGGCTTGAAGAGCTTTTCGTTGGCTACCGAATCCAAGAATGCGTCGACGTCGGGGCGCGTGGCACCGCCCGTCATGAACACGAAGCGCTCGGCCAGTTGCGGGTATTTCCGCAAGATCCGCTGGAAAAGCTCCATCCCGTTCATGCGCGGCATCATGACGTCGCACAGCACGACGTCGTAGTCGTGCCGCCGCGACAGCCCTTCGAGCGCGTCGCCGCCATCTGCGGCGACGTCGACGTCGTGCTCGACGGAGAGCACCCGCTGCAGCAAACGCGCAACGACCGGCTCGTCTTCGACGACCAGAATGCGGCCTCGGCGCGGAGTGGGCACGAGGGGTCGCAAGCCCGACCGGTGGGTGGCTGCTCGAGCCGGAGGGAGCACGATGCGAAAGGTGGTGCCCACCGCCGGGGTCGACTCGCATTCGATTTGGCCTCCGAGCGAGGTCACGATGTTGTAGCTGATCGCCAGGCCAAGCAAGTGCATTAGAGCTACGTGAACAGCAACATTTGGGCCATGGTTACCCCCTTGGCCCCGCAGATTTTCGCGATAAACGCCGCGAAAATCCTGCGCTTTCTCACGCAGCTCTTTCGCACCTCGGCCCTGACCGGAGCCCGCGCTGCCGATTCACTTCTTTCGTGGCGGCACGGCGGCAGGGCGCTCGTTCACTCCGGCGCGGCGTAGTTTTGAATGGCCGGGCAGACGCCCCCGCCAGGAGCGGGCTCACCAACCCCGATGGCCTCGGCCAGCTTGCCCACCGGAGGCTGGCAAACCTGGCAATTCTCTGGGAAATCGCAGACGCCGCCGCCGCAGTCGACTTGGCCCTTCGGGCATTGGCTCACGCCATCTCGGTAGCTGTCGAGCTCCGTCGGCAGGTCCCGCAAACGGGATTCGAACCAAGCATGAAGGAAGTCATAGCGCGCTTCGTCGCCGCTGCGCAGCATGCCCGCGTCGCTCAACCTCTGATGCACGTCGTCGAGCATGCCGATCGGATCGAGCGCCGTGAACTTGGCGATCACGTCTTCGCAGACGGCAATGGTCTCTTGCCAGCACTTGTCTTCCCCCTGGCAACCCTGCGCGATGCGGTTGTTCCCCGGTAGCGCGACCACCGAGTACCACTCCTGACCCAAGCTGATGTCGGTGGAGTACGGAAGGTACCTGAACTTGCCGTCAGCGCCTTCGGCGAGCACGACGTTGTTCGAGTTGTGAAGCGCGTCGTCGCCGGTCGCCAAAACCCAAGATAGGCATTGGAATCGCTGAAAAGCAGGCCAATCGATGTAGTCGGCGGTGGCTTGCTCGAAGCCGTCGCCGGGTGGGGTTTCGACCAGCAGCTGCTCGAGCTCCTTCACCCGGGTCGAGTCGCATTTGTCGAACTGGCAGTTGTTCGGGTCGTCGAAGATGCTCTGACCAACACCCGGGACGGGACCAGCCTTGTCGACCGGGATGGGAATGGGGCCGCCATTGCCTTGCGCAAAGTCACCGGCGAACTCCCACATGTTCTCGCACTTGTCGCCCAGCTCCGGAAAGCGCGTGCAGAACTTTCGCTTGTACCGTTCCACGAGCACCATTGGCACGCGCACGTTCTTGCCCCACACGTTACTGGCGACCCACGCGAACGTGGCCTGCGGCGCGGGGTAGTCGAGCTCGCGGTAGAGGGCCAAGCTCAGCCACTCGCGAAAGATGCTGCCCACCTGCGCGTTGTTGAAGCGCAGATGCTCGAAGCCACCCACGAGCTGGTCTTTCACGAACTCGTTGCTGTCGAGGTTGAGGTTGGGGATGGAGCGCTTGTTCCACGCACGTCGGGACGATTGACCGACGAGCTTCAGCTTCACCTTGCCGTAGTCGGCGGTTCGTCCCGCGTCGCCGGCCGTCGTGATCCACAAGTGATCGGCGAAGGTCGTGGTCTCGTCGCCCGGCACGTAGATGTCGCCGAAGCCGCCGCCGATGGGACCGCCGTTTTGGTCTCCGTTGATCGCCTCGAGCTGCTCGGCCGAGACACCGAACCAGTACTGATTGCCGATGGCACCGAACACGTCCAGCTCTTGCTCGGCCGGCTCGACGTCGGAGTACGGCGCGTCGGGATACGCAAGGTGCCCGTCATCGCCCCCCTCACCACCGGCACCGCCGCCCCCCGCAGCGTCGCCGCCCCCCGCAGCGTCGCCGCCCACGCCGGCCGCGCCTGCTTCTTCCGGAGTCTCCGGGGCTCCCCCTGCTGCTTGTCCGGCTCCACCATCGGTCGGCTCGACGGGGCCGGCTCCGCCGTGTGCGCCCTCGCCTCCCTCACCGCCCACCCCGGGCTGCTGATAGTAGCTGTTGTAGTAGTTCAACGTGTCGCCGCAGCCCGCTGCCAACGCCAGGCCGAGCGGTGCGAGCGTGCCAACCAGAATCGAGAAACCCTTGGGGATTGTGCGGAGGGGCATTGTTCCGGCCCCTAAGCAAGAAGCATACACAGCAAATTTAGGCTCAAAACGCGCGCTGCCGGTCCCGCTCGCATGGCAGCCGAGTCCGAACTTGGCACAGGCGTGTGGCACGCCCGGGAGCGTCGTCGAGGCAGCTCAAGGGTGGCGTATTGTCACTGCCAAAGACAGTAGCCGATGGGCGACTTCGTCGGCACGTAGCAGGCCATGCCGTCGGGGCAGGCGAAGGTTTGGTTTTCGTTCTTGCAAACGAGCACGCAATGGCTCGCCGATGCGAACGGCACGCAGCTGGCCTGAGCCTCCGCTCCCGACGGCGCGTCGGAGCAATCGGCGTTGGAGATGCAGCGGTTGGCGCACGCCCAGCCAGCGGCCACGTTCGGCGTCGGGCTACTGACGCCAAAGCACGGAACCGTCGCCAGGTTGCAGTCTTTGGAGTCGCCGTGGCATTCGAGCGCGTAGACGGATTGGCCGTCGACGGCAGGCGGTGGACCGCCACCGGCACCGGCGCTGGGCTTTCCCCCGCTGCCCACCGACGCCGCGCCACCGGTGTGCTGCGCCACGCCGCCTGACGCAGGGGTGCCGCCCGACGCCGAAACGCCCCCCCGGCTGGCGCGGCCCGCCACCGAGCTCAGCCCCGCGTTTCCGCCCCCCGTTTGCGCCGTGCCTTCGCCGCCCGTCGACGAACCCGCTTCCGCAGAGCTGGAGTCAGGGTCGGAATCAGAGCTGCAGCCGACGCACAGCAAGTGCAGCGCGCACAACCCCACGAGAGGCATCCGCACGTTCGCCATGAGCCTGAGATACGCGCTCGACCGAGACTCTGCAACAAGACAGCTGCGGAAATATCGAGTTAAAAAATGCGCCGCCGACTCTCAGAAAACGCGGCACTTGCAACCATGCGCCGCGCAAATCGGGAGCGTGTGTCGCGGGGCGATCATTTCTCGAAGCGAAGCTCAGAAAAGCGGCGCACGGTCTCCATCTTGCCGTGTGCAGCGCATTCCTCGATCGCTCTCGGCTCTCCGCTCCGTCGCCGCCGGCCTCGGCGCGTTGCTGGTGCTCGGCGGCTGCTCCGGCGAAAAAGATCCAGGCGGGGTCGTAGGCGCCAGCGCGAGCGCGGGAAAGGCCGCCATCGATCTCGACTTGGGCGGCGGCAGGGGCGGCTCGGCCTCGACGCTCACCGCCAACGGCTGTGACGTCATGAGCGACGAGGCAGTGTGCGCCGCGCAGGCCTACGAAGGTGAGGCCATTCCGCTCGATATCTACATCATGTTCGATCAATCCGGGTCGATGTTGAACGACGTGGGCGGCCTCACCCGACTCGACGCGGTCGAGCGCGCGACGACCACGTTCTTGCGGGACCAGGCCAGCGCCGCCATCAGCGTCGGAATCGGCTATTTCGGCTTCCAGCCGATTGGGCAAACCTCCTGCTCGCCGGACGACTACGCGAGCCCGAGCGTGCCGGTGACGCTTGATCACGAGGCGGTGCTGCACTCCCTGGCCGAGCGTGAGCCGATTGGCGAGACGCCCACCGGAGCCGCCGTTCGCGGCGCCTGTGGCTACGCCAAAGAATGGAAGAAGTCGAACCCCGGGCACTCGGTGGTGCTGCTGCTGCTGACCGACGGTGAGCCCAAGGCGCCCATGAGCTGCTCGACCGGGACCTGTTGTCCCACGTTGGCCGACGCGGTCGACGCGACCACCGAGTGCCGAAACGGCGACCCGGGAATCCAGACCTACGTGCTGGGGGTCGGCCCCTTCCTCGACAACTTGCAGCAGATTGCGCAAGCCGGCGGTACCGATCACGCCTACCTGGTCGGCGATCAGGACGTTCAGCAGCAGGTGCTGCAGGCGCTCAACTCCATCCGCGGCGCGGCCAGCATCCCCTGTGAGCTCAAGCTACCCGAGCCCAAAGGTGGCGCGCCGCTCGACTACGGCCTGGTGAACGTCGCCTATCAAGATTCCAGCTGCGCGCTGTCGACGATCTACAACGTTCCGGATCCCGGCAGCTGCGATGGGCAGCTCGGCGGTTGGTACTACGACGATCCAGCGGCGCCCAAATCGATCGAGCTGTGCGGCGCGAGCTGTGATCGCGTCTCCGCTCCCGGCGGGCGCTTGGCGTTCACGGTCGGTTGCGAAACTCAAGTGTTGGTGAAGTGAGCTGGGCCCCTGTTTGGGGCCGTCGTCAGAAAGGTCAGGACATGCGGCATTCTCGTCATTCCACGCTCGCAGCGATCGCGCTTTCGTTGAGCTTCGTCGGCGTTTCTGCCTGCGGCAGCAGCACCAAGAACGACTCCGGCTCGGGCCCCGGCAAGGGCACCTCGCTCGGCGCGACCAACGTCCCTGACGGCAGCGGCTGTAACCAAGCGGCCGAGTGCTCCAGCGGCCTCTGTAGCAAGGGCCAATGCACGGCTGGTCCCAGCAGCGCCGCGACCAGCCCGGGCCCGCACTTCATCGGCGGCGGGCCGAGCTCGCGTCCGCTCACCACCGGCTGCGGGCCAGGCACGGCCGCGCAATGCGGTGGCACCTGCGAAATGTCCGGCGGCCAGCCCGTCACCGTGCTCGCGCCACCTGCCACCATCTGTTACGAGGGCGACGGCGATCTCACCCCGGATGATCCCAGCAGCGTCATCGAGCAGGTGATCGAGACCATCGACGGAAAAACCTACCTGCACCTGCGCGTCACCTTCGACCCGCGCTTCGTCGACAACACCTACGGCGTCAACGCTTCGTCCGGCTGGGCGAACCGGATGATGGCCGCACCCATGGGCGGCAAAGCGGGCGGAGCGATGGGCGGCAAGGCTCCGAAGGCTGCGATGGGTGGCATGGCTGCCAAGGCCCCCCACACGTTCGACGACCTCGTCGGCAGCGATCACGTCGAGCTGGTGCTGGTCGACGGCAAAGGCAACTCGGTGCTCGACTTCGACGTCGACTACGTGTCCGAGAAGCCCGACGCCCCCTGCGGCTACGGCACGCTCGGGGTGAGCGGCGGCGAAGGCAAAATGCTGATGGGTGACGCCTCGGCGGTGGTGGCCGTCGCCACCTCGATCGATCGCAACCTGAACGGCTGCGGCTACTGCCTCACCACCGATTCTCCGGTGTCGGACGACAACTTCGCCATCGACCCCAGCGCGCCCAACTGGGACTACCGGGTGATTTACGAGGTCTGGATCGATTTTTCGATCTTCAAGGGCCTCGGTTTCGGCGGCGCCTACATTCCGCAAGTGCACGCCTCCCCGTCGATGGCCAGCACCAACACCATCGACGTCAACCCGGCACCGTGCCCGCCCGATTGGGACACTCCCTATTGCCCTCCGAGCGTGATCGAGGAAGGCGGCAACTGCTTCGACACGCCGCCTGGCGACGGCACCTGCCCCGCCGGCACCGTGCCCGATATCAAGAACGAGGGGCAGAGTTGCGTGCCCGCGAACTACTAGCGGCTTCGATGCCATGTCCGCTTGGACGACATCACCATGAGCGCCATCTCTAGCGCGTCTTGGCTCGGGCTCTCGGCGCTCGTGCTCGGTCTCTTCGGCGCGTGCCGGGGCAATGGTTCTGCCATCGACGCCGGTGCCGGCGGCAAAGGTGGAACCGCAGGCACCACCGGCATCGACCTGAACCTCACTGACGCCGGCGGCAGCCATGCTGCTGGTGCGGCGAGTCTCGACCCGGATCCCGGCAGCTCGGACTGCGAGAGCTTTGCGGGGCTCGAGCAGTGCGGGGTGACCTCGGTCGAGGCCACCTTCAGCGCCGCCAACGTGCTGTTGGTCATCGACAAATCGAGCAGCATGGATGACCAGCCGAAAGGCTTCGAGCTCAAGAAGTGGGATGCGCTGAAGGCCGCGCTCGAGCCGGCTTTGACGGCGGTCGCCGACGAAATGAGCTTTGGCCTGCTGCTCTACCCGTTCGACCAGCAGGGCCAGATCCCGCTCGATTGCTTCGAGGGTTGCTGCACGGTCCCGCAGGGTCCGAGCGCGCTGCAGGTCGGCATTGCCGCTGGCAGCGACAATGTCTCGAAAATCATGGGGGCGCTCGGGGCTACGGCGCCGGGCGGGGGCACCCCGACTGCCGCCGCGCTCGACGCCGCCCTCACCTACTTCACGACCGGTGACGGCAAGGACCTGACCGGAGATCGGTTCGTGCTGCTGGCCACCGACGGCGGGCCGAATTGTGGAGGCAACGAGACCACCTGCGCCGCCGACCATTGCACGCCCAACCTCGACGGCTTGTGTCCCGCCGATCAAGGCAACTGCTGCCAAGGCGAAGGCTCGTACTGCCTGGACGACGCCGCCGTCATCGAGAAGATCCGCGCGCTCGCCGACGTCAACGTGCCAACCTTCGTGATCGGAATCCCCGGCACCGAAAGCTACGCCGACTACCTGAACGCATTCGCAAGCGCCGGCGGCGTGCCGAATCCGAGCGCTTCGCCCGACTACTACGCCGTTTCGGCGGAGGGCGGAGTCGAGGGCCTGACGCGAACTTTCACCGACATCACGACGCACCTGGTGCGCTCGTGCGATGTCGATCTCGGCGCCACCGCGCCGCTCAAAAAGCTGGTCAACGTCGCGGTCGACTGCGAGATCGTGCCGTTCGAGGACGGCGCGGGCTGGGACATCAGCAGCGACGCGCCGACCACACTGGTGCTGGCCGGCGACAGCTGCGATCGCGTCCAGCGAGAAGGCGCGCGCCGCATCGACGTCGTCTACGGCTGTCCGACCGTGAAGTGAGGAAAGCATGCGTACCCGCCCGAGCTCGATAGCCTTGTTTGCGACTTTGTTGGTCGGCGTCGCGAGCGCTTGCAGCGACGACCAAGGCAGCACCGTCGGCTCCGTGCCCCACAACACGGCCGGCACCGCCGTGAGTCACGGCGGCTCGACCCCGACCGCCGGCACCTCGGCCAGCCTCCCCCGGGCGGGCTCGACTAGCAGCGCCGGCACCAGCGGCGCCGGCACCAACACCAACCTGCCGACCGAAGCCTGTCCGGGCTTGCCCATCGACTTGAGCGGCGACGCCCAAGCCGGCGGCACGAGCGTTGACCCTTCGGGCGGAGCAGGCGGTGGAGCGACGGACGGCGGCGCCCCTTCGGAAGCGCCCAGCGCGTCCAGCGCCGGCGGAGCGGACGACGAGGCTTGCAACGGTGTGTCGCTCGAAGCCGAAGCGGTGCCGGTCGACGTGTTCGTGATCATGGATCGGTCGCAGTCCATGGGTCTCGCCGTCAAAGGCTCGACCAAGACGCGCTGGCAGGCCCTGCACGACGCCGTACAGAGCTTCACTGAAGCCCCGAGCGCCGCAGACCTACGCGCCGGCATCGGCTTCTTCAGCCTGAGCGGTGTCGGCGACGACGCGCAAGATTGCAACCCGGACCAGTATGGCGAGCCCAGCGTGCCGATCGGGCTCGTCTCCGAGGTCGGACCAGACCTAGTCGCGGCCATGGACGAAGTCACGCCGGGCGGGTTCACGCCCACCGTCCCCGCTCTGCAGGGCGCGATCGGCTACGCGCGTTCGTGGGCGGCGGACAATCCGGGCCGCGCCACGATGGTGGTTTTGGTGACCGACGGCTTTCCTACCCAGTGTGAGACCGATCCCGATCAAATCTCGCAAGCCGCGCGCGTCGGCTACGAGAGCCCCGAGCACATCCGGACGTTCGTCATCGGGGTCGGCGACGTAGCCAAGTTCAATCTGGACAACTACGCGCGCGCCGGCGGCTCCAGGAAGGCTTATTTGACCGACGCCGGCGACGTCACCACCAGCTTCGTCGATGCGCTCAACAACGTCACCAACAAGGCGCTAGCCTGCGAGTACCAGCTGCCGCCGCCGCCCGACGGCCAGAAGCTGGACGCCAACAAGGTGCAAGTCATCTACACGCCCGCCACCACCGGCGCGGAAGAGGTGCCGCGCATCTCGTCGCTCGCTGCCTGCGCCTCGACCCCGAACGGCGGCTGGTACTACGACGACCCCGAGCACCCGTCGAAAATCACGGTGTGTCCCTGTACCTGCGCCCGCTTCCAGGCGGGCCGCGTCGACGTACGGCTCGGCTGCAAGCCACGGCTCGGCTTGCGCTGACGCCGGGCAGAGACGTCAGCGCGCCGACGGCGCCGTTTCCACTTTGCCCACCGTGGGCTGCCCATCGGCCGCCCGAGCGCTCTTCGCGCCACCGGCCAGCTCGGGCGCTGCGCGCAGCACGCTCTTGCGCAAACGAAAAGCAACGAGCACCCAGAGCGCGGTCATCACCACGTTGACCACCGCATATTGCCCGACGCTGAACCCGAGCAAGGCGCCGACGAAGACGACCCCCGTCGAGCCGAGGTCGCCCAAACGCACGAACAGCGTATCGATCGCTGCTTTGGCCTTGTATTTGGCGTCCCGTGAGGTCGGCAGAAACAGCGCCTGCTGGACGGTATTCTGCAGCGAATAGTCGGTGCTGTTTTCGATCACCTTCACCGTTGCCACCAAGCCCAGCAGCGGCACCAACGCCGACGTGGCGTAGCCGGCCAGGGCGAACACGGGCAAGAACAGCAACGAGCTGCCGATGCCGATGGCCTTGAAAGCGCGGGCGACGACCAGAATCTGCACGCCAGCGGTGAGCGCGCTGATGAAGGTCTGAAAGTTGCCGTAGAACCCGGCAATGTAGCCCTGCTGTTGCGCGTGCGGCAGCGTGTGGGCCTTGGCGTTCACCAGCTGCGCCAGCAGAAAGTCCCCAGTAGTGTTGACGAAGTTCAGGAGCAGCACCGAACAAGCGATCAAGAGCAAGTAGCGGTCACTCACGACCAGCGAGAAACCTCCCCGGCGGTCTCGCGCGGGCGGTGCGGCTACGTCGGTTCGTCGCGCATGCTGAGCGGTCGCGGCGCCGTAGGTCATGTGCGTCAGCAGGGCGCAGCTGATCAGCATGGCAGCGGCTACCATCATCAGCTGGTGCGGGTTGCCTTGCAGCATGCGCGCCGCGATTTGCGCCCCGAAGATGCCGCCCAGGGTTCCGCCCGCGGCTACCATCGGAAACAGCCGCTTGCCCTCGGCTTCGGTCATCAAATCGTTGGCCAGTGACCAGAACTGGGCAATGGCCACAGTGCTGAAAATCCCGAGCCAAACGAAGAACGCGAAGCCGACGTGCACCCCCGCCCGACCCAGGACCACGAACGCGGCAACGCAGAGGACGAAGACGCCCATGATCCATTTGACCAACTTGGCGGGCTCGAAGCGGTTGGCCAACAGGCCATACGCCGGGATCAGCAGCAGCAGCAATACGGCTTGCAGACCCCGCGCGTAGCTGCGCTCGATCGCCCCACCCTCGAGCAAAATCAAGGGTTCACGGATCACCTTCAGGATGTAGTAGGCCGCCAGCAACAAAAAGAGGTTCGCGAAGAACAGCAGCACCAGGTGCCACTCGCCCGACCGCACCTCGGCCCCCACCAGCCGCTCGACGGCTCGACTTGCTCTCTGAAGGACTCTCGGCATGATGAGGTTCGCCCCCAGCAAAGATCGAACCAGCCGCCGCCGGCCGCATGAGCTGCGACGCAAAAGCTGCCCTCGCGCAGAATTTGCGGGGGAAGGTCGATGTCGCGCGCGATTTTCGCGCCGATCAGGCGGTGTAGCTGGGATGCCGAGCGGGCATGGCTCCTGCAACCAGGCAGCGAATGGAGTCGTCCGTTCGTCACACCGCCCGCGAGTCGAGCTCGCCGTTCGAACGGTATTGGACGCTCGACGCCGAAACCCTGCAGAAGCGCCTCGACGCCAGCGAACAGGGGCTGACGTCGGCACAGGCCAGCGAGCGGCTGGCCCGCTATGGGCGGAATGCCCTCAAAGAGCGGCGTTTGTCCTGGTTCGGGGTGCTCGGCAACCAGCTCAAGAGCCCGCTCGTGCTGTTGCTGGTGTTCGCGTCCGTAGCGTCAGGGCTGACGGGTGAGTGGGTCGACGCCTCGATCGTGCTGGTGGTCGTGGTGGCCAGCGTCTTCGTCGGCTTCTCGCGCGAGTACGACGCCGAGAACGCAGCCGCCGCGTTGAAAGCACGGGTGCAGACGCGCGCCAACGTGCTGCGCGACGGGCGCGCCGTGCGGGTGGCGGTCGAGGAGATCGTGCCAGGAGACGTGGTGCTGTTGTCGGCCGGCAGCCTGATCCCCGCGGACGCGGTGCTGGTCGAAGCCACCGAGCTCCACGTCAACGAGGCGGTGCTCACCGGCGAAAGCTTTCCGGTGCTCAAGCGCTTGGAGCCCAGCGCCGAGGGCGCTTCCCTGGCGCAGCGCAGCAACTGCGTCTTCATGGGCACCAACGTGCGCAGCGGGACGGGTCGCGCGCTGGTGGTGTCCACCGGCAAGAGCACCCAGGTGGGCGGCATTGCCGCGCGCTTGAATCTGCAACCGCCGCCCACCGAGTTCGATCGGGGAATGGCGCGCTTCGGCTATTTGCTCACGGCCGCCATGATCGCCATGGTGGTGGTCGTATTCCTCGTGCACATCGCGCGAGGCCGACCCGCCATCGAGACGCTGCTCTTCGCGATCGCGTTGGCGGTGGGGTTGAGCCCCGAGCTCTTGCCGGCGATTTTGAGTGTAAACCTGGCAAACGGCGCCAAAAGAATGGCCAACCAGGGGGTGCTGGTCCGGCACCTCAGCGCCATCGAAAACCTGGGCAGCATGGACGTGCTGTGCACGGACAAGACCGGCACCCTCACCGAAGGCGTCGTGCGCTTGGAAGGAGCCTATGACCCGGATGGGACTGCGTCCAAGCTGGTGTTGCGCCTGGCGGCGTGGAATGCCGCGTTGGACAGCGGCCTGGCCAATCCTTTGGACGACGCCATCCTGGAGGCGACCGGGCCCGAGAGTCGTCCCAAGAAGCTGGCGGAGCTGCCGTTCGATTTCACCCGCAAGCGCGTGAGCATTGCGGTCGAGGATTCGGAAGGGCCGTTACTCGTCACGAAAGGCGCCTTTCACCAGGTGCTCGAGGTCTGCGCGCAAGGCCATGGCGGCGCGCCGCTCGGTCCGGAAGACAAGGCCAAGCTGGAGGCGCACTACGAGGCCTGGAGCGCCCAAGGCATTCGCGTGGTCGCCGTGGCCACGCGGCGCTTGTCCGTCAAGCCACACTACGACTTGCACGACGAGCAGGGGCTCACCTTCGAAGGCTTCATCACCTTTCTCGATCGACCCAAAGCCGGCGTGAGCGAGACGCTGCAAGCCCTCGCCAGCTTGGGGGTACGGGTCAAGCTCATTACCGGAGACAGCAAGCGGGTGGCCCAGCACCTAGCCGGCCTCGTCGGCTTGCAGGGGCTGCATGTTTTGACCGGCGCGGAGCTGGATGCGCTCACGGGAGAGGCATTGTCTCAAGCGGCCGAGCGCGCGGATCTATTCGTCGAGGTAGACCCGGGTCAGAAGGAAAGGATCATTCTGGCTTTGAAGAAGCGCGGCCACGTGGTCGGTTTCCTGGGCGACGGCGTCAACGACGCGCCGGCCATGCACGCCGCCGACACTAGCTTGTCCGTCGACGACGCCGTCGACGTGGCGCGCGAGACAGCAGATTTCGTCTTGCTGCAGAGGAACCTCGACGTGATTCGACGCGGCATCGTCGAGGGCCGCAAGACATTTGCCAACACGCTCAAATACCTATTGATGGCCATGAGCGCCAACGTGGGCAACATGATCAGCATGGCCGTCGCGTCCTTGTGGTTGCCATTCTTGCCGCTGCTGGCCGGGCAGATCTTGCTCAACAATTTCCTGTCCGACATTCCCGCTTTGGGGTTGGCGGCGGACGGCGTGGACCCCGAGCTGGTCGACCGCCCGCGCCGTTGGGACATGCGCTTCATCGGCCGCTTCACCATCGAATTTGGTCTGATCAGCTCGGCCTTCGATTTTGCGACCTTCGGAGTGCTGCTGGCCCTGCACGCGCGGCCGGAGCTGTTCCGGAGCGGTTGGTTCGTCGAGTCCGTGCTGACCCAGGTGCTGGTCGCCTTGCTGATTCGCACCCGCCGCCCGTTCTACGCCAGCCGGCCCGGCACTTTCTTGCTCGTCGGCACGCTGGCCATTTCGGCGTTGGCAGTGGCCATCCCGTTCTTGCCGCTGGTCGGCAGCATCGGCTTCACGCCGCTGCCACTCAAAACCTTGGGCGCGCTCGCGTTGATCACGATTCTGTACGGAGTCGCCGTGGAGTTGAACAAGATGCGCTTTTACCGTCGCGCCAAAGCGGAGCGCAGCGCATCCGCCACGCTGACCCCAGGCGCGCCGTTGAGCTCGGCGCCACGCTAGAGCCGCGCTTCGAGCCGTTGCCCTTTCGGCTCGGCTCAACCGGGGGGCGCGAGTGAGGCCGGGCGTTCGATGCCCACCAGCCGAAAACCGCCGCGCTCGCCCAGGTCGTACAAGTGCAGGCGAAGTGGGCCCGGCGCGTAGCCGTTGCCGATGTCCAACACCACGTAGCGTTCCGGCGCGCTCTCGGGCAACGACGCGGGAAGCGTCGCGTGCGCCAAATCGAGGCAGACCTCGGGCGCGGGGACGTTGCGGAAGCGCGGCTTCGGTCCCGGCTCCAGCTGCCGCCCGCGGTACAGGTAGGCCCGGAAGGACAGACCTTCGTTCGGCACCACGCCCGCCTGGCGCGCCAGATCGATGGCGCACACCCCCTGCTGGCTCGTCGTGACGTGCGCGAGCGGCGAAAGCCGGTTCAGGTAGCGTCGCAAGACGGCCTGGCGCCGAGCGATCAGAGTCTGAGTCAGGTATTCCGCGCTCGCGGCATCGTACTTGCCAACGTCTATGGCGGCTCTGACCAACGGATCGCTGAAGGCGGTCAAGATGCGCGCCATCCAGGCGCCGTCCTGCTCGGTCATGCGCATGAACGCCGGGTTCGGGTATTCGCCACGCCAGCTTTCGGGGTCGAAGTCACGGGCGCTGAAGTAGCCGAAGATGCCGCCAGTGAGGCGGACCCGCTCCCACGGTCGCCGTCGAGCCCCCAGCGTCACGAAGTCTTCGGCGACGTGTCCGGCGTCGAAGACGTAGGAGGTGCCCAAGCGGCGCGAGATGGCGTCGACCGTCCATTGGCTGCCGAAGCAATCGCCCAAATCGATGATGTAGTGGCGAACGAAGCCCGGCCCCGATTTATTGTTTTTGTCGAGCGGCAGAAATACGTCGAGCGTGTTCTGCTCGCGGCTGTCGAAATGATTGAGCCAGGCCGCCAGCAGCCGCGCGCCACGCAGCTCGCGTCGGTCTTCGTGCGGAACTGCGTCGTTCGGGTCATCCCGGCGGATGCCTTCGTAGCGAAACGGGCCGATCGGTTTGCCGGGCAGCCAGGCGGAAGCGACCATGCGCACGAGGCCGTTTTTGTGCGACGCTTGCCGCAAAATGCGAGAAAGGGTGGCCTGGTCGAAGGGCTTGGTCGTGCCTTGGTTGTCGGTGGAGGTGAGGCCGGGCTTGAGCTTGAGCAACGCCGGGCGAAAGTAGACGACCGAATCGCAAGGCGCGTAGTAGCCGGCGGCGTGATAGATGCGCGTGGCAATGGCGGTGGCGCCGGTCGCTCGGTCCGGCTCGGTTTCCGGATCGGTCTTGAGCATGAATTTGCCGACGCCGGCGATGTTGACGCGAAAGCCAGGGTTGGCGCCGTTGTCTTTGCCCTTGTCGATGAGCCAGCTGCCGTCGGCGGCGTTGGGGTCCAAGGTCTTGTCGCTGCACGGGCCGCGCGACATCTCGTCGGCAGTCATGGGCCGACTGCCCAAGCGGTTCTCGAACCAGCTCGAATTCGGAACCTCGTCGAAGGCGTTGACGTTGGTGGCCGGTCCCGCCGGATCCATCGCGAAGAAACGCGAGACGGGTTGAAACACCATGTAGTTGGCGCCGTCCCAAGCGAAGGGTGAATAGTATTCTTCCGGAGCCTTCGCGAACGGGGTTTGGTCGTCGTCGCGGGTCAACGGCGCCCGCAGCGGGAAGCGCGCGGCCGTCGACGCACAACCCATCAGGGTTAGTGCCAGCAGCCCGGTTCGGAGCCTAAAAGCCACTTCTTACCTCGGCCACGACCCGCAAGGAGTCGATCTTGGCGCCGCTCTCGAAGGTTTCGCTGCCGAAGCCCACCAGAGCTTGAAAGATGCTGTCGCGCGAGCCGCGGCTCTCGACGCCGATGGCGGTCGAGACGCGGCCTCGACCGGTGCGGAAGCCGTCGAAGTGAGCGCCAAAGACGTTTCCGGTCGCCACCTGCAACGACCCGTCGAGCCAAACCCAGATCGGCCACGCGTAGCGGAGGGTCGCGACGGCGGCGCTGCGATCGTAGAGGCGCCCGGCGCGAAAGCCGGGCATCAACGCCGGGCCGCCGAGCGTCACCAGTTGGCTGAACGGTACCGCGCGCTCGCCGAGCGGATCTGCCAGCAAGGCGGAGACGGACAAGCTGACGACCCGGCCGCTGTCCAAAAGGTCCCAGAACGCACCGACGGTGCCGCCGTAGCGCAACCAGCCGGACGTGGGCGCGTTCTTCAAGTCGGCGGCTTCTTCGGCGGACAGCTCGAGGCGCGCGCCGCTTTCGGAAGGCGATTTCCCGCGGGAATCGAGCACCAAGCGCGTATTGGCGAAGGGCGCGCGAAAGCCGCTGACGAACCCGGGCGGCTCCCTGCCTCGCAGCGCTTCGTCGACGGACGGTTGGTAGCTCGCCGAGCCGCGATTGTCTTCGTCGTAGTTGCTGTGACCGAACGACGCCGCGCGGTAGCCGAAAGAAGCTTGGAACAAGCTGCTTCCGGCGAAGGTCAGGCTCGACTGCGCGCGGGCGTCGACGGTATCGGCCGCGTAGCGCATCAAATCCGCTTCGCGCGAGTCCGGTCCAATGCCGCAAAATGCGTAGTCGGGTCGCCGGGTCGCGGTGCTGGTCAGAGTGACGTCGAAGCCCTGCGACGGATGAAACCGCTCGGTCGCCGTGAGGGAAAGCCAATGCGCCCCCCACGTGGACCCGTGCAGGCGCAGCTCATGACCTTTGAAGCCGGCGTCGTCCCAGAACGCATACAAACCGACGCTCGGCTCGAAACCGAAGTCGATGAGCGTGATGGGCACGATGCCCGCCTTGTGATCGGGACCGAATAGGAAAAAATCATAGAGCATCCGCGGGACGTGAGCTTTTTCAGCCGCGGTAATGGCCGCGCCGAGCGGACGGCGGATCACGAACTCACTCACGAAATAGGCGGGCGAAAGCAAAATACGCGGCAGCCACAGCGCCGTTCGCCCTGGCGTTGCGGGCGGACCGCCGCGGCCGTCGTAGTCGGGCAGTGGGCGCCGCGCCGGCTCCTCGGCGTGAGCCAATCCGCAGGCCAGCAGCCCGCAGGCCAACAGGCTCGCAAACGTTCGGGCGCTCCGAATCAAAACAAGCCGCTCAGTGTCAGTACGCCGCCCTGGGCCTGATCGCGCTCTACGGCTGGCGTGAAGCCGACCCAAACCGGGCGCTGCCTGACGCCGGCGGTGCGATGCAGGTGCGGCACGACCACGCCAATGCCCGCGCCCGCGAATGCGCCGGCGATCACGTCGGTCGGAAAGTGCTTGCCCGCTCGTACGCGTTCGACCGAGACGAACGTGGTCAGGCTCGTCGCCAAGCCCAACGTGAGCCAGGGTCGCAGCGGTGATTGCGAACGCGCGAAGGCCAGGTAGGTCGCGGTGCCGCTCAGCGCTCCCACCATCGAGGCGTGACCGGAGAAGAACGAGAGCGCGCTGTCGGTGCTGGAGTTGGACCACGTGTCGTCGCCTTTGTGCGCGTCGGCCTCCATGTAGGCGATGGGGCGCGGGCGCCGAACTGCCATCTTGACGACGTTGGTGAGCGCGAGCGTGAGCGCCGCCGTCTCCGAATACATGATGGCGTCGACGAACCCGGACTGGACGTTTTGCTCGCGAAAGCCGGTCAACACCGGATCAATGATCGCAAACGCCGCCGCCGCGCCGAGCCCCAAGCTGGATAGCGAGCCCGCAGACTTGCTGGGAGTCTGATTGACCGCCGCCCGGTCAATCCAGATCAAGTTGTTGCGGTTGAAGTTGCGATCGATCTGCTGCGGCCGAATTTCGCCTGTCGAATTGATCAGCTCGAGGACGCCGGCGGAGCCGAGTGACACCACGATGATGGCGCCGTCGGCGATGGGGTCGGATTGAAACGTGACGTGCTCCTCGGGCGCTTCTGCGACTTGAGGCTGCAGCGTGACCTTGCGTTCGTGGGCCTTGGGCGGGACCACGGTGGCGTCCGCAACCTGTGCCTGAGCCGCGGCTGGGGTCACGTGAAGAAGGCCGAGCAGGGCGAGCGCGCAAACACTGAAAGACTTGACCATTTGGGCGACGGACAAAGCACGTCGTGTGCCAAACGCGGCCAGTGAGAACCTTCGCCGCGCGCGATTTGGCCACACCAATCAGGGCGCAGGCATTTCGCGCCCAGCGCAACCATTGCGTCTCCACGGCGCGGCACCCGGGCCCCTTCTCGACCAACGCCCCAATCCCGCGCCGTTGGCGGGACTGGGGTTAGTTGGCGCAGAAGATGCAATTCGACCCGACACGGAGGTTTCGATGAAAGCGTTCACCGACAAGCGTAGGTTCTTCTGGCTCGGCGGCATTGCCGTGCTCATCGTCGGCTTTCTGGTGGCCGCTCTGGTGCTGCCCATGACGTCGGATCCCACGAAGGGAATGGGTCCCGCCGTTCACGTCCCCAGGATGCAGAACGTGCCGCCGGACAACCAAAAGCTCAACCTGGACACCGAGCAAAAGTAAGCCCCCCTCGAGCCCTTGGACGGCGTTCGAGCGCTCACGAAGGTCCGCATGAACGTGCGTTTGTCAGCTCTAGCCGCGCTACTCGTGAGCCTCGGGGGCAGCGCGTGCTCGGCGCGCGCTCGACACACCATCACGCTGTCGGGCTCGACCTCTCTGCAGCCCCTGGCCGAAAAGTGGGCGGAAGCTTACCAAGCTTTGCATCCGGGGCTGGCCTTTGCAGTGCAGGGAGGCGGGTCGACCGCGGGGGTTCAGGCGGCGCTGTCCGGCGCGGCGCAAATTGGTCTGTCGTCGCGCGCGTTGACCGCAACGGAGCTGCACGGGGTGCGCGCCATTCCAGTGGCCCGCGACGGCATTGCGCTCGTCGTGCACCCCAGCAATCCGCTCGGCGATCTGAGCCTCGGAGCCGTTCGCGGTATCTACTCTGGCGAAATCCCCAATTGGGAAAGGCTAGGCGGGCCGTCCAAGCCGATCACGGTCATCACCCGCGAGGAAGGGTCCGGAACGCGAGCCGCGTTCGAAGGCTTGGTCATGGGCAAGCAGGCCATCCGAGCGAGCGCGTTGGTCCAAGACTCGACCGGCGCGGTGCGACAGATGGTGAGCAGCGACCCGGCCGCCATCGGCTACATCTCGATCGGCCTGGTCGACGCAAGCGTCAAGGCCCTGCGCTTGAGCGGCGTGGCCGCGACCGAAGCCAACATCGACCGCGGCGCCTACCCACTGGTTCGGCCTTTCTTGTTTGCGGTCCACGGCCAGCCGAACGCCCAAACGCTGGGCTTCATCGCCTGGGTTTCCGGCCCCGAAGGCCGACAGCTAGCGCGTCGCGAGGGCATGCTGCCCGCAGGCGTGGAGGGCCCCGATGCGTCTCGCTGACAAGACCGTCGAGCGAACGCTGGGCTTGCTCGCGCTCAGCAGCATCTTGGTGCTGCTGTCCATCACGTTCTTCATCTTCAAGGAAGGCGCCCCGTTCGTGTTTCGGGTGGGGTTCGCCAACTTCTTCTCCACGGAGTGGCATCCCACTGCCGGTCGCTACGGCATCAGTTACATGATCGTCGGGACCGCCGCCGTCACCGCCGGTGCGTTGGCGTTCGGGGTGCCGTTGGGCGTTGCCTGCGCGGTCGTGCTGGGTGAGATGGCCGGGCAGAGAACGCGCGAGCTGCTCAAGCCCGCGATCGAGATCTTGGCCGGCATCCCCTCGGTCGTGTTCGGCTTCATCGGCATCAGCGTGGTGCTGCCGTGGATCCGCCTCTATTTGGGTGGGCCGGGAGCTTCGGGCTTGGCCGGCGCGCTGATTCTGGGCGTGATGATCTTGCCGACCATCATTGCCATTTCGTTGGATGCCCTGCGCGCGGTTCCGCGCTCGTATCGCGACGCCTCGCTCGCCATGGGCGCCACCGAATGGCAAACCATCTGGCGTGTGGTCTTGCCGGCCGCGCGCTCCGGCATTCTGGCCGCCGTGATCCTCGGCGTTGGCCGCGCCGTCGGAGAGACGATGGCGGTGGTGATGGTGACCGGGAACGCCGTGCAGCTGCCGCTCTCACCGCTCGAGCCGCTGCGCACCTTGACCGCCAACCTGGCGCTGGAAATGGCGTATGCCTCGGGCGACCACCGCGCGGCCCTGTTCGCGACCGGCATCGTGCTGTTCGTGGTCATCGTCGGGCTGAACACGGTGGCGGCGCTGGTCCGCTCTCGGCTAGCGCGCCCGGCGTCGCGAGCACGCCGCGCCCGTAGCCGAGCCATCACGACGACCGAAACGGAGCAAATCCAGCCGGCGGTGACGCCATGAGCGGCCGCTTGCTCACGCCGGTTCGGGCTCAGCTCGTCGCTCGCACCATCCTCTGGTCGATGATGATGCTCGCCCTCACGGTGTTGGCACTCGTGCTTTGGTTCGTCCTGCGGCGCGGCCTCCAGCACGTCGATTGGGCGTTTCTCAGCCAGCCCCCGACCGACAGCGGGCGCAGCGGAGGCATTTTTCCGATTTTGATCGGAACGTTGGAGGTAACGTTGCTGGGCGTCGCGACGTCTGCGCCACTCGGCATCGGCACCGCCATCTATTTGGCCGAATACACCAAAGGGGGGCGGCTCACGCGCGCCATCCGCTTCGGCAGCGAGTGTCTGGCGGGGGTGCCGTCCATCATCATCGGTCTATTCGGCTTCGTGTTGTTCGTCACCACCCTCGGTCTTGGCTGGTCCATTCTGGCGGGCGCCCTCACGCTGGCCTTGATGACGCTGCCGCTCGTCATTCGCACCTCGGAAGAGGCGCTGCGCGCGGTACCGGCGGCTTATCGCGAGGTGTCGCTCTCTCTCGGGGCCAGCAAGTGGCAAACCATCGTGCGGGTCGTGCTGCCCGCCGCGCTGCCCGGCATCTTTACCGGGCTGATTCTGGGCTTGGGGCGCGCCATCGGCGAAACCGCGGCGCTGATTTTCACCGCCGGTTCCAGCTTGCCGCACCAGGTGCCTCGCTCGCTGCTCGACGGCACGCGCACGCTGTCGATTCATTTCTATCAGCTGGCGCGCGAAGGCATTTCCGCCGATCACGCCTACGCGACGGCGGCCGTGCTGGTCTTGGCCATCACCGTCATCAACCTGGGCTCGAGCTTCGCCATGCATCGCTTCATGCGGAGGTATGGCTGATGAGCGAGCCCAAGTTGGACCTGCAGGCTCTCAGCATCAGCTACGGCCAAGACACCGTGGTGCGAAAGCTGAGCCTATCGATCCCGAGCGGCAGCATCTACGCGATCATCGGCCCCGCCGGGAGCGGCAAGACCTCGCTCTTGCGCACCATCAACCTGCTTTCCGTAGAGGTCGACGGGGCGCGCGTCGACGGCAAAGTGTTGTTGGACGGGAATGACGTGCTCGCCCCCGGCGTGGATCGCGCGATGTTGCGGCGTCGCGTCGGTTTGGTGCTGGCAACGCCGCAGCCACTGCCAGGCTCCATTCGCCACAACCTCGTCTTCGGCCCCCGCTTGGCTGGTCCAACCCGGCGCGACGAGCTCGACGCCTTGGTCGAAGCCGCGCTCCGCAGCGCCGACCTGTGGGCGGAGGTCAAAGACCGCCTGCACGGCCCCGCATCCGCCCTGTCGGGCGGCCAGCAGCAGCGTTTATGCATCGCCCGCGCCATTGCACTTTCGCCGGAAGTCATCCTGCTCGACGAGCCATGCTCGGGCCTCGATCCGATTTCGACCGCCAAAATCGAAGCGATGATGCGCTCGTTGCAGGCGCGCTTCACGTGGGTGATCGTGACCAACAACACCAAGCAAGCGGCCCGCGTCAGCGACCGGACGGCCTTCGTGCTGTCGGGCCAGTTGATCGAGGACGGCCCGACCAGCCGCATTTTCACCGCCCCCGCCGACGCGCGCACGGCCGACTACGTCGAAGGGCGGTTCGGCTGAGATGCAAAGCCAGGTCAGCGTCCGCACCGAGCAACTGAACGTGCACTACGGCGCATTCCATGCCGTAAAGAACGTCAATCTGGAGATCCAAGAGCGCCGACTGACGTCGTTGATCGGTCCTTCGGGTTGCGGCAAGAGCAGCCTGCTACGGGTCTTCAACCGCATGAACGACACCATCCCCGGCTGCAACATTCAGGGCCGCGTCGAGGTGGCGGGTCAGTCCGTCTACGGGCCCGACGCCGACCCCTACGCCTTGCGCAGGAAGGTCGGCATGGTTTTTCAACGACCCAATCCCTTTCCCCTGTCGATCTACGACAACGTCGCGTACGGGCCGCGCATCCACGCTACGGCCAGCGGTGACGATCTGGACGAGCTGACCCAGCGTTGCCTGGAGTCGGTCGGCCTGTGGGACGAAGTGCGTGAACGGCTCGACGACAGCGCGCTCGCGCTTTCGCCCGAGCAAATGCAACGCTTGTGCATCGCGCGCGCGCTCGCGGTCGCTCCAACGGTCTTGCTGATGGACGAGCCCTGCTCGGCGCTGGATCCCATCGCGACCATGCGCATCGAAACGCTGATGCGAACACTGGCCAAGCTCTACACCGTGATCGTCGTCACCCACAACATGCAGCAGGCTGCGCGCATTTCGGACGACACCGGCTTCATGCTCCTCGGCGAGCTCGTCGAAATGGGCCCAACCGCGAATCTATTCACTCACCCTCGCGACAAACGGACGGAAGACTACGTGACGGGCAGGTACGGATGAACGACACACACCGCAAACCCCAAGAGCACAAGCATTTGAGCGCCAAGCTCGATCTCGAGCTGCAAGAGCTCAACGGTCGAATCCTGAGGATGGGGCGGGTGGTCGACGCCCAGGTGGCGGCCGCCGTCGACGCGTTCGTTCGACGCAACTCCGCGGCGGCCCGGCGCGTCGTTGCCGGCGACGACGAGGTCAACGGCCTCGAGCGCGAGATTGACGAGCGCTGCGTACGGCTGTTGGCGCTGCAACAACCAGCCGCTTCGGATCTGCGGTTCATCGCCGCGGTGCTGAAGATCGTTACCGATCTCGAGCGCATCGGCGACTTCGCGGTCAGCATCGCCGAGAGCGTGGCGGCGCTGGATCGAGGCAAGCTGCGCGTCGAGCAGGACCTCGTCGCGCTCGCGGAAGCAGCCCTGACCGTGCTTCGCAACGCGCTCGAAGCCTTCGTGCAAAGAAACGTCGACGAAGCTTCGGCCACCACGTCCGCCGACGCACCCGTCAAGGCCTGGGTGGCACGGCTCGCCGGCGAGCTGAGCGACGCGCTGGTCGCGGGCACGACGCTAGTTCCCAATGCTTTGGCAATCTTGCTGGTCACCAAGCACTTGGAGCGCGTGGCTCAGCACGCGACCAACCTGGCCGAAATGGCCATCTATACCGAACGCGGCGAAGACGTCCGGCATTCGACCCACCGCTAGACACGGAACACGCGCCATCACGGCTGGTGCGCGGGCACTCGCGTCCTCGAGCGCGCGGCGTCCGGTCCACCACTGGCGGGCAGCTTCGCCCGGCGCAGCCGCATTGCCACCAAGACCCAGCCGGCGCTGACCAACACGTTGACCGCGGCATAGCCGGCGGGGCTGAAGTGAAGCAACGCGCCAACGAACACCAGGCCCGTGGAGCCCAGGTCCCCCAACCGCACGAACAGGGTGTCGATGGCAGCCTTGGCCTTGTATTTGGCGTCGCGCGACGTGGGCAAGAACAAGACTTGCTGGACCGTGTTTTGCAGCGAATAGGCGGTGCCGTTCTCGACGACTTTCACCGTCGCGACGAGGCCCACCAGTGGAAACAGGGCCGACGCGCCGTAGCCGGTCAGCGAAAAAATGGGCAGAAACAGCAGCGCGCCCCCGATGCCAACCACCTTGAAGATGCGCGCTACGACCAGAATCTGCACCACCGCCGTGAGCAAGCTGATGAAGGTTTGGAAGTCGCCGTAGAATCCGGCGATGTAATGCTGGCGCATGGCCGATGGCAGACGCAGCGCCCGAGCATTGACGAGCTGCGCGAGCAAAAAATCTCCGGTGGTGTTGGCAAAGTTCAAGAGCAGAACCGACAACGCAATCCAGAGCAGGTATCGGTCGTGCAGAATGAGGGTGAAGCCGCCGCGGGGATCGCGCTGCTGAGGGGGACCGTTGGGCACGCGCAAGCGGTGTGCGACGGAGGCGCCGTAGGTGATGTGCGTCAGTAGCGCGCAGCTGACCAAAATCGCGGCCGCGACGAGCATCAGCTGGTGGGGGTGGCCGTCGATCATGCGGGCCGCAATCTGCGCCCCGAAGATCCCCCCCAACGTTCCCCCGCCGGCGATCATCGGAAATAGGCGTTTGCCCTCCGCCTCGGTCATCACGTCGGTGGCCAAGGACCAGAATTGGGCGATGGCAACGGTGCTGAAAATGCCCAACCAAACGAAGAAAGCGAAGCCGACGTGGACGCCCAGCTGGCCGAGCACGACGAACACGGCGACGCACGCTACGAACACAGCCAAAATCCAGTTCACCAGCTTTGCGGGCTCGTAGCGGTTGGCCAGAATGCCGTAGGTGGGCACCAGCACCAACAACAGCAGAGCCTGCAAACCGCGCGCGTAGCTGCGCATCACCGCGCCGCCTTCGAGCAAGATCAGCGGCTCACGGATGACTTTGAGGATGTAGTAGGCCGCGAGTAGCAGAAAGAGGTTGGCGAAGAACAGCAACACCACGTGCCATTCCCCCGGATGCACGTCCGCGCCGACGAGACGCTCTACCGTTCGGCTGGCTCGCTGAAGTACCTTGGGCATGGCGGCTCTCAAAATGCGCCGGCAAGGCTGAGGCTTGCGCCCGCGCCATACGGCTCCGGCTGGACGGCCACCACGAGGTTGGACTTTTTGCGAGTGTAGTGGAGCAGCACCGGCACCGCGTAGCCCATGCCAAAACCGACACCGAGGCCCATGATCACGTCCGTCGCATAGTGACGGTCGGCGGCTAAGCGCGTGACCCCGGTGACGAGCGCGGTCGTCGATGCCAGCGCGCAAGCACTGGCGTCTGCCCACGAGCTACCCCAAAGCCGCATGTAGCGATGGTTGGCACAAACCAAGCCAGCCGAGGCGGCCGCGATGGACGTATGCCCGCTCCAAAATGCTTCGGTGTCGTGCTCGCAGCCTACGCCGTCGGCGTGCTGGCGCCGGCATTCCGTCGCGTCCGGCCTTTCACGCACCGAGAGCCGCGTCGAAACGAACGACAGCACGCCAGCGTAGCTGAACGCCTCGAGCCCCATGAGCTCGAGATTGAGCGCCAACTTGCCGTCCCCCTGCCCGGCAAGGGCGACGAACAGTGGGTCGACAATCAGCGGCAGCAAGGGCGCGGCGTAGTAGCCAAAATCACCCACACGGCGCGCGCGATGCCGTGCGTCCGCCGAGCTCAGGCGCAAGCCACCGCGCACGGCGTCGTCGAACAAGATGCCGCCGCTCCAGCGCGCTTGCTGGGGCTGCTCGCGCAGAGCCAACACCCCGGTCACCGTGCCGGCAGCAACGGTGGCAATACCTTCGGTCCAAGAGAACGTCGGCCAGGAGCTCTTCCACCGCGACGGAGCAGGACCTGCGTCGCGCGCGGAATCCGCCGAAGCTTCAGCGCGGCAAACGGCGGGAAACAACATGAGCAAAGCCGAGAGCAGGACGAGCCACACTGCCGCGGTTGTGCAGCAAACATGCCGTTGCCGAGGGCCGTCGGCGCCGGGGCAACTCGCGCAACGGCTGCGGCAGTGCCCGTCGCGCCCGCAAAACTTGCGCGAGGTCCTTCAATTGACAGTCTCCGAACAGTGACCATCTTGCTCTGGTGCGGAATCCACCAGACGGGTGGTGGGTTCTCGACGCATTTGTCGGAGCTAGGCGGAAAGGAGACCTGTATGCGCGGCCAAGCCCTCGTTGCGATTGCCCTGTTGGCCCTGGTGGGTTGCGCCCAGCAAGAATCGTTGCCGCCGCGCGCACCGATAGCGCCGCGTTCGGTGGATGACAGTCTCCTCTGCGAGCGCGTGGCCGACCGCTTCGTGGGCCTACCGGCTTTGGCCCAGGCCGGCGCGGGCCGCGACGAATCGCAGCCACGCCCGTTGGTCGGCCGCTGGTGGCTGCGCGGTTGCTCGCTGACGCTCGTCAAAGACGACCTGCACGTCCGCTTGCAGGGTCCGGGCTGGTATTTCGTCGACAAGAACGACGGCAACTTGGCGCTTCGTCAACAGGTGCCCTTCGACTTGAGCGTCGAGCTCGACGGGCACGTCAACATGGCAAGCTCCGACGGCATCATTTCGGTTTGGTTTGCGCCTGACAAAGACCCAAAGGTCGATCTGCGGGTGTCGGGCGAGCTCGACGTCCGCCCCAGCTCCCCGTGGGGCAAGGTTTTGAGCTGGATTCCGCTGGTTTCGCTGCGAGCGAAGGCCGCTGACCAGTTCACCGAAACCGCCGGCAACGCGCTGCGCGCCAAGCTGCGAGAGGGCGCCACCGTCACCTACGATCTGGCGGCGGATCAAGCCGACGCCACGCTGGGCCGGCTCGCCGTGGGCCATTCACCGGCGAACGCTTTCCAAGATCGCATACCCTGGCTGGTGAACGATCGGCTCTTCTTGGATCCAGCCGCGGTCCACGTCGTGGGCCCGATCGCGCCAGGTCCCACGCGCTTGGATGTCACGGTCGAACGAGGCGGAGGGGCCACCTATCGCGCGGTCTGCGTTCAGGACATGCCCGGCGACTATTCGGCGCTTGCCCGAGGCGACGCCAACGCGCCTTCGAGCGATGGTCGGATGGCGAGCGGCCGTGTGGCAGGGCTCGGCAAGCACACCACGGATTTTCGAGTCGACGACTGCAAATTTTACTTGGTGATTGGGGCTGTGGGCCCGGCCGACACCATCGTCTCCCTGCGCGTTCGCGCGTGAGCCAAACGCTAGGCGCCGAAACGACGTCGTAACCGGCAAATTTTTCGCGGCGGCGCAACCGATGCGCGAACGCCGCGCTCGGCCATGTCAGACGTCGACGAGTTACGCTCCGCGCGTCCGGCACGTCGCGTGCAAACGGCCTGCAGCGAATGCGCGTCGTGCTGCTCCTTCTCGGTTCATTGGGCCGCCAAACCCTGCGCTTAGCCGGCGGCTTGGGCCAAATGACCTTGTTCCTGCTGGGCGCGTTGCGCCGCTTTGCGGCGCGACCGTTTCGGGGGCTCGAGCTACTCGAGCAGATGCGCTTCATCGGAAACCGCTCGCTGAGCATCGTATGCTTGACGTCTGCCTTCACCGGCATGGTGCTCGCCCTGCAGGGTTATAGCGCGCTGGTGCGCTTTGGCAGCGAGACGCTGGTCGGTTCGTTGGTGGCGCTGTCGCTGACGCGAGAGCTTGCCCCGGTGCTGGCGGCGCTGATGGTCACGGCACGCGCGGGCTCGGCCATCACGGCAACGCTGGGCAACTTGCGCGTCGGCGATCAAATCGACGCCATGCGGTCCATGGCCGTGGATCCGCTGCAGTATTTCGTGTCGCCGCGTTTGGTGGCTGCCATCGCGGTAGTTCCGATGCTCACGGCCATTTTCTCGCTGGTCGGCATCGGCGCCGCGTACGGCCTCTCCGTTTCTGTCCTCCACCTCGACGGCGGTCAGTTCCTCGCCTCCGTGCGCGACTCGGTCGACTGGTCCGACGTCTCGGGCGGGATTTGGAAATCTGTGGTGTTCGCGGTGTGCGTGGCCTGGATCTGCAGCTACTACGGCTTCTTTGCCCAGGGCGGGGCGAAGGGAGTTGGGGCCGCGACCACGCAGGCCGTAGTTGCGACCTCGGTCGTGATCTTGGTCAGCGACTACGTGATGACCGCCCTCTTATTTTGAGACGAGCATGCCTACAACCACCACGAAAACGGAAATACTGGTCGGCGCGTTCGTCATGCTCGGCATCGCGGCCCTGGGCTACCTGTCGATTTCCATCGGCGGCGTGCAGTTGGTGGCGCCCGACCGCTACGTGGTGAAGGCGCGTTTCGCGTCCGTCGGCGACTTGAAGCAGGGAGCGCCCATTCGTTTGGCCGGCGTAAAGGTGGGGCAAGTCGCGGCCGTGCGGCTCAAGGACTACTCGGCCGAAGCCGAGCTGTCGCTCGCTCGCTCGCTCGTCCTGCCGAAAGACAGCGTGGCCTCGATTCGAACCGAGGGCTTGCTCGGCAATACCTACGTATCCCTGACGCCCGGAGGCTCGCTCGAAAACCTCCGCGACGGCGCGCTCGTGTCACGAACCGAGCCCGCCATCGACCTCAGTGATCTGCTGGCGCGCTACGCCTTCGGGCAGCGCAGCACCCCGGACGAAGCCACTCCCAGCGGGGGGGGAGCGGCCAAGGAAGAAGTCTTCTCGGATCCCTTGCGATGAAACGACGAGGCAAGATGAAACCGCAAATCGTAGTCAGAGCGCTGCTCGCGCTCGCATTGTCGCTGAGCGCCGCGCCATCGCGAGCCGAAAAGTCGTCGCGCGCCCAAGCCATCGCCCAGGCGCTCAAGCAAAACCCACAGATTGCCGCGGCGCGGGCTCGCCGAGCGCAATCCGAAGCCGAACGGACCCAAGCCGACTCGGCACGCTGGCCACAGGTGAGCGTGGAGCTGGGCATCGGCCCTTCGCTGCGCGCGTCGTTGGTGCCCGGCACGGCGGTGGAGTCGACGCGCGGCCGCTACGACTTGGCGGCCAAGGACCTGTCGGTCGTGGTCGGCGGGCGCGTGAGCGTAGTGCAGCCGCTTTACACCTTTGGCAAGCTCGATGGCTACCGGGCGGCGGCTGCGCACGGCATCCGCGCCCGCGAGGCGCAGACGCAGATGACCCAAGCCGATGTCGCGCTCGAAGCCGCACGCTTGTACGAGGCGCTTTTGTTCGCGCGGGACTCGGCGCGCTTCTTCGAAGAGCTCGAGAACTACGTCGTGCGCACGATCCTGGCCACGAAAGAGCGCCTGGAGGCGGACACTCCCGACGTCACAGAACAGGACCAGCTACGGCTCGAGACCGCGCTGGCCGCCGTGCGACTCGCGCTCAACTACGCCCGCGCCGGACAAGAACAAGCCCAGGCCGGCCTGGTTGCCTATCTGGGCCTCACGCCGGGGGCGCGGCTGGAGCCGGCCGAGGACGAGCTCAAGGCATTGCAGACGGTCCAGGCCCAAGCTCCTTGGCTGATCGCGAACGCGCTCCGCCACCGCCCCGAGCTCGGGGCCCTGCGCGAAGGAGCCTTGGCCTACGACTCGCTGGCAGCGGTGGAACGCGCCGGCTCGTTGCCGGACTTGTTCTTGATGGGCGTCGTCGACGCGGCCTACACCCCAGGACGAGACTGGATCCAGACTCGCTACGTGATCGACCCCCTCAACCACGTCGATCCGGGAATTTTGCTGGGCGCACGCTGGCAGATTCAAGGTTCCATGGCCCAAGGGCGCTCGGCGCAGCGCGGGGCTCAGGCGCGCGAGCTGCGCAGCCTGCAGAGCTGGGCAAATTCCGGGCTGCCCGCTCAGGTCGAGAAGGCTTACGCCGACGCGACCCGCGCTCGTCTGGACATTGCCGAAGCGCACACCGCGGTCAGTCGCGCCAAGCGCTGGATGGTGCAAGCCAACGGCGACTACCTGATCGGCATGTCGACGTCGCAGCCGCTGGTCGACGCGGTGCGAGCCTACACGGAGCTGAGGGCGGCCGAGCTGGACGCCATCTACCGCCACAACGCGGCCGTCGCCGAGCTGGCCTACGCCACCGGAACCCTGGTCGGAGATCGGCTCGGTCTGTACCCCGGAAAGGAAACGCCGTGAAACGTTCGTTCTTCGCGCTCTTCGTGTCGTTCGTGCTGGTGCTCACGTCGTCTCTGCGCGCAGAGACCGATGCCCCCGCCGCCATCATCCGCGCGTCGGTCGACGAAGCGCTGCGAGTGCTCCGAGACCCTGCCCTCAAAAAGCCGGAGAAGCGCAACGAGCGCCTCGACAAGCTGCGGGTCATCGCCGACCGCGTGTTCAACTGGCAAGAGATGGCGCAGAGCAGCTTGGGCGCGGCCTACCGCACCATCAACGACGCCCAGCGCGCCGAATTCCTGACGCTATTCAAGGACTTGATCGCTCAAGACTACCGCGACGACCTCGACCGCTTCATGGGCGACGAAAACGTCTTGGTCAAGGGCACCGAAGAGCGAGGCGAGCTGCGACTCGTCAAAACGGTCCTCGTCACCCACAGCCGCGATCAAGTGCCGCTCGACTACCTCATGCATCGCGAAGGCGAGACTTGGCGTGCGGTCGACTTTTCGGTGGAAGGCGTGAGTCTGGTCAACCACTACCGCAAGAGCTTCACGCGCTTTCTCGTCAATCACAGCTTCGAAGAGCTGCTCGCCAAGCTACGGCCGCGAGCGACCCGCAAGTAGCGAAGTCTTAGCTCGAGCGAGGGGCCGCGCCGCTGCGCGCCTCGTGCTCCAGCAACAAGCGCTTGGCATCGACGCCGCTCGACTCGAAGAACTCGCGCACGTGCCGGTTCTCTCCGCTCAAGAGCTGGCTGGGATTGCCGCTGGCCACGATGCGGCCGCCCTCCAGCAGGTGAATTCGATCCGCAACCCGGACCGCCGCCGCCATGTCGTGCGAGATGACGATGCTGGTGACACCAAAGCGGTCGCGCGTCTCCAAGATCAGATCGTCCACGATCCGCGCCATCACCGGGTCCAAGCCGCTGGTGGGCTCGTCGTACATCACGATCTCCGGGTCCAAAATCAACGCCCGCGCCAACGCGGCTCGCTTCTTCATGCCGCCCGAAAGCTCGGACGGCAACCGTCCGGCCGCGTCCGCCAGACCGAGCACCGACAGTTTGGCCTCGACACGCGCGCGGATCTCGGCCGGCCCTTCCTGGGTGTGCTCGCGCAGCGGAAAAGCCACGTTGTCGAAGACGCTCATCCAGTCGAGCAACGCGGAATACTGAAACACCATGCCGATGCGCTTTCTGACTTCATTCAGCGCCGGCTCGGCCAGCGGGACCAGATTGACGCCCGCCACCACGACCGAGCCGCTGGTGGGTTTATCCAGGCCGCCCATGATCTTGAGCAGCGTCGTCTTGCCACTGCCCGAGCCGCCGATGATCACCCCAATCTGGCCGCGCGCAAAGGTGACGTTCACGTCGCGCAAGACCTGAACGTCACCGAACCTCTTGCTCACGTGGCTCACCGCGACATGCGCCGTCGCGTCCGGCGACGGAGTGGCGCTTTGCCGAGCCATGAATCCAGGGTCGAGCGGCGGGGCGGAGGGCTGACTCGAAGTGGTCACGGTCGTGTGAGCTGCATGGATCGCGCCAGGGTGTTTTCACCGCCACGCGAGAAAGGCACGCAAGCTTTGCGCGCCCCTGCGGCCAAGGCGCGCAACTCTGGCGGTTGGCCGCTCGGCAAAGCTTCGTGCCCCTACTGACGCTTTCCCGACAACGGGCGGTCCGAGCCGGGGTGTCCCGCGGCCAGAGTCCGTTGCGCGCGCTCCTGCGTCAGGCCAGCGGCGCTGGCGAGCTTCGTCTCCGCGTGCGGGTCCTCGCTCCTGGCCACCGAATCGCGGTGCGCCAAAATGCTCGGATCCGCTTCGGCCACGTTCCGCCGAGACCCCGGCTGCCCGCCGGCCAGGTCGCGAGTCACCGGCGGAACCGCGTCCGTGGCGTCGCTCGGGCTGGCGGGCGACGGCACTGGCTCGAGCAGAGGGCTGAGCTCGGGAAGATGGCGCTCGAGCCGTGTCCGCGTGGCGGCCGGCAAGACCTCGCCGAGCGCGTGCAGCGTGATTTGCACGAGCTCGATGGCGCGCCCTAGCGGCAAGCGCTCACGCGCCGCAACCGCAGCGAATAGGCCCGAAGGCGGCGCAGAAGCCGGCCCGGCCGCGCACAAGCTCTGCGAAAGCTCGCTGGGCAACGCCGCCGCGAGCTCGCGCACCTCGTCCGCCGTCAAGACAGCGCCCAATGCCGCAAGCGTCGTCGACAGCGCGCGCTCGGCCGCTGATTGATCGAGGAATGGTGCAAGGCTCCGCACGCGCTCCAAAATTTTCGATAGCGACGAGGACATGGCGCGCGTGGCAGCAAGAGCCGTGCCGGCCTAGGTTGAAGTGAGACCGTAGGAGCGCAACTGCGCATCTGCCCGCACTTCGTTCGCGCTGAGAGCGCGTTGAATCGTCACCAGCAGCCCCACCACGATGACGAGTAGCCCGAAGCCGCGACGCAACCTGGTCGTGGAGACGCGACGAGCCAGGCGCTCGCCCAGCAGCGCGCCGGCCACCGCCGCGGTCGTCAACAGCCCCAGCAAACCGAGCTCGAGCTGCCCGCCGGCGAGGTGACCGGCGAAACCGGCGGCGCTGTTGATTGCGATGACGAGCAGCGACGTACCCACGGCGCGCCGCAGCTCGAGACCGGCAAAGGCGACCAGCGCCGGCACCACCAAAAATCCGCCGCCCACGCCGAGAAAACCGGTGACGAAGCCCACGCCCGCGCCCGCCAACACCGACGCCGCTGGCCGTACAGGCACTGCTGGGCGACGGCTTTCGGCGGCCGCGGTTCGTCCTCGACCGAACAGCATGCCGACCCCAACCACCAGCATCAGCAGCGCGAAGGCGTACAGCAGCAGCGAGCCCGAGACCAAAGCCGTTAGCTTTGCTCCGAGAAAGGCGGTCAGAACACCCGAAAGGCCGAACGAGAGCGCGACCTTGGGCGCCACTTGGCCTTGGCGATGGTAAGCGTAGCTGGCAACCAGGCTCGTCGCCCCGACCATGGCCAGTGAGGTACCAACGGCGGCCGCTGGGGCCAGGTGCGTGACGAGCACCAACATCGGCACCGCTAGAATCGAGCCGCCTCCGCCGAACATGCCCAGCGAGACGCCGATGCCAGCGCTCAGGAGCAACGAGACAGCGAGAGCGAGCTCCATGTCAGGCCGCGCCGCAGGCCAGATTGGCTGGCACCGCAACGTCCATCTGCTTCGGATTGGGCAGGCGTAGGCCCCGCATCAACGCGACGTAGTCTTGCTTGGAGCGGACTTGCAGGCGCGGGTTGAAAGCGCGCTCTTCCCCGATGGTGCTGACCGTCCAGCCCTTGTAGTCGTGTCCAGGATAGACGAGCGTCTGGTCAGGGAGGCGAAGGAGCTTGTCGAAAAGGCTTTCGTACTCGGCCGCGGGATCACCGTTCTGAAAATCGGTGCGGCCCGTGCCGCGGATCAGCAGCGTGTCGCCGGTGAATACGCGATCCTTCATCACGAAGCTGTACGAGTCGTCCGTGTGGCCCGGCGTGTAGAGCGCGCGGAGCTCGAGGCCGCCGACCTCGATCCGGTCGCCGTCGGAGATCTTGCGCGAGACGCATTCGGCCTTGCTTTGGGCTCCCATCAGCGTCGCGCACGTCGTGGCGGCTCGCAGGTCGCCCAGCGCCGTCACGTGGTCGGCGTGAACGTGGGTATCGATGGCAAAGACGAGCCGTAAGTCCAGCTCGTCGATGAGCTGAAGGTACTGGCCGAGCTCCGTCTTGACCGGGTCGATGAGCAGCGCTTCACCGCCGCTGCGGTCGGCTATCAGGTAGGTGTAGGTGCTGGAATCTCGCTCGAAGAGCTGTCTGAAGAGCATGGCGTCTCCCTGCTTTCAGGTGAGAGCCAGGCGCCGCGGAAAGGGTTCGAGCCCCGCGTACGGCGCGCTTTGCCAACGCTCTTGCCCCCGGGAGTAGCGAGACGAGGTGTTCTGTCTTAGATCCCGACCCGATGCCGGACGACGACCAACTGCTGCTGGACCGAGCCCGAGCGGGCCAAAGCGAAGCGCTCGAGCAGCTGTTGGCGCGCCATCAAGCCCAAGTCTTCCGCTTCGGCATGAAGATGTGCCGCGATCCCGAGGACGCGAAGGACGTGCTTCAGGACACGCTGCTCAGCGTGGCGCGCAACGTTCGCGACTTCCGTGCGGGCTCGTCGCTATCGACCTGGCTTTACACGATTGCGCGCAGTTTTTGCGTCAAGAAGCGCCGCAAAAGCAAATTCGCGCCGAAGCAGCTGGCCGCGCCCCTCGACGCTGACGCCGAGCACGTGGCCGACCCGCGAGCAAGCGCGGACGAGACAGTGGCGTCAAAGCAAGTCGAACGCGCGTTGGAAACGGCGATCGCCTCGCTGGAGCCCATGTATCGCGAGGTGCTGCTGCTTCGCGACGTCGAGGGATTGAGCGCACCCGAGGTGGCGCGCGTGACCGGAGCCAGCGTGCAGGCGGTGAAGAGTCGCCTGCATCGCGCTCGCCTGGCCGTGCGCGAGCAGCTTGCGCCGCTCCTGGGCATCCCAACCAACTTGCCCAGCGCGCCCGGCACCTGCCCCGACGTGCTGGCGCTGTTCTCTTCGCACTTGGAGGGGCAAGTCAGCGCAGAAGTTTGTGCGGAGATGGAGCGGCACCTCGAGGCCTGTCCCCGCTGCAAGGGGGCCTGCGATTCGCTCAAGCGCACTCTGAGCCTATGCCAAACCGCCGTGCCGGCAGCGCCGGTTCCAGCCGAAGTTCAAGCCTCGGTGAAAGTAGCCTTGCGCGACTTTTTAGCCAACAACGCCTGAACCCTTTCGAGCTGCCGTGGCTCTCACCGCATGGAGGCCCCATGGCAACCGTGCAAATTACCGAGAAGACCTTCGATTCGACGATTCGACAAGGCATCGTGTTGCTCGACTTTTGGGCGGCATGGTGCGGCCCGTGCCGCGCCTTCGCTCCGATTTTCGAAGCCGCGGCCACCCGTCACCCCGACGTCGTGTTCGGCAAGCTGAATACCGAGGAAGAGCCGGGCTTGGCGGCGGCCTTCGGCATTCGCGCCATTCCTACCCTGGCGGTCCTGCGGGACGGCGTGCTGTTGGCGCTCCAACCCGGCCTGATACCCGCGGCGGGGCTGGACGAGCTGGTTGCGAAGGTGCGCGCGCTCGACATGCAACAGGTGCAAAAGAGCATCGCCGCCGCGCAGACGCCGACGACTTCCGCCAGCGCCGGAGGTGAGTGATGTGCCGCCGTGTCAACTGTCCGAAGTGCGGCCGTCCGACCTTTGCCGGTTGCGGGGCGCACGTGGAGCAAGTGCTGGCCGACGTGCCGGCTGCGGAAAGGTGCCGTTGTCGAGAAGCGACGACCGCGAAAGCTCCTGAGCCGGCAGTCAAAGACAAGCAGCCGGCGGTGAGGCTAAAGTGATGGAGAAGATGCTACCAACGCTGATCATCGTCGCGGTGGCGCTGGCGGTCGCCTACGTCACGTTCGCGAAGAAGGGCGACGTCAGCGGCGCGGAGGCACGCCAGCTGGTGCAAGCTGGCGCCCGGCTGGTCGACGTCCGCACCCCGGGCGAATTTGCGGCCGGCCACCTCCCCGGCGCGCTCAACCTTCCCGTCCAACAACTGGATGCGCGCGTCGCCGAGCTCGGGCCGAAAGATGCGGCCGTCGTGGTGTACTGCCGGAGCGGCCATCGCAGCGGCAATGCCGCCCGTATGCTCAAGAGCGCCGGTTTTACCGCCGTCCACGATTTGGGGCCGATGAGCCGCTGGTGAGCCAATGCTCGGCTCGACCACCCGGAAGAGGGCCGCAGTCTTCGCGATCGAGCCGGTGGAGGAACGCTCCCGGCGGCTTTCGTGTTACGCCGGGTGAGCGATGTCGCTCGGCGCGCCTTTCTTGCTGACCGCTCTCGGGCTGGTGGCCGCGGCGCTCGTCGCTCGACATCGCGCGGTGCGGTTCGGTCTCGAGCTTCGCAATCTCGACTCGCTGATGCGATGGATCGTGCTCGGAGCTTTGGTCGGCGGCCACCTCGTCGACGCGCTCTACTACCGTTTCGACCAAGTGGCGGAGCTGGTGCAGTGGCACGTGGTGTGGCGTCAGCCGCTCGAGCTGCTTCGGCTCTGGCACGGCTGGCGTTCGGTCGGAGGACTGTTCGGTGCGCTGGCGGCGGCGCTGCTGTGGAAGCGCTACCGCTTCGAGTCCACGGTGGTGGCTCGTTTGACCGGTGTTTTCGAGCTCGAAGGCTATTGGTTCGTCAGGCGCACAGAGCGGGTGCCGCTGCTCGCGCTGGCCGACGTCGTGCTGTCGGTCTTTCCCCTGGCGTGGGCCCTGCACCGCGTAGGCTCGGCCCTCGCGCTCGACCGCTCCGAGATCTCACTTCTCGATCTGCTGATCACGACGGCACTACTGGCAGTGGTGGCCTTGCTCTGGAAGGGCCGCTTCAGGGCCGGCACGTACATCTGCCTTGCCGGGCTCACCTACGCGCCGGCCCGCGTGTGCCTGGATTTTCTCAACGAAAGCGCGCTTACCTCGCCCGACTTCGTGGGCTCGTTCACCCTGACCCAATGGGGCTTTGCCCTCGCCACCGTGCTGAGTCTGGGTCTGTTGATCCGGCTGCGCTGGGCCCCGATCGGTCACCCTCACATTTCTTGAGGCGAGACGGTGGTTTGGCGAGTCGGCTCGCAAATGCTACGCGGTGCGCGTGCGCGCGCTGCTACTTGCCATTCTTCTCCTCGCCTTGCCGGCTACCGTTCGCGGCAGCAACCCCAGCGCGCCAGCGGCCAGCCCTTCGCCGATTCAGGCGGGCAGCAGGCAGCTGGTGTTGGTCCGCAGTGCGTCCTGGTGGGCGAGCACGGCCGTGTTGCAGCGCTACGAGCGCGATCAGAAATCGAGCTGGCAACCGGTTGGCGCAAGCATTGCCGTCAACTTGGGCCGAGCCGGAATGGGCTGGGGACGCGGCTTGCACCCCAGCCCCACCGTCGGTCCCCAGAAGCGCGAAGGAGACGGGCGCTCTCCCGCCGGTGTCTTTCGACTCAGTCAAGCCTTTGGTGTGGCCGACAACCTTCCGCCGGAGTCTGCCGGCTTCCCTTACGCCAAATCTCTGTCCACCAGCTACTGCGTCGAAGATGCGCGTTCGACCCACTACAACCAGCTCGTCGATTCGTCGCGCGTGTCGGCGGCTTCGTGGGAGCAATGGAGCGCGCTGCGGCGCCCCGACGGGCTCTTCGATTGGGGAGTCGTCGTGGAGCAGAACGCTCCCGACACCAAGAAAGCGGCTGGCTCTTGTGTCTTCCTCCATATCTGGCGCGGCCCCCGCCGCCCGACGTCGGGGTGCACGTCGATGCCGAAGCCCGAGCTCGAAGAGGTCATTCGTTGGCTGGCGACGGCTCGTGAGCCCGTGCTGGTTCAGCTGCCGGAGCCTGTATTCCAAGCCGTGCGACAGGCTTGGGCACTGCCATAAGACGCGCGCAAGATCTGCGGCTTCTCCGCACGGCCTGCGGCAACCTTCGCGCGGAACTGGCTTTGAGCGCAAATCGCGCTCGGTACGGAGGTTGCAACTCGAAGGCTCGATGCGCGAAGTGTCGTTCAACCCGGGGGGCCCGCTTGGATGGCTCGCCGTGGCGTTGGCTGCCTGGGGCTGTAGTGGACCGGCACCGCAAGAGCCGAGCCGACCACCTTCGGGCTGGGACGATGAGATTCAGCTGCCCGTTGCCGTGGACCTGAATTCAGATCTCCACGTGCTCGAAATCAACCTGGAGGCGCGCGAGAGCGATCTCGAGCTCGTACCGGGAAAGATCACGCACGCTTGGACGTACGACGGCGGAATTCCGGGTCCGCTCATCCGCGCCAAGGTCGGCGATCGGCTGATCGTCCATTTCAAGAACTCGCTGCCCGAGCCGAGCACGATTCACTGGCACGGGCTGCGCATTCCGAACGACCAGGACGGCGTGCCGGACTCGAGCCAACCCTCGGTGCCACCGGGCGGCACGTTCGACTACGACTTCGTGCTGCCCGACGCTGGCAACTACTGGTACCACCCGCACTACGACTCCGCGGCCCAGGTCGGCAACGGCATGTACGGTCCCATCGTCGTCGACGATCCCGCGGAGCCCAAGGGACTGGGTGACGAAGCCATCATCGTCTTGGGCGACATCGCGCTCGATCCCGATGGCGCGCTCCAAGCGGCCGACGGCGGGGGCGATTTCGGGACGTTGTTCGGCCGTGAAGGCAGCCTCAACCTCGTCAATGGTCGCGTGAACCCGACCTTGCACGTGCAGCCAGGGCGGCGACAACGCTGGCGCATCATCAACGCTTCCAAGACCCGCTACGAGCAGCTGGCGCTGCCGGGACACCGCTTCACGCGCATCGGCAGCGACGGCGGCATGCTGGAGTCACCGGAAACCCTGGACCGCATTCTGCTCACCGCCGCTCAACGAGCGGACGTGCTGCTCGAGCCGACCAATACCGGGCTCGAGCCGACCCAGCAGACCTTGACGCTGAGCTGGATCGCCTACGATCGCGGCTTCGGCACGGCCTACAATCGCCCCGACGAGCCCTTGCTCACCTTCGACTTCGCCGACCGCAAGGCGGTGGTGGCGCCGCCGTTGCCGGTGCTGCACCGCGACATCCCCGCCATCGACACCGCGGGAGCCACGCCGGTCGACATCAGCTTGACCTTGAATCCTCAAGCGGACGGGACGCTAGCCATGGGCATCAACGGTGTGCCTTCGTGGCAGGCCGCACACCTGATGACCAAGCTCGGGGAGCGGCAGGTCTGGACCATCAAGAACACCTTCGAGTGGGACCATCCGTTCCATCTGCATGGCTTCTTTTTTCAGGTGCTCGACGTGAACGGGGTTGCGCCGGCGGTGCGCGAATGGCGTGACACCGTCAACGTGCCGGTCGACGCCACCGTGCGCTTCGCCGTCAGGTTCGACGAACGCCCGGGAATGTGGATGTTCCATTGCCACATCCTCGACCACGCCGACGCCGGCATGATGGGCATGGTGCACCTGGAATGACGAGCGCATCCGCAGCGCGCCGCGAACGCAGCGTCGAGCGGCTGGGGCGTGTCCCTGAATTGCTGGTCTCGCCGTAGACGTGCCCGTGCCCGTGCCCGATGGTCCGTAGGTCACCGTCGGCGGCAAATTTTGGTTGTAGGCCTGGGTTTCTGGCGCGGGCCAGGCCCGCGCGCGCCGCGGGCAGCTGCCCGCGCAGTTGACGGTGGCTCAAGCAACTAGCAAGTCGGGCCGAGGCCGTGCCACGAACCTCGGCGTACCAACAAACGGGCCCAACGACTCCTCACGGACCGTCGGGCACGGGCACGTTTACGGGCACGCGCGAGCGATCCCAATTTAAGGACGCTAGCGCCCCCAACGCCACTTGGGCGGCTCGCCCTTGGCGTAGCAAACGCCGATGAGCACCGTGCAAAGCACCCCAGTGTACAGCGCATACCTGATCGGGCTCACGGCGGGAGAGAACAGCACGCCCCCAAGCGCCAGCAAAGCCACGAAGGCGAGCAGCACCGCCCACCCCTGCCAGGTCAGCGGCAGCCCCCAGCCCCAACCGTACCGTTTGGCACGAAACCAATATCGGGGTGTCGGTTGCGTCATGGCCCAAACTTACCATCGCCGGTCACACATTCATGCGCGTGCCCGACGTAGTGGAGATGACCCTCGAGCTGTTGGCATTGTTGGGAATTTTCGGTGCAGCCCCGCTGTACGACCTGTCCGCGGAAGTGGCCGCTCGCAGCCAAGAGGCCAAGCACGAGCTGGGCCGGCACGCAGCCGTAGAAACGGTGGAAGACGTATTCGTGCTGATCACCCCGACCGGTGCCGGCTCCCTCGGCGCTACCAAGGAGCTGACCAAACAAGTGCTCGCAGCCTACTTCAATGGCCGCTTCTCCAAGCATCCAAGCCGCGCCATCTCGGTCTATCTCTTCCCGGACGCCGAACGCTACGAAGCTTACTGTCGAAAGCGCTGGTCCGAGCCGTGCGGTAGCCCGTTCGGTTTTTATCGCCCGGACGAGCGTCGCATCGTCATGAACGCGGGTCCCGGCATCGGCACGCTCACCCACGAGCTCGTGCATCCCATCGTCGAAAGCGATTTTCCGGAAGCGCCCACATGGCTGAACGAAGGCATTGCGTCGCTGTTCGAAGCGCTGTGGATGCCGACGCCCGGTCAAGTTCACGGAGTGAAGAACTGGCGACACCCGCGCTTGCTGCGCGCGTTGCGCTCGGCCAAAGAACGTGACAGGGCCAGCCTGCCGGCGCTGCTACGCCTGAACGAGAGCAGCTTTCGCAACGAAGACGAAGATCTGCACTACGCCAGCGCGCGCTACTTGTGCCAATGGTTGGATCAGCGAGGCCAGCTGTGGCCCTTTTACCAGCGCTACCGCGACCACTACACCACAGACCCAACCGGTGAGCTTGCTTTCACGGCCGTCGTCGGCAAGACAGCCGCGGAAGCCAACGCCGAATGGGTAAAGTGGGTCGAGCGCCTTTGAGCTACTTGCCGATGCCACGCGCGGTCAGCCAATCGAACATGGCTTTTTCGGCGTCTGGCCAGGTGGCGTCGTCGAAGCCGTGGCCGGCGTTCGGTACCAGGTGAATGCTGGCTTCGGCGCCGGCCGCCTTGAGCAAATCGACCAAGTGTTGGCTGTCTTTGACGGGAGCGGTGTTGTCGTTGGCGCCTTGCACGACAATCAGCGGCGGTGCATCGGCGCGCACGTAGGTGATGGGGTTGACCAGCTTGGCGATGGCGGCCCGGTTGGGCAGGTTCGTGGGGATCCAGCCCTTGGCGACGGCGTTGATTTCCGACTCGATGTCGGCCGGGCCGTAGCCGGAGACGATGGCGGCGATCCTGAAATCCGCCGGAGCCGTCGGCCCAAGCTTGGCCGCGGGCGTGGTGAGACCCACCATCAACGCCAAGTGCCCGCCTGCCGAAGCGCCGGTGACGACGAAGCGCTCGCGATCACCGTGGTAGTAGTCCAGGTAGTTCCAGCACCATTTGGCGGCCAAGAGCGCGTCTTCGACGGCGGCGGGGGCGGGCGCGCCGTCCACCGGTGGGCTGTCGTTCACGCGGTACTCGGCGTTGCACACCATGAAGCCGTGCGCCAAATAGCGATTGAAGAACGTCGTCATGTGGTCTTTGCCAGACCCGTAATCGTTCGTGTACGAGTGAATCCAAGCGCCGCCGTGGAACATCAACACCACCGGCAACCGCTGCGTGCCTTTGGGGCCGGCGCCGTTCGGATAAATGACGTCCAGGCGCTGGGACGGCTCGGGGCCGTAGGCAAAGTTGGCTTCGACGGTGTACGCGCCGCTGGGCTTCGACACCGGCACCTTCGAGGCTTTGTCGGGCACCGGCGGATCGACGGGGAACGTTTGCGGCGCCCCCGCCGTCGCGGAGCCGCCGAGCCCTCCGCCATTGCTTCCACCGCCGGTTCCGCCGCCGGTTCCGCCGACGTTGACAGCGCCGCCGCTGGGGGCGCCGGCATTGGACGAGCTGCCGCCGTTGCCCGCGGTAGCCACGGCACTACCGGCGCTCGCGTTGCTGCTACTGCCACCCGCGCCCGCGCTGCCTCCCACCGCGGGCGGGCTCGCCCCGGTGCCGCCGCTGCCCGCGCTGCTCGCGCCCGCCGATGGCATCGCCGCCGGGTCGGCGCTGTCGCTCGCGCTCGAGCAAGCACCAACCAACGCCGCGGCCAGCACCAACGCCGTCGAACGAGAAACCATGGTTCCCTGACAGAAGGGGCTGGGGCGGCCCAACCTTGACGGGGTGGCGACGACTTGTCGGCAGCGCGCGTTGGCGCCCCCTCGCGCGGGTGACGCAACCTCACGTTAGCAATGAGGAATTGGGGATACGTCGTCGCCGGCTTTAACCGCGCAACGACGTCAAAACGGCGAGCATGTCGGCCGGTAGATCTTGCTCGAAGCTCAATCGCTGACCCGTCGTGGGGTGGTCGAAAGCCAGCTCACGAGCGTGCAGCATCAAGCGCGGCGCTGGGATCAACTCGCCTTTGTAGTTCTTCGAGTAGACGCGCTCGCCCACCAACGGATGCCCGCGCTCGGACAGATGAATGCGAATTTGGTGCGTGCGCCCGGTCTCGAGCCGGCATTCGACCAGGCTCGCCCCACGCAAACTTTCCAGCCATTTCACATGGGTGATGGCCTCGCGCCCGAGCTCCTCGTTGTCGGTCGAGCCGCGCCTGCCGTCCCCACGATCTTGGACCAAGCGGCTGGAGATTTTGCCGCCCGTCACGTCGCCGTGCGCGATGGCCACGTAGCGACGCCCGACCGTGTGAAAACGAAACTGATTCTTCAACGCCGTCTTGGCCGCCAACGTGCGCGCGAACACGACCACGCCCGACGTCTCTTTGTCGATGCGATGAACGACGCCGAGCGGCGCGCGCCGCCCGCGCTCCGAAATGGTTTCCATCACCAGCTCGTCGAGCGTGCCATGCTCGTTTTCGTCGTACGGCACGGTGCTGATGCCGGCGGGCTTCTGCACCACCACCACCTGCGCGTCCAAGTGCAAGATTTCGCTGCGCGGTAGCGACGGCGTGCGCGTGGCGCGCGGCGCGTTTTGGCGAAACTCCAGCTCGGCGCCGGCGCGCACCAGGCGCGTGGGATCCAAAAGCGGCGTGCCGTCGACGAAAATCTTGCCCGTGCGCGCCAGGCGTCGCACCTCGTTCCAGCTTTTGCCGGGCATCAGCTCGCGCAGCCAACGGTCGAGCGGCTTTTCGCCGCTGCCAGGAAGTTGCTGTTTCATCGGCTCAGGGCGCGGTGACGCGCGGCGTATTCCAACGCGGCTTGATGTGAATCTTCAGCACGTCGCGATACAGGCCGAGCTGAGCGCAGTGATCCATTTTGTCGTTGCCGGAGAAGCCACGCACGTGAAAATTCCCCTGCGTGTAGCGGGAAATCAGGTCCAAACCGAGCGGCCCCGCCCCGTGCGAAGCCTTCGGGGTGCCGCCCACTTCATGGATCAAGAAATCCGCGGTCTCGGTGGTCGACGCATAGCCGGGCGGGATGATGGACGAGTGACTGACGAACATCAGCTTGCGACCAGCCGCCGACTCTTTGGCAAAATCGGTGAAGGCTTGGATCTGCAAGCCGTTGACGCTCTGTCCCTGGTAGCCGCAGTGCAGACCGTCGAGCAGGATGACGCTGTCGACGCGAGCTTTACCGAATTTCTGGCCCAAGATCTTTTGCACGGCGCCGTAGCCGGCGCTCCAAGCGCTCAGGCCGACCTTGCGTGCCTTGGCCGCGCGCCCCGTCTTCTTCTCGACGGCGCGCTCCACGCTTTGGATCAATCGCTCGAAAGCCTCGGGCGCGTCGAATGCGGTCTCGTACGGCCCCGAGCCCAGCCCCAAATCGATGCCGACCAGCACCGCGCCGTCCATGACCGTGATCCACTCTTTGCGCGCGGCCTCGTGGCCGTGAAAGTGGAACATCACGTCGAACTGGCCGCCGCGGGCGAACTTCTTGTTCGACGGCATGATCAGCTGGCCCATGTCGATGCCGCGCGACCACTTGTCGTACAGACCGAAGCCAGGGTCGGCGGTGTTGCACGGGTTCACGCCGCCCCGTTCGGCGACCGACTTCGACGTCTGCGTCGACGACGGCGGCTTGTGCGCGATGAAGGCCGCGGTCGTGGTCTCGCCCTTGGGCTTGGGCTTGACCGCGCTCGGCTCCGCCGCGCTCACCCCCGCCAGCAGCACCACCGACGCGCCCCACGCCAGGAGGCGCGAGCGTCGGTGGGAGGGGGCCGGTGGGCGCATTTGGCTCCAACCCTGCCGCGCGCTTGGGTCACGGGCAAGTTTGGCGCTGCCTTTCCGCCGGGGCTGCCATCAGCGGCGCAGACCGGCCGGGTTTGAGGCTATTTCGGCTGCACGGCCACGATTGAGTAGGCGTTGGCGATGATGGAGTCGGTGCCCGTCCCGAGGGTCGCGCGCTTGGCGCACAGGCCGAGCTGCACGTTGGCGGTCTCTTTCGCGAGATCGAAGGAGTCGGTGACCGAGAATGGCAAGGAGGCTGCGATCTGGGGCGGCTCGGCCACGAGCTCCCCGTCGCCCAGCGTCAGGGTGTCGCCGACTTTCATGCAGGCGGTGAAGTAGAGAATTGCCGACTCGCACTGGGTGGTGCAACCGCTGTTGATCGACCAAGCGCGCGCGGTCGTGGTCGTCGAATAGCGCCCCGGTGCAAGCTTGGCCGGATCGGTTCCGGTCACCCACACGTACGTGGCTTTGTCGATCGTGACCTGAGACGACGCGGCTTTTGCGAGCTTGCTCGCGAGCGGGGCGTCGAGGCGAGCCTTGGTGGCGTCCACGTCGGCTTGGAGCGCGGCCAGCTGAGCTTGCAGCGGGCTGCCCTCGGCGGCGCCGTCGGCAGTCGCGGCGTGATTGGCTTCCACCGCGTAGGGCACGGCGCCGAGCTTGGTGCGCCCGAGCGAAGTGCCATCGATCACCGCTTCCAGCCAAAGCTCGGGGCTTTGCCCCACCGCCGCTTGGCAGTCGGGCAGAGGGATCTGAAAACGACCGCCGACCGGCTTCACTTTTTCGGCGCCGGCTTCACACACTTTGGTGCCTTCTGTGGCGGCGTCCCAAACCATGATGCCAACGTTGACGGTGTCGCTGAGAGGCTTGCCGTCGGGTGTCTCGAGGTAGCCGGTGTACGTGAGCGCATTGGCAGCGGGAATACCCGCGGCGCGAGCTCGCACCGCCAGCAGCGTGCTCGCCGATGCCACGAGCAGTACGCCGCCGAGAATGGCGGTGCGCTTCGCGCGGGGTGAATGAAGTGTGCTCCAAATTGCGCTCATCGTAGATCTCCCGTGATACAAAGTTCGTTGGTGCAGGCGCGCGGCGCCGCAGACAAAGTCTGCTCTTTCAACATCAGCGTGGCGCCCGCGACAGGATTGGCGGGGCGCTCTGCGAAGGTGCCGATGCCGGCCCCGACCAGGCGAAAGGCCGCGCATACTCCCGAGCCCGAGCACGCTTGGCCCACCGGGCAGGCGTCTTCGTCCGCCCACGTGCCGTCAGAGCGACAGGCTTGTGGTGTGTCGGCGGAGCAGCGGCGAAGACCCGGCTCGCAACCGAGGTCTGCGCCCGCGCCCCCGGCCGCGCGCGTTCCGCCGGCAGCGATCGCGCCGTCACCACCGGCGGCGTTGCCGCTGCTGCCGCCAGAGCCGTCGTGACCGGGCGCGGTGATGGCGCAGCCGGCCAGGGCCAAGCAACCGCAGACGAAAGCCCATGAAAACTGCGGGCGCGCCGCCGCCGGGCCCGAAATACCGTCCTTCACCATGTCGTCTCCCACCGCTTGCCCGAACACACTACTCGTCCTTTAGCCGACGCGTCACGCCAAAAATTCGAATTGGTTTGGCGCTGTCTACTTCGGCTCTTGCTGAGTGCTGCAATGAATCGTGCCCAGGCCCAGCACGAAGTCCTTGGAATAAATCCCGACCACGCGGCGACTCGGAAACAGCTCCGAAAGAATCCCCAGCGCGGTTGCGTCAGCGGGATCGTTGAACGTGGGCACCAAGACCACCGAGTTGCCGACGTAGAAGTTGGCGTAGCTGGCGGGCAGCCGCTGCTCGTCGAACACGACCGGCTCCGGCATCGGCAGCGGAATCACTTCGACGCGCCGGCCCTGCGCGTCGCGCGCGCCGACCAAGCGCTCCAGCGCGTCGCGCAACGGCTTGTAGTTGGCGTCTTTGCGATTCTTCTCGGCTGCGAGCACGATTTTGCCGGGCGCGACGAAACGCGCAAAGTCGTCGATGTGACCCGCGGTGTCGTCGCCCGCGATGCCACGACCGAGCCACAGCACCTTTTCGGCGCCCAGGTGCTCGCGTAGCGCGCGCTCCACGCCGGCCTTGCCCAACGCACGGTTCCGCGCCTGGCGGCCGTCGAGCAGGCATTCTTCGGTGCAGAGCAGCGTGCCTTCACCGTCGACGTCGATGGCGCCGCCTTCCAGCACCAGGCGCTCGGCGGCGCCGTCGACGAAGGCTTGAAACGGCGTCACGCCTCGCGTCGTGGCGCGCGCCTGTACCTGCAGGCCGGCGGCTTCGTCGCGTTGGAAGTTGTCGTAACGTGCCCAGCCGTTGAAGCTGAACTTGACGGCGCCGAGCGGTCGCTTGCCGGCCCGGCCCGCCTTCACCACGAACAGCGGCAGAAAATCGCGCGTCCACGAGCGGTCAGTCGGAGCTTCCACGAAGTCGACGAGCCGCAAATCGACCTGCGATTTTTCGAGCTTCTGACTGGCTTCCTTCTGCATGCGCTTGCCGGACACCAGCAGCCGCACGCGCTCACCCAAGGTCAGGTTCTTGATCACCTCCGCGAACACCCAGGGCACGGCGTCGAACTTGCCGGGCCAATCGCTGGGCTCGTGGGGCCAGGCCAACCACGTGGCCGCGTGCGGCTCCCACTCCGCGGGCATGCGGTAACCCAGCGAGAACGGCGTGGCGGGAGGCACGGAAACGGCCTTGCGAGAGCGAGGCGCGGGCGATGACTTGGCGGTCTTCATCAGCGGTCGATGAAACGAGAGGTGATGTCGCCGTAAGCGTCGATGCGACGATCGCGATAAAACGGCCAATTGCGGCGCACGTACTCTTGCCGGCTCAGGTCCAGCTCCACGACCAGCGTCTCCTCACCTTCGCCGGCCTCGGCCAGCACGACGCCGAACGGATCGGCCACGAACGAGTGGCCCCAAAACTGGATACCGCCGTCCTTCGGGCCTTCGTGACCGACGCGGTTGACCGCGATCACGAACACGCCGTTGGCGATGGCGTGCGAGCGCTGAATCGTTTGCCAAGCCGACAGCTGCGACGCCCCGTACTCCGCCTTTTCGGCGGGGTGCCAGCCGATGGCGGTCGGATAGACCAGGATTTGTGAGCCGCGGAGGGCGGTGAGGCGCGCGGCTTCCGGGTACCACTGGTCCCAGCAAATCAGCGTGCCCACGTTGGCTTCCGGCGTTTGAAAGGTCTTGAAGCCGAGGTCACCGGGCGTGAAATAGTACTTCTCGTAAAACAGCGGGTCGTCGGGAATGTGCATCTTGCGATACAGGCCCAACGATTCGCCGTCGGGGCCGACCACGATCAAGCTGTTGTGATAGACGCCGGGCGCGCGCTTCTCGAACAGCGGCACGACGATCGAAACCCCCAGCTCTTTCGCGCACGCGCTCACGGCCACGCTGGTGGGGCCCGGAATCGGCTCGGCCAAGTCGAACAGGGCGGCGTCTTCGACCTGACAAAAATACTGGGAGGCGAACAGCTCTTGCAAACAGATGAGCTTGGCGCCGCGGGCGGCGGCTTCGCGCACGCGCTCGAGCGTTTTTTGGACGTGCTTGACCTTGTCGTCGTCGACCGTGGTCTGCACGAGCCCGACTTTGATTTTGCCCGGTTTCATGGCCCGCGGAAGGTAGGCCGTGGCCGCCCTTCCGGCAAGGCGCGACACCAATTTGCCCCGGCCCCGGGCTCGGGTTATCAGGACCCTCCTCATGAAGGGCATCATCTTGGCCGGCGGCAGCGGCACCCGCCTCTACCCGCTCACTCGCGTGGTCTCCAAGCAACTGTTGCCCGTTTATGACAAGCCGATGATTTTTTACCCCCTGAGCGTGCTCATGCTCGCGGGTATTCGCGACGTCTTGATCATCTCGACGCCACAGGACCTACCGCTGTTCGAGCGGCTGCTCGGCACGGGGGAGGAAATGGGCATGCGCTTCGCTTACGCGGAGCAGCCGGCGCCGAACGGCCTGGCCGAAGCGTTCATCATCGGGCGAAAGTTCGTGGGCACGGACTCGGTCGCACTCGTGCTGGGCGACAACATCTTCTACGGCGCCGGCCTGGGAGACATGGTGCAAGAGGCGGCGCGCTTGACCGAGGGCTGCGTGCTGTTCGGCTACAAGGTCCAAGACCCCGAGCGCTACGGCGTGGCGGAGCTGACCCCGGATGGCCGGGTGCTCTCCATCGATGAGAAGCCGAAGAAGCCGAAGTCCAACGTGGCGGTAACGGGCCTGTACTTCTACGACAACCAAGTGCTGGACATCGCGGCCTCGCTGAAGCCGTCGGCACGCGGGGAGCTCGAAATCACCGACGTGAACCGAGCGTACATCCAGCGCAACCAAGCCAAGGTCGAGCAAATGGGTCGCGGCATGGCCTGGCTCGACACCGGAACCCACGAGAGCTTGATCGAAGCCAGTGAGTTCGTGCATATCCTGGAGCGTCGCCAGGGCACGCGCATCGCCTGCATCGAAGAGATCGCCTACCGCATGGAATTCATCGACAAGGCGCAACTGCTGAAGCTGGCCGACACCTACGGCAAGAGCGAGTACGGCGCCTACTTGCGCCAGTGCGGCGCGGAATCCTCATAGACGCGACCGCGGCTCGAAGCATGGAAATCATCGATCTACCCCTGTCCGGCGCCAAACTGATTCGGCCGCGCGTGTTTCGCGATACCCGCGGCTTCTTCTTCGAGAGCTACAGTGAAGCCCGCTACCGGCAAGCGGGCATGTCCGAGGTGTGGGTCCAGGACAACCACTCGTCTTCGGTGCAAGGCACGCTGCGCGGCCTGCACTACCAGTCGACCCCCGGCCAGGCCAAGCTGGTGCGCGTAACGCGCGGCCGGATCTTCGACGCGCTCGTCGACATTCGGCCCGGCTCGCCCACGTTCGGCAAGTGGCACGGTGAAGAGATCGACGCCGAGCAGCATTGCCAGATCTACATCCCCATCGGCTTCGCTCATGGCTTCGCCGTGCTCAGCGAAGTGGCGGAAGTCCAATACAAGGTCAGCAACCCCTACGACGGCGCCCACGAGTGCGCCATCCGCTGGAATGACCCGGAGATTGGCCTGGCTTGGCCGATTGCCGCACCGATCTTGTCCGAACGCGATCAAACGTCCGAAAGCTTTGCCACCTACAAGGCGCGCGTGGGTGCCCGATGAGCAGCAGCGAACGCAATCCGAAGGCTTTGTTGGTAACGGGCGGCGCCGGCTTCATCGGCTCGGCCTTCATTCGCCGGCTGTTCCGCGACGCGAATTTCAGCGGAAAAGTGGTCAATCTCGACCTTTTGACCTACGCCGGCAACCCCGAGAACCTGGCCGGCGCGGTCGACCCGTCGCGCTACACCTTGGTGCGTGGCGACATCGGCGATCAAAAGCTGGTCGACGGCTTGTGTGAAGAGCACGGCATCGACGCGATCGTGAACTTTGCCGCCGAGAGCCACGTCGACCGCAGCATCTTGGGCCCCGGCGTGTTCGTGCAAACCAACATCGTCGGCACCTACGCCTTGCTCGAGGTCGTGCGCAAACGCCCGAGCATTCACTTTCACCACGTGTCGACCGACGAGGTGTACGGCTCCTTGGGCGACACGGGGCTGTTCACCGAGCAAACTCCGTACGACCCCAGCTCCCCCTACTCGGCTTCCAAGGCCGCGTCCGACCACCTGGTGCGCGCGTACCAGCGCACCTACGGCATCTCGACCACCGTCTCCAACTGCAGCAACAACTATGGGCCCTATCACTTCCCCGAGAAGCTGATCCCGCTCATGATTTTGAACCTGTTCGAGGGCAAAGAGCTGCCCGTGTACGGGGACGGGCTCAACGTGCGCGACTGGCTGTTCGTCGACGATCATGCCGAGGCGCTCTGGGTCATCCTGACGCGCGGTAAAGTCGGCCAGACCTACAACGTGGGCGGCAACAACGAGTGGACCAACATCGCCATCGTCAAGCGGCTGATTGAGCTCGTGGCCGAAGCCAAGGGCAAGCCCCGCGCCGAGCTCGAGGCCCAGATCCGCTACGTCAAGGACCGCCCCGGTCACGATCGCCGCTACGCCATCGACTCCAGCAAGCTCAAAAATGAGCTCGGCTGGGGACCGCGTTACGACCTGGACGGCGGGCTTCGCGCCACCGTGCGTTGGTACGCGGAGAACGGCGCGTGGGTCAGCGGCGTGCGCTCGGGCGCCTACCGCGAGTGGATCGAAGCCAACTACGCGGCCCGCTGAGGGCCGGCCGGCACGGGCACGGTTACCGACAGCGAGAATTCAGGCGCCGGCCCCGACCGTCGTTTTAGGACGGGCCAACTGTGCTATGCCCTGGGCCGAAATGCAGCCACGGCTCTCGTTCATCATCCCCTTCATGGATGAAGAGGACACGCTGCGGGAGCTCGCCGACCGCATCGAGCAGGCCGCCCGCGGCTGCTTGCAGCCGGGCGAGAGTTACGAGCTGTGGTTCATCGACGACGGCAGCCGCGACCGGTCGGTGAAGATCGTCGAGGAGCTGGTGGCCGAGCGGCCCGAAGTGCGGCTCTTGGAGCTGCAGGGCAATTTCGGCAAGAGCGCGGCGCTGGCGGCGGGCTTCAGTGAGGCGCGCGGCGACGTCGTGTTCACCCTCGACGCCGACTTGCAGGACGATCCCAAGGAGATTCCGCGTTTCCTCACCAAGCTGGACGAAGGCTTCGACCTGGTCTCCGGCTACAAGGAGAAGCGCAACGATCCGTTCACGAAGGTCGTCCCATCGCGCGTGTTCAACGCCATGGTCCGGCGCCTAACGGGGGTGCGGCTGCACGACGTCAATTGCGGTTTCAAGGCCTACCGGGCGGTGGTGCTGAAGAACCTGCGCCTGTACGGCGAGATGCACCGCTTCGTGCCGGTGTTGGCGCATTGGAAGCGCTTCAAGATCGGTGAAATCGTCGTCGAGCATCACGCCCGCAAATTCGGCAAGAGCAAGTTCGGCGGCGGCCGCTTCTTCCGCGGCATGATGGACTTGTTGACGGTGTTCTTCTTGCTGAAGTACGAGCGCCGTCCCGCCCACTTCTTCGGCGGTGTGGGGGCGCTGCTGCTGCTGGCCGGCGTCAGTGTGCTGAGCTACCTCAGCGTTTTGTGGTTGATGGGCGAGTCCATCGGCCGCCGCCCGCTCTTGATTTTGGGTGTGTTGGGCGTGGTAGTCGGGGTCCAAATTCTGGCGACCGGCCTGATCGCCGAGCTCATCGTGCATCTCGGAGCGGCGCAAGCGCCGTACGTGGTGCGGCGGCGCCTCGAGCACGCAGCGAGCGCAAGCTCGAGCTTGGCCTCGAAAGCACCGGCAGACGTGGCAGCGACAGGCATCACGCTGCCGAGGGAGATCGCCTCGTGATCAGCGACCAGTACTTCGACCAATTCCAGACCAAGAAATATCGCGCGAAAAATCCGATCAAGCGCCAGCTGATCGGGCGCTTCGTGGACCGTGTGACGGAGCTGTTCCACGAGGGGGGCGCGCCCAAGAGCGTGCTCGAAATCGGCATCGGCGAAGGCTTTTTGTCCGGCCACCTCTCCGGTATTCACCCCAAGACCAAGTTCACGGGCGTGGACATCCAAGAGAGTGATCTACAGCTGCTGCGCGCCAAATTTCCCCACATCGAAGCGCACCAGGGCAGCATCTACGATCTCTCCGGCCTACCCGGCGGCTACGACTTGGTGATCTGCGCCGAAGTGCTGGAGCACCTGGAGCGCCCCGAAGACGCGCTCGACCAAATCGTCAAGCTGCGCCCCGAACGCGTGCTGCTCACGGTGCCGCACGAGCCGTGGTTCATGCTCAGCAACCTGGCCATGGGCAAGAACATCACGCGCTTCGGCAACGACATCGAGCACTGCAACCACTTCACCGTGCCCAAATTCAAGCAGCTGCTGAGCACGCGCTTCGACCTGACCACCGTCACGACCTCGTACCCCTGGATCCTCGCCACCGGCAAACCCAAGCCGTAACGGCTCCGCCAGGACCCAGATTTTTTCACAGGAAGGACAGAAGGACAGAAGGAGGATTGGGCGCCAACTCGCTCAGTCGCTTGCGTCGCGCCGTTCGGTGCTCGAGCGCTCTGGATGATGTCGAGCTAGGCGACGCGGGCTCCGTCTTTGTGCGGCGCCCCCTTGGCTGCCCTTCTACCCTTCTGTCCTTCCTGTGAAAAAATCTGGGTCCGTTAGGCGCGGGCGCCGCGGCCTTTGCGGGTGGTGGTGGGGAGCTCGGTGTAGGGGCTGACCTCGACGCTCAAGCCATGGTTTTCGCCGGCCAAGAGGCGGCGCGCGCCCGAAAAGGCGATCATGGCCGCGTTGTCGGTGCAGGCGCGCGGGATCGGCACGACCAAGCGCACGCCCAGGCGCTCCGCGGCGGCGGCGGCGGCCGTTCGCAGGCCTTTGTTCGCCGCGACTCCGCCGCCGATCACCCACGTGGACAAGCGTTCACGCTCGAGGGCGGTGACCGACTTTTGCACCAGCGTCTGCACGACGCGCTCTTGAAACGCCGCACACAGATCGCACAAGAGCTGTCGATCCGCGGGGCGGCCGTGCTGCTCCACGTAGCGCGCAACGTTGCTCTTCAAGCCCGAAAAGCTGAACTCGAGCGAGTCTTTCCGGCTCATGGGGCGCGCAAGCTCGAAGCGCGCGGCGTCGCCTTCGTGAGCCAAGCGGTCGATGACGGGACCGCCCGGATAGCCGAGGCCCAGCAACTTGGCGACTTTGTCGTACGCCTCACCGGCGGCGTCGTCGCGCGTCGCGCCCAGCTCGCGAATGCCGGCCGCTTCGAGCCGATCCACGCGATAGAGCGCGGTGTGACCACCCGACACCAAAAGCGCCAAAAATGGCATCTGGGGCGGCTCGATCGGGTGCCCCGGATACTGCAGATAAGCGGCGCACAAGTGGCCGACCAGGTGATCGACGCCGACGATGGGGAGGTTGCGCGCGAAGGCGAGACCGAGCGCCGCTTGCGCGCCGACGTGCAGCGCGCCCGCCAGCCCCGGCCGCGCGGTGACGGCGATGCCGTCCAGCTCCGCCAGCGTCAACCCCGCGGCCGCTAGCGCCGCCTCGATGACGGGCCGTACGTTGCGCAGGTGATCGCGCGAAGCTAGCTCCGGAACGATGCCGCCGTAAGGCGCATGCGCCGCGATCTGGCTCTCGATGACGTCGCTCAGCACGTCGCCGCTGGAGCGCACCACCGCCGCCGCGGTTTCGTCGCACGACGTTTCGATGCCGAGCACCGTGAGGTCGCCGTTAGAAGCCACACCCCTCTTTGTCACGCTTCAGATAGAACAGCGCGTAGCCCGGGCGCTCGCCGGGGCCGGCGTTCGGCGGGGGTAGTGCGGCCGGCTTGAACAAACGCAGCTCGACGTCACCTTTGCGCAGCAGCGAGACGAGCGCCAGCATGGTGCCCTGGCAGGTGGAGTCGGTCCAGGCAAAGAAGTCTTCGTCGTGCCCTTCGCCGAAGGTCAGCGTCGAGAGCGTGTCGTGATCGAGCTGCGGAATGCCGCGCACCGGCGAGCTTTCGAACAACGCTTGGCCGCCTTCCGAGCACAAGCCGAGGTCGGCGTCGTTGCTGGTCAAGGCGCCAATCTGCGTGGCCGTGTCGGCCGAGAAGCTGCTGAGTTGGCTGGTGTTCAAGGTCAGCTTCATCGTGAGCAACAGATCCGGTTTGCCGTCGGGCACGAAGCCGTCGTGAAAGGCGGGCGCCTTCACCAGCTGCCCGCAGTAGGCTTCCTTGCCCTTCGTATCGAAGCGATCGAGGCTGCGGCACGACAACGTCGTGAGCAAAACGCCGAGCGAGGCGAGCGAAAGAACAGCGCGAGAGGTCATGAGCCGACGAAAGCTCGGCTACTCTAGGTTTCTTGAGAGCCAAGTGCCATGCCAGATGAGCCAAATCTACTTGGCTGCCGAATTCGAGCAGGTTCTCCGCGGGGTCACGCGACCCTCGCGGGCTTGACCGCAGCGGGTGCCGGCCTCGCCGGTTGGTTCTCGTGGCTCGTGGCTACTTTCGCCGATCGTGATCTGTTCTTCCAAGACCTACGGGTCTTGTTGGGCTGGGGCTCCTGCCCCAGCCTTCTCCAGGCGCTCGGCGAGCCCGCGCAGGCGCGGCTCGGGATCGCGCTCTTTCAGCTGGCGTAGGGTGGGCAAGGCGGCCGTGCCGGCCACCTCGAACAGGGCTCGTGCGGCCGCCTCGCGCACCAGGGCGTAGGGATCGGACAGGGCCGCGCGCGTCAACGGGTCGACCACGGCTGGGTCGGCCTGGCCCTTGGCCATGCGGCCCAAAGCCTCTGCAGCGGTGGCGCGCAGCGGCCACTCCGCCTCGAGATTCAAGCGCGCCGCCACCGACTTGGCCAGCTCGCGCTGCTCGGGCCCCAGCGCCGAAAGGGCCGCGCGCCGCACCGCCGGCTCCGCGTCGCGGGTCAGGGCTTCCAGCGCACGCTTGGCCACCTCTTCACTCCGGCCGACCAAAAACGGCAGGGGCACCAGCCGCAAATCGGGATCGGGATGCGCGGTGAGGCGCGCCAGCGGCCCGACCACGCTGGCCCCGACATCGGCGAGCAAACGCTGAGCCGCCGCTTGCTCCTCCGGCTTGGGCTTGCGGCTCGCGGTCTCGAAGCTACCGAGCATCAGACCGCCCCCGCGCGCCAACGCTTCGGACAAAGCGCGTGCGCGCGCCGGCGACGACTCGGCCGCGGCGGCCGCCGCCCGAGCCAGGGCCGACGACAGCTTGGCCAACGCCGCGATCTCCAACGTAGGATCGTGCGGCGCCGGGTGAATGGCGTCGATGACCTGGCGCACGTCGAGCGCGCCGTCCGGCACCGGAAACACTTCGTCGGGCACGGCGGCGGCGCCGGACACCAGCGCCACCGCGGCGCGAGCGGCGGCGCGGGCCAGGTCCGGCGCGGGCTCGGTGAGCGTCTCGGCTATCGCCGACGCCGCCGGCTCGAGCTTGAGCCGCGAAAGGGCCAAGATGGCTTGCGCCCGTACCGTCGGGTCAGGGTCGCGCGACAGCTCGGTCAACGTCTGGGCTTCTCCGCGCAGGCCCAGGGCGCCGGCCGCGAAAGCAGCGGCGGCGCGCGGCAGAGCGCCCGCGTCGGGGCTGCGTAACAGCTTCTGAACCTGCGGAATCGCGCGCGGATCGGCCAGGCGCCCCAAGCCCAACACGGCCAGAGCGCGCAGGTTTGCGCTATCGCCCGCGGCCAGCTTTTCCAGCGGTACGAGCGAGCTCTTGCTGCCCAAACGCGCGAGCGCCCAGGCCGCCGCGACGCTGACCGGATCGCTGTCGCTGAGGCGACCCTTGTCGGTCGTCAGCAAAAGCTCGGCCAGCTTTTGTTCGAGGCGCCCGTCGCGCAGCGTGCCGACCGCCACCATCGCCCGCGCGCGTAGCTCCGGATCGGCGGTGCCGCTCGCGTACGCGAAGAGCGACGATGCTGCGTCTTTGTTGCCGACGTGCGTGAGCAGGGTGATGGCGACTTGCTGCTGCGCTTCGCGCGGGTCGGACAGGGCGTCGAGCAGCGGCTTCACCGCGCGCTCGCCCAGCTTGCGCAGCGCCGCACGCGCTTCTTCTGCCTCCGCCGCCACCGGGCTCTTGGCTTTGTGCAACAGCGGGTACGCCAACGCGCCGTACACCTCGACCAAGAGGCGACGAAAGATCGGGCGCTCCGGGTTGCCGAGCGCGATCGGCAGCAGATCTTTCTCCAGCGAATCGAGCGTGCCGCGGCCCAGATTCAGCTGCATCGACAAGCGCGCGGCCTTGTACACCAGCTCTTCGTCGGGCGACGAGCGCACCACGCGCCGAAACAACTGGTCGGCTTCGTCGAGCTGCCCCTGGCCGACCAGCAGCTCCGCGAGCTCGAGATACACCGGGAACAGCCGCTCGTTCTTGGCGATGGCGCTGCGGAACTCCGCCACCGCGCGCGGCGCGTCTTGGCGCTTCTCGTACATTTCGCCGAGCTTTTTGTGACCTTCGGCGTCGTCTGGCCCCAGCTCCACCGCGCGCGCGGCGTAGCCCAAGGCACGATCGTCTTGGTAGAGCTCGGCGGCGTAGCCGGCCATGCGCTGGTAGTATTCCCGCGCGCGCTTGGGGTCGAGCTTGACCAACTTGTCGAGCGTGGCCAACGCCGCTTCCAGCTTGCGCCCGAGCACCAGCACGCGCTCCAGCCGGGTCAGATCTTCGACGTTGCCGGGCGACAGCTGGGTGAGCCGACGCAGCACGCGCTCGGCATCTTCGTAGCGACGCAGCCGAACGTGGGCTTCGGCCAGCAGCCGTCCGGCTTCCATGTCCGCCGGCTCGGCCGCGAACTTGCGTTCCAACAGCGCCAGGCGCGGCGCCAGTTGTCCGGTCAGGCTCAGCAACGTGACGATGTGTTGGCGCGCTTCGCGAGCGACGTTGGCGTCCGCCGGTGAATCCCGCAAGATTTGCTCCCAAATCTTGCGCGCCTCTTCGTAGGTCAGGCGCTGGCCGTCGCGACCACCGGCGGCGGCACCGACGCGTTCCAATCCGACCGCGTAAGCGCGACGCACCTTCGCCTGCTTCGGCTCGTGCTTGACGGCCTCCGCCAGCGTTTCCAGCGCCTCCTGGGACATATCGTGCTCCAGGTACACCTCGCCCAAACGAAGCAGCCCCTCGGCGCGGTCGGGCAGCAACGTGCGCAGCCGCTGCCAGGTCTGAACGGCGCGCTTTTTGTCGCCTTGCTCCCAGTAGCGAGCCCCCAGCTCGACCACGTGCTCCGGATCTTGCGTACCGCTGCCGGCCAGCCGCGTGAGCAGCGAAAGCGCGCGGTCTTTCTCCTCCATGCGCTCGTAAAAATCGACCAGCGCGGTGAGCGTCTCTTCGTCGCTGCCGGAGCGCGCCTCCAACGCCGCAAGCTCGCTCAAGGCGCGCTTGCGATCGCCTCGCTGCAACAGCGCCTCGGCCAGACGGAAGACGTAGTCGGGATTGCGCGGTGCGCTCTTGATCAGGGCCTCGTACTCGGAGATGGCCAAGTCCAGCTCGCCCCGCACCTCCAGCAGGTGCACGACGCGCAAGCGCGTGCCTACCTCCTTCGCGTCGCGAGCCAGCACCTTGCGGTGGGTGGCCAAGGCCTTCTCCACTTGGCCGGTCTCTTCGTACAGCTGCGCCAGCAGCTTCAGCTCTTCGACCCCGGACGCCTGCTTGGCCAAGCGCTCGACCAGCGCCGGCAACCGCTCCGAGCGCCGATAGATCTCCGCGAGCGCCTCGAGCACTTGGCGCCGCGCACCCGACTCGCTGGGAGCGATGACCAGGGCGCGGTCGAGCGCCACTTGCGCCTCCGGGTCACGCCCTGCCTGCGACAGCGTGCGTCCCAAGTCGACGAGTGCGGGCGCCAAGACGCGGTTGTCGCCGGCGGCGGCGCGCACCACCGCCTCGTATTCGGTGACGGCGCGCGTCAGCTCTCCCCGCGCCGCCAGCTCACGCGGCAGCTCGGCGCGCACGAAGAACGAGCCGTGGGTGGCGGCCAACAAAAGCTCGTGCACCTGCTTGGCCCGTGCGAAGTCTTTCTCGTCCAAGCACAGACCCATGAGCGTGCGCAGCAGCTGCTCGCGCGTGGGCGCGTCCTTGACGAAGGGCAGGGCTCGCTCCAAGCGCGCGCGCGACGCCGGCTTGTCTCCGCGCTCGGCGTACAGGTGGGCCAGCGACAATAACCCGATGGGGTTGGTGGGCTCCTTGGCGATGGCCTGCTCCAAGGTGGCGATGGCCCGCTCGGGTTGAGAGTCTTTTTTGTAAACGCCGCCGAGCGCGACCAGCACGCTGTACGGTGACGAGTCCTTGGCGGCGCGCGCGCCGAGCTCGGCGATCAGCTGCTCGAGGTTGCCGTCGCGCTCGCGGTAGAGCTGCGCCAGCCGCTCGAGCGGGAACTCGGCGCCCGGCTGGGCCAGCACGATGCCGAGGTAGCGCGCGATCAGCGCCTCGCGGTTGGGCCCTTCGGGCTTGGCCGAGGAATCAGCGGCGGCCGGCGGCTTGCTGGGCGTCGGCGCTTTGTCCGCGGCGGGGCGGGCAGGAGCGCTCGGTTTCGGCCCCTTTTGCTCGGGCTTGGGCTTCTTGGAGCGCCCGGCGGGGTTGAAGGCGGCGGCGGGTGCCGTGAGGCCCATCACCGCCAGGGTGACGGCCGCGGTGAGCCGCAGTCGTCGAATCATGCTCACTCAAGCGTACGCGGTCGGCCTCCGGCCTGCCAGGAACGACAGCCCATTTGCGCCCCGGCATTCCCCGCCTTTCTGCTGGGGCAGCACAGCGCCGCCCGCTCGGCCGAAGGGATTGGGCCCCCAAGCGCCCGCCGTCCCCCGTCTATTCCGAGGGCGCTCGTGGTAGACCCGGCGGCGAGATGGCTGGGTCCAAGGACGACGAAGTGGTGGGCGAATCCAAGGAAACGACTGCGGAGACGTCTAATGAATCCGCGCCAGCGGCCGTAACCGCGCCGGCGGACCCCAGCCCCACTGCGTCCGATGAGAACGCTCCCGCGGTCGACGGGGCCGGGCACGGCAACCCCGCTGGCGAGAACGCCGAGGGGCCCACCGAATCGGAAGAGTCCGACGACGACGAGACCGACGACGACGAGACCGACGACGAGACCGACGACGACGAGACCGACGACGACGGTTCGGCCCCAGAGGCCGCCCCCGAGCCCCAAGACGAGCCGGCCCCACTTTTCGACCAGCACCCGTGGGCCGTCACGGCGCGAGTGCTCGCCATCAGCGCGCTGCTCGGACTGGCACTGTCGAGCTGGGCCCAGCTTTCGATCAAGTCGGCCTGGGTACCTGACTTCTTGATCAGCAACACGCGGGGCGTGGCCGAGCGCAAGCTCATGCTCACGTTGCTGCTAGCGGGCCTGGGCGCCGGCGGCGCGGCGGGCATTGGCCTGCTCTCGTGGTTTCGCAAGCGCAGCCGCGAGGCCGAGCTCGAGCGTTGGCTGTGGTTCCTGGTGCCCGGCATCATGCTGCCGTGTCTGCCGGCGCTGTTTCGGGCCAAGCCCTGGCAAAATCGCTACGACGCGCTGCTGCCGATCGTGATTCTGCTGAGCTTGCTGTTCGAGGCGCTGATACTGCTGTCCTTGCGCTCCGTGCCTTCGCAAGCGCGTGAGTTTTGGCAGCAAACGGTCGACCAAGTCCCCGCCATCATCAAGCGGCGCGGCCCGCTCGCGATCGTGCTCGCGGCGTCGCTCGGCTACGCGGCGTTCTTCTCGTTCTTCTTGCTGCGTTGGCACTACAAGCTGCGCACCGGCAACTTCGACTTAGCCATCAACAACAACTTGATGTACGGCGGCCTGTACGGTGACTTTCTGAAGAGCACCGTCGCCTTCCCCGACGATCCGGGAAAGTACTTGGCGGCGCACGCCAAGTTCGGCCACTACCTGTTTCTGCCCATCTACGCGCTGGTGCCGCGGCCGGAAACGCTGCTCATCATCCAGTCCATTCTGATCGGCGGCAGCGCCATTCCGCTGTTCTTGTTCGCGCGCCGCCATTTGACGGAGTGGACGGCGGCGGCGGTGGCTTTGGCGTACCTCGCGTACTACCCGATGCACGGCGCCACGTTCTCGGAGTTCCAGAACGTGCCCATCGCCGCGCTGTTCGTGTTCGGTGTGGTGTGGGCGGCCGACGCTAAACGTTGGGTGTGGATGGGGGTTCTGACCGCCATCGCGCTCTTGATGCGCGAAGACATCCCGATCGGCCTGTCGGTCATCGGCCTGTTCTTGCTGGCCAGCGGTTACCGGCCGATGGCCGGGCTGGTGCTGACGGCCGTGTCCGTCTCGTACTTCTTGGTCATCCGCTTCTACGTCATGGACGAGGCGGGCGACTGGTGGTTTCCCACGATGTACAAGGAGCTGTGGGCGGACGGCGAGCGCGGCTTTCGCAGCGTGATCAAGACGCTGCTGACCAATCCGCTATTCGTGATCGCCAAGCTCGCGATCGACAAAAAGATCATCTACTTGGCGCACTTGCTGACCCCCATGGCGTTCTTGCCGCTGCGTCGTTGGTACCTGTGGCTGAGCTTGATCCCGGGCGTGCTGCTCACGTTGCTGGTGACCAACTACGATCCGCCGATTCAGTTCTCGTTCCACTACACGATGCACTGGGCGCCGTACCTGTTCATGGCCACCGTGCTAGCGCTTGTCGCCATCGGCAAGAGCGCGGACTTGGGCCCGCAACGCCAGCGCGCGGCGCTGTTCGCGTTGTGCGGCGCCTCCGCGGTGCTGAGCTTCAACTACGGCGCCTTCGCCATGCGCGAAAACTCGTTCAAGGGCGGGTTCCACAAGGTCGAGTTCACCTACACCGAGGCCGAAGATCGGCGCTACGCGCAGCTGATCGAGCTGATCAAAGACATTCCCAAAGACGCCACCGTCGCCGCCACCGAAAAGGTCGGCCCGCACCTGTCGTCGCGGCGCATCTTGCACACCATGCGCACCGGCCCGCATGGCGCCGAATGGATCGTCGCTTCCAGCCGCGAGCTGAAGCTGTCCAAGACCAAAGTCTCGCTCAAGTCCGTGCTCGACAAGGGCCAGTACGGCGTCGTCAAGCGCTCGGGCGACTTTGCCATCTTCAAGCGCGGCGCGCCGACCGCCGGCAACGCCCAGCTGATGCGAGACTGGGGCATGTGAGCCGACTCACGAAGGGCGCGGCGGCCCGCTTCAATTGCACTGCAGGGTGGCGCCACCGGCGCCGCCGATCCCGCACCCGTTCGGGCACGCCTGAACTTGCCAGACGTTGACGTAGATGTTGCCCGACCCATCGCAGGCATTGGCCTGGACGAGCGCGCACCTCTTGAAATGCTGACCGTCGGCTAAGCATTGCTCTTTCTCGCCGGCCGTACAGCAGGTCGCGCCGGACGCGCCACCACCGCCGACGCCACCATGACCGCCTGCGCTCGCGGCGCCGGACGCGCCACCACCACCGCCAAAGCCACCGTGACCGCCTCCACTGGCGCCGGACGCGCTACCGCCGGCACCAACGCTACCACCGGCTGAATTTCCACCCGCCGCGCTGCCGCCCGCTGCTGCGCCGCCGGGGGCATTGCCGGCCGTCACGCTGCCCGCCGTGGTGTTACCGGCGCTACTGCCGCCTCCTCCGCTGCTGGAAGGGCTGCCCGCCGAGGCTTCGGGCGAATCATCCGCTCCTCCACAACCAGCGCCAAAGACCGCGAGCGGAACGACGCTTGCCACGACGAACCCGAGCACCCAGCGTTGCCAACCGACCCCGATCATGGGGGAGAGTGTACGCCCGGGCTCGGGACTCGACAATCCGCCGAAGCGCAGGCGTACAGTCGCCAGCGCCCGTCTTCGGCAACTAGCCGAACTTGCTGGGTTCCGGCGAGCGGATCCGGCAAGCAACCGCGGCCCTCGCAGGTCCGAACCAGGAAATGCGAGTACGGCGCCAAATGCTGAGCGGGTTGGAAGAAGGCGGCGTCACCGGCAAACGGAAACGCCGGAACCTCATTCGGATTGGTCCAAGCTTGCGGAATGGGGATGAACGGCGTCGCCAGGCCGCCGTGCTCCACCACTGCATACATAGCCGCGTAAGCATACGGGTAATACTCGTAGCGAGGCCGCTGCCGGTAATCCGTGTACAGGCCCAGCACGCGCGCCCCCTTGGGGAGGGTATCGATCACGTTCGCCAGCCCTGCCGCCTGCCCCGCTCCGTTGAAAACGGAGGCAATGTCCACGGCTACATAACCAACGAACGCCGCGCTGCCAGCCGCCACCGCCAGCAAGATTGGTCGCGCCTTCGAGTCGAGGGGCCCTGGCGGAACCGCGACGACGAGCCAGACGAACAACAAAGGAAGGAGCCGCACGTTCATCGCCCACCAGTGGAAAGGCGCGCGAATTTCGAAAGGCAACGCCACGTAAGCGACGGCCAAGCAGGCGGCGAGCAGCACCGGCAAACGGCGGCTGGCAGCGGCGACGTCGTTGCCAACGCCGGGAGCCGGCCCCAGGACGAGCAACGCGGCCAGGGCCAACACCAGCAACGCCGACATGGCGTCGTCGACGTGATTCGAATAGCCGCCGATGAACCAGTGATGGAGCAAGCGGGCGTACTCGAGCAAGCCCGGGCGCGCTGACCAAAGGTGCCCGAACGCACCGCCCGACGGCTGTGGACCGGCACGCAGCCCCGTAAGGAACCAGGGCGCCATCAGCAGGGGCCCTGATGAAAGCGGCAACGCCGCCCACACAACTCGTCGGAGACTCACTTCGCGCCAGCGATTCAGCAGCACGACGAGGGCCAACCCCAGCGTCACCGCCAGCACGAAAAAATGCGTGAAGGCCAGCAACCCGACCAGCCCCGACAGGCCGATGCTCAATCGCAGTGACGGCTTCCGCAGCGCGCGGTCCAGCAGCGCGAGCGCGACGAGCGACATCGGCAACGCCGCACAAAAACCGATGAAGCCGAACCAGAGGCACTGGTTGTAGCAAACCGGCACCAGCAAAATCGCCAGTCGAAAGTCTCGGCCCAGCTCGCGCAGGACGAATGCGCCGGCCGCCGGCAGCGCGGCCACGCAAAACAGCGCCACGAAAGCCCGCGACGCCGACTCGAGCGATACGACGAACGAGCCCGCCCACGTGAACGCGTAGTGAAAAGCGTTCGGAACCAATCGCAAGTCGAGCTGCCACAGGCGCGCGACGTCCGTCGCCGGGTCCGCTCGGTGGCGTAGAGCCGCTGGAATGCTCAGGTGCGCCGGGTAGTCGAAGAACGGCAGGTAGCGCCCCACGAACAGCGGCAGCAACGACAGCCCGACCAACCCCACGAGCAGGGCCGCGTCGGCGCGCTCTCGGCTGCTACGAAACCGGTCGAACATCGGCGGCCCCCGACGCGGAGCCTTCGCTCACGCGCAACGTTTACTTGGCGTGCGCCTTGGTGGCGGGCTTGGACTTGGACTTGTCTTTAGCGGCGGGCTTTTCGACGGGCTTGGCGTCAGCAGGCTTGTCGGTCTTCTTCGGCTCCGAGGCGCCCAGCAGGATCTCGATGAAGTCGCGGCGCAGGCGGGTGCGGTAAGCGGGTACGCCATCCTTGAACTGCACGGTGATCTGCGCGCCGTTGGGGGTGTTGACGGTGCGGACGCGGGCGATGCGCGGATCGCGCTTGGCGATGCTGGCGCCTTGCTCCATCACTTTGCGGTTCGGGACGACGACGGTGAAGCCCGTCGGTTGCAGCGAGCCTTGCAAGGCGTCGCCGGCGGAGTCGAGACGCAAGCGGTGGATCACCGGATTCGTCACTTTGCCGCGACCCCAGGGCGCGACGTCTTCCGGCTTCTTGCCGGATTTCGATTTACCCGATTTGGCATCGCCTTCTTCGGGAAAGCTCTCGTCGTCGGCGGCTGCGGAGACGGAGGCCTTGGCTTCGGCCTTTTCGGCGGCTTCTTCCGAAGCCGCACCCGAGCCAGGCGGAGGCGCGAGCGGCGCCGGCTCCATGGTCGCCATCGGGGTCGCGCCGAACAGCGGCACGTCGGCGGACACGACGCCGTTCGCTTCGGTGAGCGCGTTCGGCGCAGGCTCGGCCGCAGGCGTCACGGCGGCGCCGGGAGCGGCGGCGCCGGGAGATGCCGCGCCCACGACGGTCGGCTCGGCCTTGGGCAGAGCCGCATCGGCGCCAGGCGGGGGCGCGCCGTGGTGCGAGGCCAAAGCGACGATGGTGGCGAGCATCACCGCCACGCCGGCCGAGGCCATGATTTTCTTTTTCTTCGGCAGGCTCGTCCAGGCGCCTTGCGCGGCGGCCAAACCGGCCTTGGGAGCTGCGTCGTTGGCTTTGTCGCCCGCGGATTGAGGGCGGAGGCGTTGACCTGGGGCGGCGTGTTGCGTCGGCGCGGGCGCGGTGGTGCGCCGCTGCGGCGGCTTCTCGCGCTTGGCCATCTCGGCAATTTTCGAGGAGGCGCCGCGCAGCCAGCCGGAAAGGTTCGTCGCCGCGGAGCCCGACAAAGCGGCCATGCGCTTGCCGGCCGAGACCGCCGCTTCGCCCGCGTGGGTGGCGGCTACGCCCAGCTTGCCACGCAGCGCCTCGACCTCGCGGTCCCCTTCGTCTTCGATTTGGTTATCGGCGCGCGCAGCGGCGTCGACCGACACGTCTTCGCTCGGAATGCGCAGCGTGCGAGGCTGCAGCTCGCCGGACAGATCGGCGACGCTCGGCTCCGGCGTCGTTTCTTCGGTGCCTTCGTAGCGCAGCGCCACGACGAGCTGCGGCACGCGGCTGTCCGGATCGATGGCGACGTTCACCGAGTCGATGTGAGCGGTACGGCGGCCGCCGCGCTCCAGGTCCTCGATCTCCAAACGACGTCCCACCTTGAGAAACTCGAGGCTGGAGCCCACTTGCACGCGGCGCGGATCGCCGCTGCGAACGCGCGCTTTCATCGGCGAGCCCAAGCCGTCGATGTGGAGCCGAACCTTGGTGCCGGAGCCGTGCGGGGGTTCTTGGGGGGCCGGTGAGGCCTTTTCTGCCTCGGCCGCGGGCTTGTCACCGCTGTCGCACAGCTCGCGCAGGGCGTCGACGCTGCGGGCGTCCAGAGCCGTGAACTCCACGCCGAATTCGCCGCCGCGGGCGCCTTCGCGCCGCCAGGCAACGACGCCTTCGACGACGATTTCCCGGCCGTGCTCCTCGAAGCGGCAGACCAGCGGGGCGCCTTCGTCCGGCAGGTATGCCGTCCGCAGGTGCATGCCGCGCGCGCTCACGTCGACGGATTCGGCCTCGAAAGCCGGAATTCCGGGCTCATTGCCCACGACCTCGACCAGTGTCTCGACGAGCATCCGGCCCTGGCCTTCGGTCCTACGTTCTTCTGCTTGCGTCATGCTGCCTCCAACCTCGGCTCCGGAGTCGGAGCGCGAGGCTTGCCCCCCGGACTACGCGGAGCGCGGGCCTTTGGCCAAGTTTTGGCAATTGGGGTAACAGTCGTTCGCCGGTCGGTCCCGCACCGCCCCGCGAAGCCCCATGGCGCTCACCGTCGTCGTACGCTCCGGCGACCACCCCACCCCGCTCAAAATCAGCCTCGACGCGCCCCGTATCGTGATCGGGCGTGGCGACGGCTGTGAAATCCGCCTGCCGGATCCGAGCGTGAGCCACCGCCATGCCTCCATCCGCCAGCGCGGCAGCGACTACGTGGTGGTCGACGAAGGCAGCACCAACGGCACCTTCGTCGGGCCAGTACGACTGTCGCCGCAAGCGCCGCGCGTGATCCGAAGCGGCGAGCTCTTGCGCATCGGGCGCATCTGGCTCGAGCTCACGATCGAGACCGTGCCCGCCACCGACGACGCCCCCCTCGCGACGCGCGAGATCGCGCTGGCGTTGGTGTCGTCGGCACTGGCCGCCCAAGGCGAGGCGGCCGCCGTCAAAGTCATCGTGACGGCAGGCCCGGATGCGGGGCAGGAGCTGATCCTGGCGGAGGCGGGGCGCGCGTACGTGATCGGCCGAGGTCAGAACCTCGACCTCACGCTCAGCGACGCCGATGCTTCACGTCGCCACGTGGAAGTGAGCCGACGCGGACCACACCTGTGGGTGAAAGATCTGGGCTCGAAGAACGGCGCGCTACTGGACGGAAACACGCTGCCGGCCAACAAAGAAACCATCTGGCCCCGTGGCAAGCTGGTGAGCCTGGGCGTCACCGAGCTCAGCTTCGAAGACCCAGTCGCCGAAGCGCTGGTGGAGCTGGAAGCCAGCAGCGACGAGAAGATGCGCGACACGGACAACGTCGATCCGCCCGCAGGCACGGCGAAAAGCGGCACGCCTTCGCCCGCACCCGAGCCCGGCAGCGCCGCACCCATCGCCCGCGTGCCGCAAGCCAAGAGCGTAGCTTCGCGCAACGACCGGGGGTTTAGAACCGCCGACGTCGTAATCGCCTTGCTGGCGCTGGCGGTGCTGGCCGCGAGCCTGGCCGGTATCTTCTGGTTGTCGCGCATGAAGTGAGCGAGTCCGAAGTGTTTCCGGCTCGGCGGCGGTCGAAATGGTTACTGTGCCGCCCTCGGCGGAGTCCGTGTTATGGACGGCCGAGAGAGGAGTCAGCGCATGGCTTTTTCACGTCGTCTGGGTGTCGTTGGGATCGCGGCTGCATCGTGGCTGCTCGCCGTGGGTTGTGACGACGACGAGGACCAAGTCACGCCGAGCTCGGGCGCCGGGGAAGCGGGCGAGGCGCCCATCGCCGGCAAGTCCTCCATCGCCGGCAGCCAGAACAACGGCGGCAAAGCTGGCTCGAGCGCAGGCACCGCCGGCCAAGGCGGAACGGCGTCTGGCAACGCTGGTGCCGCAGGAGAAGGCGGAGCAAGTGGCGCCGGGCAGGCTGGCTCGGGCGAAACGGCAGGAGCCGGCGGAGGCGGGGGCGCACTGGGCGGCGCCGGTGGCGCTGGTGGCGCTGGTGGCGCGGCGGGTGGACAAGCTGGTCAGGCGGGCCAGGGAGGCGAAGGCGGCGTGCTCACGGCCGCGGCGCCGCATTGCTCGTTCACTTGCGTGAGCGACGACGACTGTGTCGTCGACGGCGACGACTCCATCAAATGCAATCTGACCACCCACGCTTGTGAAGATCCCACCCAGGCGTGCACGGTCGACGCCGATTGTCTGCCTATCCTGAGCTTCTGGTTCAAACCTTGTGTCGATGACAGCGGTTGCACCGCGAACACCGAGGCTTGCGTGGAAGCCGACGGGCAAGGGTTCTGCGCAACGCGGCCGGAAGCGGGAGATCCCGCGTGCGGCGGATCGAACGTGTCCAAGACAGTGCCCAGGTTTGGGGCGCAGGGCGCCGTAACGGTTTGCGCTCACCCCGACGCTCGCTGCTTCAATCGCGTGTGCGTGCCAGGCTGCGGCGCCCCGAACAGAGGCTGTGGCGCAGGCAATGGCAATACCTGTAGCGCCGCAACCGGGCTTTGCGAGTGCAGCGACGGCGCGGAGTGTGAGGTGACCGGAATTTGCGGGCGCGATGGACACTGTCAGGAATGCGTGACCAACGAGGAATGCGCGGAGAACGTGACGGATACGGTCTGCGTAGGAGGCAAATGTGGTTGTGCGACCGCGGACGCCTGCAGCGCTCTCGACCCGGGCTACACCAGCGCCCCCGCCACGTGCCAATAGCCGATTTCTCGCGCTAGCTCCGGGTTCTCCTCGCCCTGCCGCTTCTCGTGGTATCTCTGTTTTCCCCATGATCCAGCAAGGCGAGCTACTTGCAGGAAAGTATCGGGTCGAGCGGGTGCTCGGCGCGGGCGGCATGGGCTACGTGGTGGCCGCGCTCCACGAGCAGCTGGGCCAGCGCGTGGCGGTGAAGCTACTGGCGCCCGAGCTGTGCGAAAACGAAGACTCGGTCATGCGCTTCTTGCGCGAAGCGCGGGCGGCGGTTCAGATTCACAGCGAGCACGTGGCGCGCGTCATCGACGTGGGTGAGCTGACGAACGGCTCACCCTACATGGTGATGGAGTTCTTGTCCGGCCACGACTTGGCAGAGGAGCTCGACCTCCCCGGTCAGCTGGAGGTGCCAGTCGCCATCGACTACCTGCTGCAAGCGTCAGAAGCCGTTGCCGAAGCGCACTCGCTGAACCTGATCCACCGCGATCTGAAGCCCGCCAATCTGTTTCTGACGCACCGACCCGACGGCAGCTCGCTGGTCAAGGTGCTGGATTTCGGCATCAGCAAAGCCATCAACGTCGACGACAACGCGCTCGAGCCGCTGCCCAGCCTGACGGCGACTCACTCGCTGCTCGGCTCGCCCGCGTACATGTCGCCGGAGCAAATTCGCCGACCCAAGAGCGTCGACACTCGCACCGACATCTGGTCACTGGGCTCGATTTTGTTCGAGCTTCTGACGCGAGACCCGCCGTTCAACGCCGATTCGCCGCTCGCGCTGTTGGCGGCGGTCGTCTCCGATCCGCTGCCCAGCATTCGCGAAAAGCGCCCCGACGTGCCGCCCGAGCTGGAAGCGGTGATCGCCAAGTGCCTGGAGAAAAAGCCAGAGAACCGCTACCAGACGGTGGCCGAGCTGGCCGAAGCCTTGGCGCCGTTCGCGCCGGGCTCGCGACCATCCGTCGCGCGCATCTCCGGCATTTTGCGCTCGGCGTCGCTGCGGCCGGTGACGACCGACAAATCCCCTTCCGGCGAACGCACGCTGCAGAGCCCCGGCACGCCCATCACCGGCGACGAGAAGACCGACGAAGTACGAGTGAAGATCGTCACACCGGCGAACCTCACGCCGGCCGCCCTGGCCAACAGCGAAAAGAACACGAGCTCCGACTGGGTCGCAACGTCGTCGGTGGCGCGCCGATCTCGTCGCCGGGCCGCCGTCTTGGGCCTGGCCGGTACCGCCAGCGCGCTTGCCGGCATCATCTGGTGGCAAAGCCGGCCGCAGCTGACTATGGAGCGGCCCACCGAGCCCACCAGCGTCAAGATCGGCACCGCGGCAGCTCCGGCCAACGCCCCCGAGCGCGACGCGCCCACGACTCGGCCGAGCGACGCCATACCGACTCCCGCCCCTTCCACGACAGCGGTCGTGGCCGCGAGCGCGTCCGCGGCACCGCCACCCGCGCCCAGCGCGGTGCCCAGCGACGCCGCGGCCGCGAAAGCCAAGGGCAAGAGCCGACCAGCCGCGGCGTCACCCTCACCGGGTCGCCCCGCCGCAACCCCAGCGGCGTCATCGGCAGCGCCGCTCGTCTCCGCGCCGGCGGCCGCACCACCCGCGCCGAAACCCGCTTCGGACCCGCTCGACGGGCGGCGTTAGCCACGTCGGGCAAGGCTTGGCCAAGCCAATCGGCGACGTCGTGCCAACGCGCTGAACACGAGCAACGCCACAATTTGCGCTGGAAAAGCGCAATTTTGCCCGCCAGCAACCGAGCAGCCGGAGCTCTTGGCAGGCGGCCCCGTGACCTCCGGGTCGGACGCAGCTGCACCAGCAGCTCCGCCGTTCGCGGAGCTCGCTTCGGGCTCTTCGTTGCCGGCGCCGGCCTCAGGCGCACCGCCGGCTCCGCCCCCGTCATTGGCACCGCCCGTGCCCGGCATGGTTTCGAGCAAGGGCTCGCAACCAGCGGCCGCGAAGGCTTCGTCAATCAACGTTTGGAAAGGCGGAACGTGCACCAATTGATTGCGCACACCCGGTGCCGAGCAGCTGTTGCCGCGCTGCAGTGAGTAGACCCCCAGCACCGCGCCGGTCGCCTCCGCCACCAAAGGCCCGCCGCTGTCGCCGATACAGCCCGATGGGCCTTCCACGATCAGCGCGCGCGGGGGAACGGTCGTCACGCCGTCCTCGAGGGCGTCGGGTCCGACCGCCGCCACCTCGAGGCCACGCTTTTGCTGTCGCGCCTGCGTCTTGTAGTCGATGAGCTGGTCGTTGGCGCTCGTGCCGTAGCCGATCAACACCACGGGCTCGAGCGGCTGTGCGGGGCGTCCGAGCCGCAAAGGCACGATGGGTAAATCGAGCGCCGTGTCGAGCACCACGAACGCCAGATCGTTCTCACACACCGTGGGCGGCAACGTCGAGATGACTTGCAAGCCATGCGCGAGCGGCACTTTGCGCGGCGTCTTTCCCGCGTAAATTTCCAGGCTTTCCGCGGGCAGATCGCGTCCCAGTCGCCCGCCGCCGGTCGGATTGTCAATCAGCTCACCGGTCTGCGAGCACGAGAAGGGCCCCTCGGTGATGTACGCCACGCAGTGCCGAGCCGTCATGATCAGGTTCGGTCCGACTAGGCTGGCCGAGCACAGGATTTCGCTCTTGTCCTCCAGCACCGCGCGCAGCAAGACCACACCATCCTGCTCGGCTCCTGAGGCCTCGCCGGCGACGATGGCTTCGGCCTGAGCTGCGTCCGTTTCCCCGGGCGCCATCGGGGCACAGCCAGCCGCCCACGTGCCGAGCGCGCTGGCAACCAGTGCGCGCCAGCGGGTCATGGGTAGAAGTTGCTGAAGCAGGGGAACGAGCCGGTCAATTTGCCGGCATCGCGATCGTAGCGCAGCACGTCGGTGCGCAGCTGGACCGTGAGGCCGACCTTTTCGAAGCACAGCACGCTGCCGTCGACGGCGCGCACGCCGGTCTCGGCATCGAAGTCGGGAGGGCCCAGCGTGCTGGCCAAGTGGATGCTGGAGCCCGCGTTCGACAGCGCCTTGAAGGTCGTGTCGATGTTGTTGGGCCCGACGTCGTAGCTCGTGCCGCTCAGCAACCGGTGCATGCCCTGGGCGATGGTGGAGCCTCGGAGCTCGGTCTCGGTGCCCGCGCCGTACATGGCATACGCCAGAAAGTAAGTCGCGTCGTAGTAGTTTGCGGTGTCGAAGTTGGCCTTCTTGAACATGCCCCGCAGCCGCAGCGCATACTTATTTTGTAACGTGGCGTCGCGTGAGCCCGCCACCGAGACGCCCACGAAGCGCAGCTGCGGGTCGGCTTCGCCTGTGAACTCGATGGCGTCGTTCATCAGCAAAATGATGCGATTGAGATCTCCCGCATTGTAAGGCGAGAGCACGTAGAAGGGTAGCGCCTTGGTGGCCTGCGCGCCGCCCCACTCCTCCTCGATCTTCTGCAGCAGCCCGCCATCCATCGAGAACAACTCGCTGGCGGCAGAGAGGATCACGTCGGGCCCAAAATCGGCGATGATTTGCGCGTTCGTGTCGAGCTCTGGGTGAGCCGAATCGAGCTTGATCGGTAGATAGTTGTCGGGGCTGTTGTCGAGCGCCAGCTGGTCGTCGTTGAAGCGCAGCAGCGGCTCGACGGCCTCGTACAGGTCCGTGTCGAACGCGTCGGTGGTGGTCACCAGCGCCACCTTCAGTTTGTCCGCTGGCTGCAGGTCGCGGTCTTTGCGCAAGCGCTTTTCCGCCAGCTTCAGCAGCGCCGCGTAGGTGGGCGCCATGTCGCTCGGCTGTCCGAGCAGGCTCCAGACGAGGTCTTTGTCGGGCGCAGTGGCCACGGTGCTGGTGACGGATACGGGGCTGAGATAAAAGACGTCGTGCTTGGTGTGGTACGCATCGTAGCTGCGCCGCAAATCACCGGGCTTGAGCGTGGCGAGGACGGCCGGCACCTGCACGTCTTCGATCAAGTGCGACAGAGCAGGCTCCACATACTCGTCCGTGTTGTCGCAAACGACCATGACCAGTGGGCGACGCATGCCGTTCGCGCCGTCCGGCAAACCGCCGACCTTGTCGCCGCTCAGCTCGTCGAGAGCAAGCAAGTGCGACCAGATGATGGAATTGTCTTCCAAGGCACTCGGGTTCAAGGTCGCGAACGCACCGAAGTAGATGGCGTCGGGGTTGGCGGCGTCACCGTACGCGAGCGGGCAGGCCTCGCTCTTCAGAGCCACGCAGGTGTGGTCGGAAGGGCGGCAACGGTATGGTTCGGACGCGTTTTTGCGCTGGCACTCGGCGTTCGTGAGGCACTCTTGACTACCTTGGCCGGTCATCCCCGCGCTCACGGCTTCCCCCGCTTCGCCGGCCGCTGCGCCCCCGAGCGATGAAGCCCCCGACGCCGTGCCCGCCGCGTTCATGCCGCCCGCGCTCTTGCCGCCCTTGCCAGCGGCCGCCGGCAACTCCTCGAGCGGGGACACCACCAGGCAACCTACGGCGCCCACGCACGCGGCGCTGAGCAACAGCGCGGCGCGCAACACGCGAGGCTTCACGAACGGGCGCAACTTCGCCAACATGCTCAGAAGCCCCCCGACACGCTGAGCCCGGCACTCTGGGGCGCCGCCCAGGGCACGACTCGCGTTGCCGCCGACGCGGCTCGCGACGGCCGCGTGACGTAAAGATAGGTCGTGATGCCGGCGCCGACGGCGGTGGCGGCCCACATTCCAGCGTTCAGGTAGCCGTAGCGCAACGCCGACGTGCGCCGGGCGTCCGCGTCGGAGTCGTACTTCCGATCCTCGTAGTCCTCGCGTTTGTGCAAGTACGCGACGCCGCTTGCTCCTGCGCCAGCGGCGAAAGCCAACGTGAGACCGCCGGCGAGATAGACCGAGCTCGGAATCGGGCGCGACGCCAACGCATCCTGCTCCGGCGCGTCCGAAGCGGGCGGAGCCGCGGGCGGGGTGGCAACTTTTGCCGGCGCGGTCACCGCGGGCGGAGCGGTTTCCAGGGGCGGAATGACCAGCGATTGCTGCTCGGCGGCGGCGATCTCGACGCTCGCGCTCCACGGCTTTTTCCCCGGCGCGCTGACCCGAACCGTGTGTCGACCCGGATCGACCGGCGTTGCGGCGCCGACGACGGCGCGCCCCACGCTGGCGCCGTCGAGCTCGATACCTAGCGCCGGATCGTCCGCCCCGGGCGCGAGCGCAAGCGTCAGCCGCGATAGTCGCGGCTCGAGCTCCTGGGCGCGCGAACGCGCGTACTCGACGCGGTCCTCACGGGCGTCGCGCCGAGCCGCCATCTGCGCGTCGGAGTACTCGAGCCAGGCGGTCGCGAGCTTGCCCTGCTTTTCATGGCACGCCGCCAAGTTGAGCAGGGTGCCCGTCGCCGGATCGAGCCGTTGGCTCTCGGCAAATTTGGGGCAAGCCTCGTCGTATTTGCCTGCCGCCATCAAATCGCGCGCTTGGCGATAGAGCGCTTCCGCCACGGCCGCGCGCGTCTCGGTTTGCGCCGCCGCCCGTGCCGGAAGAATGAGCCACGCCGCGCACGCGACGAGCACGCAGCCGCGGCGGCTCACGGCGTGCCTCCCGCGCCGCCTGCATTCGCACCGCCCGCATTCGCACCGCCCGCGTCCGCACCGCCCGTCGCCGCACCACCTGCGGCGGCACCGCCCGAGCTCACGCCACCTGCACCACCGATGTTTTCGGAACAGGCCGATCGCGACGGCTCGTCCGAGGCGCTCGGATTCAGCGGCTTTGCCAGCCGCAGCAACGCCGCCTGCATCGTTTCCCGCTCCTCCGCGCTCAGGTCGAGCGTCTTTTGGGCGGCCGTAAGGTATTGGTCGATGAGCACGCTGACGTCACCTCGCGAAAGCGCAGGAGTCCCTAGCACGAGCCCGAACTGATCGACGGGCAAGGTTCTTTCACAGCCCCACAGGTTGTAGCTGAAGCTCACGAGCTGGTTGACGAGGTCCGCCAAGGCTTGGCCTCGGGGCACGACCCAACTCACGCGACAATCTCGATAGACCGCGCCCACGTAGGCGCTGGCAACGGCATCGGCGTCTTGCGAGCCGTGTGCGAGCCGCGTGCAGAGCTCGAGCTGCTCCCCGCTCGTTTCGCCGGTCGAGCCAGCCTGACCGCCGGCCACGCCGCCGTTTCCAGCGCCTCCCTGTCCGCCGCCACCGTCGGCGCCCGCGCGACTATTCGCCCCGGCGCTGCTAGTGCCGGCCTCTGCGCCTGCCTGCGGCACGGTCGCGCTCCCACTCGCGCCAACGGTGTCGCCAGCCACGCCCGCGCGATCTCCCCCTCCACCTTCGCCACCGCAGTCCGGGCAGCCTGACGTGGACGATGGCTCGTCGTCCCCACAGCCAGGCGAGCCGGCCAGGGCGAAGAGAGCGAGGAGAGCGGCCACCCTGAACCGTGTCGCCTGCATGACGCGGGCGATAGTAGTGGAGAAGTGAAAACAGTTCTATGCGCCGGCTCGCGCGCTCATATGTCGATGAAATCAAGCAAGTTTCGGCGCAATGTCGCGCAACGACTTCGGATCGTCACTCGTCCAGCAGCAGCTGAGGATTGAACTCTGCGAAAAACAGGGTTACGGACAACGGGTCTGCAGTTGCCCGCAGGCAACGGGAGTTTAGGGAGCACAGCATGGCCAAACTGAAGACGACGCTCGGACTTCTGACTGCAATGACGCTCGCCAGCGCGGCTGCCGCGTTGGTCGGCTGCCAAGATACCGAGGACCGCGTTGGCTCGGCGGCCCTGAACGAAGCCGTCGGCACCGTCGGCCTCGACCTGCAGGCCGCGCCCGGCTTCGTCCTCAACACCGTCAGCTACACCATCACGGGTCCTTCCGGCTTCACCAAAACCGGGACGATCGACGTGAGCAACAGCACGAAGCTCACGGCGCTCATCGGTTCCTTGCCTGCCGGCAAAGGCTTCTCCATCACGCTGAGCGGCAACGCCGTCAGCGGCGCGGGCAGCTGCAGCGGGTCGGCTTCTTTCGACATCGTGGCGCGCCAAACCACCCAGGTCGCCATCAAGTTCACCTGTCACGAAACGGCTCGCACCGGCAGCGTCTTGATCAATGGCCAGCTGAACCTGTGCCCGGTCATCGACGGCGTGTCGGCCAGCCCAGCCGAGGTGACGGTCGGCAACAGCATCACGTTGGGCGTTTCGGCCCACGACGGCGACGCCGGCCCGAAGCCGCTCAGCTTCAGCTGGAAAGCCAGCTCGGGCAGCCTCAGCAGCGACTCGGTCGCCAACCCCATTTTCACCTGCAAGACCCCCGGCACGGTCAAGCTCAGCGTGGCAGTTTCCGACGGAGACTCCGCGGCGGGCTGCGCCGATACGAGCTCGCTGACGGTGGAGTGCTCGGAGTCTTGCGCCAGCTACGACAGCATCACCGCCGCGCTCGGTGAGCTCACCGCGGACTGTCGTGGCAAGGTCGACCCGAGCGACTACATCGTCAATGACGCCGGGCGCTTGGCGCCTGCGTTCGACAGCTGCCCGCTCGACGCCAACGATCCGGCACGCCCGCGCATGGTTCGGATTCTGCAGCTGCTCTCGGTGCAGCGCGCTTCCGACTTGCCCAGCGTGGTTCAGTGCACGGCGGGGCGCTTCAAGGCCCTCAAAGAAAAGTTCGCGGCCCGCGGCATCGACCAGTGCCCCAGCTGGACGAACAAACAAGTGCTGAACCCGGCCACGGCCGAGCTGATCAAGAACCTGTCGCCCCTCCTGCCCAATCTCGAGCCCGAGGGTGAGCCGGTGACCTTCAAGGAGCCGTGGGTAGCTCCGCCCGAGCTCGGCGCGGTCAAGATCAAGAGCACCTACAGCGTGAAGATCGACGCGCCGAGCAACCAGCGGTGCGGCACGCCGGCACAATGCGCGGCCGCCTGCGCCGAGGTTTTCCCGGGCTTCGTGGTGCCGAACACGACGGGCGCGGCCTTGCCGGACGACCTCATCATGGTGGACCCGGACTCGTGGTGGAGCGAGGAGCTCTACAGCGCCGCCGACCCGGATCCGAACAACATGAATGCCGCCTTCTACCACCAGATGGGCTTCGTTTTGCCCACCCCTGGCCAGAAGTACGGTGCGTTGGCGCGCTGGAACCCGTGTGACACGCCCAACCCGGGCACCTCCCCTCCGCTGCTCACTTCAGCGACTGTCACGTCGCTCTGCCAGTCCGAGAAGTGCAACTACTGGGCGGGCGGCTCGGCCTCCAACCCCTCGTACGTCAAAGTGAAGCTGCAGCAGTGGTGCATCGACTACAAGGATCCGACGACGTGCCTCAGCTACTGCGGCACCAAGCCTCCGCCACCGGCGCTCTGAGCCGTCTCGGCTCGGGGTAGCAACCAGCGTTCTCTCACCTCAACCGTGCGCGGCGCAGTAGCGATCGCGCACGATGGCACCGGGCGTGAGCAAGGTGCCGAGAACGCCGTGCAGCAGATTGACGTTCCGGTCGACGAGCGCCTGCTGCACCCGCAGCGGATCAACGGGAAGGCCGGCTAGCTCAGCCAGAGCCTGCTGCACGCTGAGCGGCGCGTAGGCCGTCGCGACGATGATCAGGTTCGCTTCGATGGCGGCCGTCTGCTCGATTTGCGCCTGCACCAGGGCGCGCGCCGCCGGCGTGGCGGCGCTCACCAGAGCTTCGGCATTCCGCCAAGCCTGTTCGCGCCAACCGACCAGAATTTGTAGCAGCGCGGCCTCGTCGAGCTGCGTGCCGTCGATTTGCGCGTCGTCGACCAGCGGGTCGTAGCGCGCTGCCGCCTCGTCGAAAAGCGGCTCGATCACCTGATTCAGGAAGACGTTTACCTTGTCGTGATCGGGCTTTCGCGACGAGCCATCGGGTTTCACGAGCCCGATGGCGGCCAGCACCACCGGCAAGTCGCGGTTCACGTGTGCCGACATGCCGAGCAAGATGTTGCCGGTGCCATTCACCTTCTTCTGGTCCGCGGACGCAAACGCCAGTTGCCAGGCGCGCGGCACGCTGCCCAGCGCGCCGGCTCGGTAATTGTCCCAAGCGTCGAAGTACAACCGCGCGAAGTTCGCGTCTTGGTGGTTGATAAAATTCGGATCGCCGAAGAAACCCGGTTGGACTACGGCTAGCTCGTACTGCTCGGTCGTGCGCAGGTACGTGAGCGCAAACAGCGTATTGTGGTCGCACGTGGCCTCGAGCGCGTCGAAGCGTGAGGTCATCTCGCGAATCACCGCGTCGACGCAGCGCAGTTGCCCGGCCTGGCAAAGGTTCGCGCTCGAAGGCTCGTACGTCGTCGTGAGCCCCGGCAGCAGCGCCGACCACGGCACGATTGGCGGATCATCGGCGGCGGCCGAGCCGACCCAGCCCAACCATGCCAGCGCCAAGGCGCCACTCAGAGAGCGTTGTGCAATACGTCGCATGTCGTCCCTCTTGGGGGCCCGAGCTCGCCACGAGCCGGCGCCAGTACCAACGAAGCTACGCCCGCTCGCGTCCCTCCGACACCGTCGATCGGATTGCCCTCGGGTATCACTCTCGATCTCCTGACCTAGAAAGAAACTCGGAGTCGATGCACGCGTTCGAAAAGTGAGTTCGGTTCCGAACTCACTTTTGACTTTGGAATACCCCTTCGGCGCCGGTTCATCCCATCAGGCCGAGCTGCGGGGTCAGCCAGCGGACGTTATTCGCCCTTGGGGCCTTCGTCGTACGAACGCGGGCGGTATTTCTTTTGTACGCCGCCGTTTTTCTCGCCGTTTTCGAGAGTGTCGCTGACCAGGTAGGCCAGCCAGGAGCCGGGGTGCTCGTCGGCTAGGTCGCTGAGCTCTTGGCGGTGGGGCAGGACGAGCTTTTCTTCCCACATGCACTGAAGGCCGAGTGAAATCAGGTTGGGGTCGTTCGGGCCTTTGGCGAAGCCCTTGAGGTAGTGCGGCATCGCCAGCTCCGCGCGGGCGTGGCGTTTTTCCGCTGAGGGCGCGGCGCCCGATGGCTCGGCCGCGTTCGCCAGGCGACACAAGGTGTCGCCGTAGTAGACGTGCGCCATTGCCCAGTCCGGGGCGAGCTTGCGCGCGATGTCGTTGTAGCGCAGGCGCTCTTGCAGCTGGCCGCGGGCGCCGAGCATGACCGAATAGTTGAGCTGCGCTTTGGCGCTGAGCGGCACCGCGCGTCGCGTGGCGTCCCAGAAGCTCAAGTCGTCCATGTAGTCGAGCGCGTGCGAGCGCGCCTGAAAGGCTTGCACGCCGAAGAACGCTCCCAGCACCAACGCCGCCAAGCGCTCGCGGCGCCCGCCCAGCAACTTGGCGGCCACGAGCGAGAGCACGAGCGAGGTGCCCACCACCGGCAAGTACCAAAAGCGCTCGGCCCGCACCGTGGGCAACAGCACCGCGATGTTGGAGTGCGGAAAGTAGGCCAGCGGAAACCAGAGCAGGCCGGTGGCCAGCAAGGCGGCCGGCGCCAGCCGCTGCTGGCGTTCGCTCGCGTCGGCCCGACGCCACTTCAAGCTTTGCCAAAGGTTGTGCAGCAGCACGCCCAAGCCAGCCAAAAGCGGGCCGACCGCTAGCAGCGCGCCCATGACGCTACCGAAAAAGACGCGGCGATCCGGCACCGGCTCGGCCCGATACGAATAGTCGCCGCTGAGCGTCCACGGGAACAGCACCTGACCCACGCCGGCCGCGTAGACCCGCAACGCCGCCGCGATGCGCAGCGGCCGCGGGGCGTCGACCAACGGATTGTTGATGGGGTCGTGGGGCAAGCTAGGCTGCTGAAACCAGGCCAAGAAGCGCAGCAGCTGCAGCTTGTGCCAGGGCGTGCCGGGCGGCGGTGGCTCGAAGGGCGGCCGAGGCTGCGCGGACCACTTCTGTAAATGCAGCCAAGCGGTGCGCAGCCAGCTGGACCCGCGCGGCACGTCCCAGAAGCCGGCCGGATGGGTCACGAAGGTCAGGCGCCGGAACTCGGTGTAGAAGACCAGCGCCGCCACGAGCGCCAGGAATGCGGCGGCGCTGCGCAGCAACCGCAAGGGTCGGCGCGGGTGCAGCAAAGGCGCGGTGGTGAATGCCGCCAGCGCGATCAGCGGCACCGCCACGATCGCGCTTTCTTTGCTGAAAAGGCCGAAGCTGGCGCCGGCCAAGACGGCCAGCGGCATGCCCCACAGCGGCAGGCGTAGGGCGTGCAAGGCCAGCAGCACCCCCAAGCCGCCGAGAACGTCCGCGATGCCGACCACCCCCGAAACCGCTTCGGTCAGCACAGCAGCGGTGAGGAAGACCGCACCGGCCAGCCAGGCGAGCTTTCGCCGCCCCGACACCGCCAGCACGAAGCCGGCCAGGAGCGCACCGTTGACGGCGTGCCCAATGACGTTGACCCAATGATGAATGAACGGCTGGTGGCTGACGTGCCACAGCACCCGCCAGATCAAATTGGGGATGGGTCGATACGAGCCAATGCTGCGCTCGGGCGGCAGCCCCCAAAAGTCGCGCTCGAAGGCGCTGAGGAACGGCAGCGTTTTGTCGTTGACGTAGGGGTTGGCGAGCAGCGCCTCCTGCTCGTCGAAGATGTAGTTCGAGAGCGGCGACCGGACGTAGAGGACGATGCTGACGAGCAGCGCCGGCGCGAAAGCAATCGCGAAGCGCGGGTCCTGTTCCTCGAAATAGCGGCGCCCCGCCGCATACAGCCCGCGCACTGCCGTCACGATCCGGTTCACAAACGCCATCATTTCCGGGGGCGGCACGCGCCGCCCCCCTCCACCGAAGTGAATTCGGTGGAGCCTCCCCCCACGCGGCGATGATGGGCTAACCCATTTATCGAAATTCGTTGGTCCACGAAGCCGTTTGCCGATCTAGCGCTATAAGCTGCGGGCAACAATGCCCGAGGCGGTAACCTTCGACGGCTGTGAGATCGTCCGCAAGCTTTCCTCCGGGCCGGTTTGTGACCTGTACCGCGCGGTCCAGGAGCCCCTCGGCCGCACCGTCCTGATCAAGGCGCTGGGCCAAAATATTCTGCCAAGCTCCCCCTTCGCCTCCACACTGGAGCGCGAGGCCCGGCTGCTCAGCGAGCTCGACCACCCCGGCATCGTGAAGGTGCACGACTTCGTGAAGCGGGGCGACCGCATGTGGCTCGTGCTGGAGCACGTCGATGGCGTCACGCTCGACGAGTTACTCACTCGAGCCAAGCGCTTGAGCGACTCCGCGGCGGTGGCCATCGGGCTCAGGCTGGCCGAAGCGCTGGGGCACGCGCACGAGCACAGCGTCGTGCACCGAGACCTGTCACCGAAGAACGTGTTCTTGTCCAAGCGCGGCGAGGTCAAGCTGCTGAACTTCGCGCTGGCGGTGGACGAGCGCATGCCTACCGCACCCGAGCTGTTGGACGGCGGCACCGGTTACCTCGGGCCCGTGTACATGTCGCCCGAGCAGATCTTGGGCGAGCCCGCCGATCCGCGCTCCGACTTGTTCTCGCTCGGGGTGATGCTGTACGAGCTGCTGAGCGGCACGCGTCCGTTCGAAGGTCCGAACGAGCGCTCCACCTCGCTGCGCATTCGCCAGAACCCGCCGCCCCCGCTCACGCAGGGCGGGGTGAAGGTGAGCGGCAGCGTCGAGCGGGTGATCGCGCGTTGTCTCGAAAAGCTTCCGAGCGACCGCATCGGCAGCGCGGCCGAGCTCGCGGCCGAGCTGCGGCAGTCGTTGGCCGAGGTGTGGGACGGCACCCCCGAACAGGCCATTTTGAGCGCGTTGGCCAGCGCGGGGCTGGTCGAAGCCAAGGCCGCGCCGCCCAAACAAGTACTACGTCCGGTTCGGCGCACCTCCGTCGGGTCGGTCGCTTTGGGCCTACTGCTGATCGGCTTGGGAGTGGTGGCCAGCGGCTACGTGTTGCGGCGCACCTTCGGCCCCGCCGAAGCCAATCGACGCGCTGCGGCACCGCTGTCGACGCCCGGCGCGGAGGCGGCGGAGCTGCGGGTGGTGGCCCACCCCTGGGCCCACGTGTTCGTCGACGGGCAGCAACGAGAAACCACGCCTTTTGCCCGGCCCATCAAGCTCAGCCCCGGTACCCACTACATCCGGCTCGAGCATCCCAATGCGGTTGCCGAGCGCCGGACCGTCGCGGTGGCGGCGGGCGAAGCGGTGCTGCTCGAGGTCGATATGAAGGTGGTCATGCCGCAAGGCTCTGCACCTACACCAAACCCTTCCGCCTCCTCGGAAACGGCAAGCCCGTAGGCCCCGCGAATTAGTAGTTCGATGTAGGTGCCGGCCGCCGGCAGAGCGCACTACTGAAAGCGGCAACGCAGGCTGAAGCGGAAGCGGCAGCCCGATGCGCAACGCGACCGCAATCTTCCGCTAGTTGCGCCTCGCTTGCCTACACGTTCCGTGGCATAAAAGAAGCTGCGAACCCGCGTATTCGCGCGGCTAGCGTTGCATGCTCAGGGTGATTGCATGGCCGCTGAATTGAAGTCGGGCTCCACGCTCGGCCGATACGAGCTTCTCATCAGGCTCGGTCGTGGCGGCATGGCCAGCGTGTGGGTGGCGCGCGAGCGCGCTCCGGTGAGCGGCAAACAGCGCTTGGTGGCGGTGAAGGCGATGCTGCCCGAGCTGGCGCGCGACTCGGCCTTTCGCGCCATGTTTCTCGAAGAGGGACAGATCGTGCGCGCCATCGACCACCCGCACGTGGTCAAAGTGCACGAGGTGTCGGAGGATCACGGCATTCTGTACATGGCCATGGAGTGGGTCGAAGGCGACTCGCTGCGCACGGTCATCAAAGAAGCTCGCCGTCGCCGCGCCATCCCCGCCGAGATCGCGGTCAAAATCATCGCCGACGCCGCCGCCGGTTTGCACGCCGCACACGAGCTGCGCGGGTGGGATGGCGAGCTACGCAACATCGTTCACTGCGACGTCTCGCCGCACAACATCTTGGTCGGCCTCGACGGCCACGCCAAGCTCGTCGACTTCGGCGTCGCCAACGCCACCGCTCACAGTGACCTCGGCAACGAGGACAGGATCAAAGGCAAATTCGGCTACATGTCGCCCGAGCAGGCGCGGGCCGAAAACCTCGACCGCCGCAGCGACGTGTTCGCGCTCGGCATCGTGCTGTTCGAGCTGGTGACGGGCGAGCGGCTGTTCCGCGGTGAGAACGCCGCGCACTCGCTCGAGCTGGTGAAGAAGAGCAAGATCCCGAACGCTAGCGAGCTGAACCCCCGGCTGTCACCGCAGCTGGTCGGCATCGTTCAAAAGTCGCTCGAGCGAGATCTGAGCAAGCGCTTTCAGACCGCGCAGCAAATGAGCGAAGCGCTGGAACGCTACTTGGTCGAAGACCGAGTGATGGTGTCGCACGCCAGCGTCGGACAGCTGGTGCGGCGCGTGCTCGGCTCGCGCATCGAGACCCAGCGCCAAGCCTTGCGCGAAGCGCTCACCGCGAGCGACGGCGTCGTGGCCGCCGGTTTGGTGCCGGATCATCCAGCTGCGCCGGATCGCTCTCATCCCCACTTCTCGTCGAGCGGACGGTTTCCTGCCAGCCCCTCCGAGCCGCCGACTTCCAGCTCCATTTCGTCCAAGTCGAGCACGCCGCATCCGCAAAGCTTCGAGCTGCCACCCAAGCGCAAGTCTTCATTGCTGCCGTTGATGGTCGCGGTCATCGGGCTCGGCGCGGCCGGCACCGCGGTTTGGTTCGTCAACAATCAACAGCCGGCGCCGTTGCCGGCGTCCGGCGCCAACGCCGCCGACCCCAGCGGCAACAAGTCGCACCACGACGACAACTACACTCAGGAGCCGGGCGCCTGGGGCGTGAACATCAACAGCATTCCGCTGGATGAAGGCGCCGAAGATGCGGCGCCGGGCCGACCAGGCAGGCCGGGCCGACCCGGCAGGCCGGGTGACGCCGTTCCAGCGGGCAAGCCGGGCAAGCCCGACAAAGAAGATCCGAAGGCGGACAAAGCCGACAAGGAAGCCAAGCCGGACAAAGAAGCCAAGCCGGACAAAGAGGCGAAGGCCGACAAGGAGGCCAAGCCCGAGAAGGAAGCCGAGCCGGTCGAGCCGCCGGAGCCCGAGCTGCAGCCTCCGCCCACCGAAAAGCCACCCCCGCCCGATCAGCGTGCGCCGCTCAACCGCGCGTCTGCGCTGACCGCGCTCAGCAACGCCGCCAACTCGGCCGCCAGCTGCAAGCGCGACGGCGGGCCAACCGGCGTCGGTACTGCGAGCATCACGTTTTCGCCCGAAGGCCCAGTCTCGTCGGTCAGCCTTTCGGCTCCCTTCGCCGGCACGCCGGTCGGCAGCTGCATCCAAACCGTGTTCCGCAGCGTGCACGTGCCCGCGTTCAGCGGCAGCTCCGTCACGCTGAGCAAGAGCTTCCGTATCCCCGACTGAAGCGCCAACAGCGATTCATCACATCTTGGGCTGCCGAGCCGCAGCTTGAATCGCAGAAGCTTCTGTAGCGGATCTAGGCCACCTCGTACGATCGAGATTTTTTTCACAGGGAGGACGGGAGGACGGGAGGACGAGACAGAGGCGAGAATTTTGGGGTACGCGCTGC
>Ga0068855_100000053_pt1 | contig 139838 bp, 120 predicted proteins | sample KBSCornC52_FD_66592 | JGI IMG/M metagenome (GOLD analysis project Ga0068855, IMG submission 66592) | Corn rhizosphere microbial communities from Kellogg Biological Station, Michigan, USA - KBS Corn C5-2 | ecosystem: Host-associated > Plants > Roots > Rhizosphere > Soil ...
TGGGTGGCCGAAACGCCCAGCGCCAGCACGGTGGGGCCGTACCTGCTGCCCGGCGTCGATCACGTCATCGCCTACCACGTCATCGCATCCGGCACGTGTTGGGGCGGTCTCGTCGACGAGCCGGCGCTGAAGCTCGAAGCGGGCGACATCATCGTGTTTCCGCAGGGAGATCCGCACGTCATCTCCAGCGCGCCAGGCATGCGCGGCACGCCTGATTTGGAGGCTTTTCGCGACGTGCACAAGAGCCGAGTGCCGCTGACGGTGTCGATGCGCGGTGGGGCCACGCGGCACGAGCAGGTGGTGTGCGGCTATTTGGGCTGCGACGCGCGTCCCTTCAATCCGTTGTTGGCCACGTTGCCGCGGCTCATGCACCTGCGCCCCCAAAGCGACGATGATCCGTTGCACCGCCTGGTCGAGCTGGCGGTGGCCGAATCGGCAGCACCGCGCGCCGGTGGGGACTGCGTGTTGTCCAAGCTCAGCGAGCTTTTGTTCGTCGAGGTCGTGCGTCGCTACGTCGCCCAGCTACCGCCGGAGGGCGTGGGTTGGTTCGCGGGCTTGCGCGACGAAAATATCGGCCGCGCCCTACAAAAGCTGCACGAACGGCCGACGCACGACTGGAGCCTGGAAGACTTGGCCAAAGAGTGCGGCTTGTCGCGTTCGGTGCTGGCCGAGCGTTTTGCGCACTTGGTCGGGGTGCCGCCGATGCAATACCTAGCTCGGTGGCGCATTCAGCTGGCCGCGTCGCTGTTGCGCAGCGGCAAAGCCAGTCTGGCCGAGATCGCCGAGCGCGTGGGTTACGGCTCGGAAGCGGCGCTCAGCCGCGCTTTCAAGCGCGAAGTGGGCGTTGCCCCCGCTTTGTACCGTCGACGCGAAGTAGCGTGAGCCTGCGTTCGGGTGCGGGCGTCGGCGCGCGGGCGCGAACGCGAGCGGATCCGTATTCGCAGTAGTGGCGGCCGGACTGCGAGTCATTCTCGAAGCGTGCGCGCTGCCTCACGTTGCCTGCTCAAGGTCGCGCCTGCCGCGCGCCACGAGGAGAAGCTAGATGCAAGAGGACACCGCATACAAAGGTCGCTGTTTCTGCGGCGCCGTCGAGGTCAAGGTCACCGGCAAGCCTGCCGCCATGGGCTACTGCCACTGCGAATCGTGTCGCAAGTGGTCGGCTGGTCCCGTCAACGCGTTCACGCTGTGGGCGCCACGCGCGGTCGCCGTCACGCGCGGCGCCGACCAGGTCGCGTCGTTTCAGAAGACGGAGCGCAGCATCCGCAAATGGTGCAAGAATTGTGGCGGGCACTTGTTCACCGAGCACCCCGGGTGGGGCTTGGTCGACGTTTATGCGGCGACGATTCCGGAGCTGCCGTTCGAGCCGATGCTGCACGTGAACTATTCGGAGACGGTGCTGCGGCTGCACGACGCCTTGCCGAAGCAGCACGACTATCCCGCCGAAATGGGCGGCAGCGGTAATTTGCTGACTGAGTAGCGCCGATAGCGCAGCGCGGAGGGGCGGCGCGAACGGCGCCGCCTCTCTTTGGGTCAGAGCGCTACGCGAGCGGCGCGCCACGACTCACTACGCCGTGCGCGCCAGCTCTCGCTCGACGGCCGCCACCAGCACCGGATCGCTCGGCTTCACGTCCGGCGCGAAGCGGGCCACCACTTGGCCTTGGCGATCGAGCAGGAACTTTTCGAAGTTCCAGGTGATCTCTTGCGGGGCGCCGACGTCGACGCCGTGCTGCTCGAGCTTGCCGCGAAAGTCCGACCCGGGCTGGTTGGTGGCGTCGGGGCGCGCGCGCGTGAGCGCCGCGTATAGCGGATGCTGGCCAGGACCTTTGACGACGATCTTCGAAAAGAGCGGGAACGTCACGTCGTACTTGGTGGAGCAGAAGGCTTTGATCTCGGCTTCGGTACCCGGCTCTTGGGCGCCGAACTCGTTGGCGGGAAAGCCCAACACCTCGAAACCTTGCGCGTGGTACTTGCGGTAGAGCGCCTCTAACCCTTCATATTGAGGGGTGAGACCGCACTTGGAGGCGACGTTGACGACGAGCCGGACTTTGCCGGCGTAGTCCGCCAGCGACGCGGGTTGGCCGTCGACGGTGCGCACCGGAATGACTTCGAGGGGGCTCGGCATGGTGCTGGCGATTGTTGAGCCCAGCGCCCAGGATGACAAGCCGTCCGGGCGGCTCAGGTGGACTTTTTGGGTCGCCGCGGGCGCGCGGCGCCCTTGGTTGAGACAAGATTGCTCGAAGCCGGCTTGCTCGCGGTGCCTCGATCCTTGCGCGGAGCGCTGGCGAGCGCGTGCGCGGCTTCGAGCGCGGCCGTGAAGGTCGCCGCGTCTATCTGCTTCAAGTCGCAGCGCGTCCAGCCCATTCGGCCCCAACCGCCGGCTACCGGCGCGATGGCTTTGGGGGCGCGCTCACAGAACCGCGCCTGCTGCTCGAGGTCGAACATGAGGTTCATGTCGCCGCCGTCGAGCGAAAGCGTGGCGAACGTCCGTCGCGGAAGCCGAAACGCCAGGCGATCGAAATGCGGGTAGGACGTGGCGCCGTCGAGCGAGAGCGCCAGGGTACGGGCCCGTTTGGCCGTGACTGCCATGAGCCCGATCCTAGCTCACTCCAGGGGCTGTTCCTCACTGTGGTCGACGGCGGTGATCTCGCCCGTCTTGGGATCGAGCGCGATTTTCACGCGGAAGAGCGAGGTTTTGCCGTCGCCGTTCAGGTCACCGCGCGCCAAAATTTCGGCCGTTTTGCCGTCCTTCGCCGCGACCACTTCGTACTGATAGTACTGCGGCTCCGTCAGCGAGAAATGAATTGGCGCCCAGGCTTTCCAATCTTCCGGCGTGGACTGGTACTTCACGCCGCGCGGCACTACCGCCGGGACGGCCGGCAACGACATCAGCTTCTTCGGTAGCGGGCGTTTGCCGGCGGGCGGCGGCTCTTGCAGGGTCGCCGAGTACAGCTTGGCGATTTGCAGAACGACCGCCGGCGCCTCGGCGCTCTTGGCGTTCTGGATGTAGCGGCGAACGCTGTAAACGCCGAGCCCCATCAGCACGCCCAGGTCGCGCGCCTGATCGATCACCGGTTCACGCAGCTCGAACACGGTCGTGAAGTGATTGCCGTGTCGCTCCACCTTCAACGCTTTGGCCAGCCTGCCAATGTCCGGTTGAGTCTGCGCCAGCTGCGTTGCTTGGCCGAGCCCTTGCTGGATGCCTTGGTCGGCCGCGTCGGCCATACCTGCGTTCGCAACCTCTAGGTCCGCTTCGAGCCGAAACGCCTCGGGGTTCACGCGCAACGCCCCGCCGCCCGAGATGCCCTTTTCGGCGACCCGCACCTGAAAAGCGATTTGCTGATCGCCCTTGAGGCTGAGCGCAGCGGGGAAAGGTGCGGGCGCCTTTGCCGCCAGCGCCGCTTCCACCAGCGCTTTGGCTCCGAACAGCACGACGCCGGATTGCACCACCACCACGTCACTACCCGCCGCATAGGCTTCGTCGGCGCCCGCGACCGGGACACGCTCGACCGGGAACAACGCGCCCACGCAGGCCGTGCGTGCGGCCTTCACGCCTTCGGGGCCCAGCTCCAAAATCACCAACCCACCGCGAGCGTCGGCGCCCACGGCCGCCTCGTGAGCTTGTGCCGTCAGCACCCCGATGCAGTCGCGTTGGGTGCTCTTCAGAAAGTCTTCGGACTCGTTGAGCACGCCCGGCACCAGGCCGGCGAACAGCTCGGTGTGCATCAGCGCGTCGAGGCCTCCGTAGAGGGCAAACGCTTCGTGACCGTCGAAGATCCAGTAGCGGCGCAGCTCGGCCGACGCTTCACGCGCAGCCGCCGGTGCGGGTGCGCTGGCGACCGGCGCAGGAGCGGGTTTGGGCGCCGGCGGCGGCGCCGCGCCACACGAAAGCAGCGCGAGCGCGCAGCCGATGGAACCGAGACTCTTGAGCCACATGGGCCCTCCGTGTAGCGCAAATCTCGGCTGGCAAAGGGATTTTCGAGCGACAGGATCCGCGGCCGACCTCAGCCGGTGTACGAATCGTCTTGTTCGATGCGCGAGAGCACCCAGTCGAACTCGCCGGCCGTGACCTTGACGCGGCAGTACTCGCAGGTGCCAGCCATGCCGATGCGCAGCGCGGCCCCGCAGTTGGGGCAGCTCACGTCACCACGCGACTGGCCGCGGCGCGCCGTGCCGCGGATCCAGGTCCAGTATTCCGAATAGGTCCGCTGGCGGCTCTTGCTGCCGCTGAGCAGCTTGCCGTCGTCACTGATGGTGTAGTCGATGCTGGTGGCGAAGAGCCGCACCGTGATGGCGTCGTAGTGCTTGTCGCTCGTGACCTTGGCCAAGTCGATGCGCAGGATGCGCGCGTTCTCGGTCACGTTGCGGCAGCGCTCGGCCACGTACAGGTCGATCCAGTACAACATGCTCTGGAACAAGTTGTCCGACACGTACGGGCGAATCTGCAACGGGTCTCGGCCGGACCAGGCCACCTGCAGCGCGCCGAACACGTGCACCATCCGGGTCGTGAAGGTTTGCCAGGTCACGCTCGGATCGCGCTCTTGCAGTTGCTGAAAGCGCGCTGGCGCCGCGCTGTCGGCGATGGTCGGCAGCTCCGTGCCGCTCTCGGCCACGTCGCCGGTGAGCAGCGGCCCGCGCGGCTCCCGAGTCTGATTCGAAAGCTCGGCGATCATCCAGTCGAAGCGACCGAAGCCGACGTCTTGGCGACAGTAGCTGCACTGGGTGCCGCGCATCGACTCGAGTGGAGCCCCGCAGTTGGGGCAGTCGAGCTTGTGAGCGCGCGCGAACGGTCGAGATTTCGCGCTGTGCAGCCGCGTCAATACCAGCGTGTCGACGACGTAGAAGCGTTGCTGATGACCGTTCTTGGACAGCTCCACGAAGTTGGCTTCGATTTCCAGCTCGACGCGCAGAGTGCCGCTGCCGAGGCCGGAGAAATCTTCGTAGCGCATGGCTCCAATCACGATGCCCTGCACGTCCGCCAGCTGAGGGTCGGTCAAGACCGAGGCCAAACCGGGCTCCAAATACGCCGCCAGCGGCCCCGTACCGAGCGCGCGCGAGCGCTGCACGGCCGCGTACATCATGTAAACGAAGTCTTCGAACAGCACGAGCGAGAACTCGGGATCGACCTCGCGCAGCTCTTCCATCCGCTGGCGCGGGCCCGACGTGTGCTGCTGCACCGTGGCCACGCTCGACACGTCGGTCGGCGTCGTGGACCACGCCTTCATGCCGCGCTGAATGGCGGCGCGCACCAACATGCCGATGCCGATCAAGATCAGCAGCGGGATGCCCACGCTGGGGTTCTCGATGATCAGGTAGATCAGGATCTCGACCAGAAAGCCGCCGTCCCCGCCTCCGCCGCCACCACCGCCGCCACCGGAGTGGGAGCTACCGCTCGAGCGCGACCCGCCAGAATACGAATGTCCACCGCCCGGTCGCCCGAAAGCGACCGCGGAGGCCAGCAGCAAGACCAAGGCCAGCGCGAGCAACGACCAGCGGCGTCGAGCAACGCGCGACATCACTGAACCTCGTCGGGCAGCTCGTTCACGTCGTCCGCGGAGCGCGGCATGCTGGCGCCCAAGATCGGCCCCAAGCTCTCCACGGCTCGTTCGAAGGCCTCGAGATCACGACGTTTGACGGCGCTCGTAAGCGCCTGGCAAGCATCGGTCCACTTGGCCCCCAGCGCCGCGACGTCGATGCCGATGTCGACCAACACCAGCGCGCGCTGCTCGAAGGTCGAAACGAACAGCAAAATGCCGTTTCGGCCCGACGTGCGCGAAATGCCCAGGTCGTAGAAGGCGACGCGCGCGGCCTCGGCGACGTTTTTGCTCAGTCGTTGCTCGCGCGCCAAAAGACGTAGCAGCGCCGACACGTTGTGAGCCAGCGCCAGCCCCAACCCGAAGCCGAGCGCGCCGTCGAGCGCAATGTCCCCGACCGTGAACACCTGCGGCGCCAGCAGCAAGTACACGACCACCGCCCCCGCAAGGAAAAATCCGAAATGGTACGCGGGAACGCGGTAGTCGCCCGAACGACGCCGCACCGCCACCACCAACTCGGCCGAGGTCTGCGCCTCCACGTGCTTCACCGAGCGGGCAGTGCTCTGCTTGGCTGCGTCCCTAAAAAAATCCGCCTCGGCCACGTGGGGCAAGGACACTACTCCGTTCCAGCGAAAACCGCGAGCAACCGCGCTTGCCCCACGCGTTGACTTCACCGCCCGCGGCTGGGAAAATCGCACCTGGTCGCCGCACGTGCGACCCTGTCTCCCATGCACGGCACGACCAGCTACGCCCTCCTGCTCGCATGCGCGGCCGTGGGCTGCTTCCCGGATGCGACCGCGGACGACGGTCAGCTAGCTTCAGGGCGTGCACACGTGCCGTGGGCACCCGGCCTCGGCGCCGAAGAAGCGGCGGCCGGCAATGCGGGTGAGGCCGCCGGCGCTGGGGCCACGGCGGTAGGCAACGGCTCGGGCGTGGGGGCCGGGGGCTCGGCGCCGGAGGGCTGCGCGCCTGGGCGCTTCGTGTTGCTGGGACAGGTGAACAACGCGCGCGACTTGGGTGGCACACCGCTTTCGCCGAGCGGCGCCGTCGCCTGCGGCGCGGTGTATCGCGGGCCACCGCTGGTGTTGTCTGCGCCGGGCTGCGCGGATGCGGCCAGGCTCGGCATTCGCACCGTGGTCGATCTACGTACCGAATCCGAGCGCCTGAGCACTCCGGACGCAGCGTGCCTGGACGCCGAGCGTGTGTACGCGCCCCTGCCGGTTCCGTACGGCTTGGGCCCCAGCGACTACCTCGACGATCTGCACGAAACGGCTTCGATGGCCGTGGCGTTCCACGCTTTCGGTGATCCGGCGGCCTATCCCATCTATTTTCACTGCACCTTCGGCCGAGATCGCACTGGCATCGTCGGCGCGCTGCTGCTTTTGGCGCTGGGCGCCACGCGCTCCGCGGTCATGCAGGAATACATGCTTTCCCAACCCAACGTCGGCGCCTACCCGACCAGTCTGGACGCGGTGTTGGACGAGATCGAGCTACGTGGCGGCGCCGCCGCCGTGCTGAAGAGCATCGGCATCAGCGACGGAGAGCTAGCCGTCATGCGGGCAAACGCCGTCGCTCTCGAATGATTCGCTCGTGGCATTCACGATCGCTCGGCGAGGCCATGGCCGGTGGCGCCGGAGTGACTCAACCGGTCAACAGCTTGTTGCTTACACCGCCGATCTCGGCAAGCTCGATGCAATGAGCCAGCGTCTCGGCGAGCGTGGCCACGTTGGGCTCGTGGGCGAGCGTGTCGTGGTTGCCGGGCACCTCGTGCAGCTCGAGGCCGCCCTGAGAGAGCCCGGCCCAACCGAGGTCTTGGCCCACGACGTCTCCCGGGAATGACGAGTCGCGAGCACGCAACACGGTGAGTAGGCGCGGGTAGGGCTGAGGGCGGTAGCGCGCCGAGCTGCGCAAAAACGACGACATCAACCAAAATTCTCGCAGCTCGTGCGGGACGGCGCGGCGGAACCAGCGATGGTAAAGGATGCGCGCCAAGGTGCTGAAGTTTCGCCAGTTGCGCAGCAAGCGGCGTTTGCCACCGCGCCACAGGTAGCCGGGCCCCTCCTTCGCGACTGCGTCCAGACGCGCCGAGACCGGCACCACGTACAGCGGCAAGCCGGGCCGAAATGCGTCGAGCAACGCCAGCAACGCGACCTCTTCGCCGGCCGCGAGCAGCCGCTGCGCCATTTCGTAGGCGACGATGCCGCCGCCGCAATAGCCGCTCAAAAAATACGGCCCATGCGCCTGCACCTTCACCAGCTCTTTCAGGTAGGCCTCGGCCATTTGCTCGACGCTGGCGAAGGGCGTGGCAACTCCGTCCACACCAGCCGCTTGAATGCCGAAGAAGGGGCGCGACTCACCGAGGCGTTGCCCCAGCGCGCGCAGGTTCAGCACGTTGCCGCCGGCGCCGTGAACACAAAATAGCGGCGGCTTGTCGCCGTGCGGTTGAATCGGAACGATGTACGAAAACTCGCGGCGGCGGCGCACGATGCCAACCCCGCGCGCCACCCGGCGCTTGCGTTCGGGCACGCCATCGGCCAAGCGTCGCGCCAACTGCTCGATCGTCGGCTGCTCGAGCAGAGCCGCCAGCGGCAACGAGACACCGACGCGACGCTCCAGCGCCGACAGCAGACGAACCGCCAGCAGCGAGTGGCCGCCGCTGTCGAAGAAATTGTCGGTGACGCTGGGGTTTTCGCGACCGAGCGCCTCGCTCCACAGCTCGGCCACCAGGCTTTCGTTGGCGGTGCGTGGCGCGACGTGCAGCTTTGCCAGTTGAGCGGTGTCGTCCGGCGCGGGTAGCGCCGCGCGATCGACCTTGCCATTGGGCGTGAGCGGGATCGCCTCGAGGCTCACGAAGCTGGCCGGCACCATGTACTCGGGCAACGCTCGGCGCAGCGTCGAACGTAGCGAGTCGGGCTCGAAGACAGAGTCTCGCGTCGATGTCACGTACGCGATGAGCCGCACGTCGCCCGGGCGGTGCTCGCGACAGATCACCACGCAGTCGCGAACACCCGAGAGTTGACGCAGCACCGCCTCGATCTCACCCAGCTCCACGCGGTAGCCGCGAATCTTGATCTGCTGATCGACGCGACCGAAGCATTCGATGACCCCGTCGGCGCGCAGCCGGCCCACGTCGCCCGTCCGATACATGCGCGCGGGCTCCCCGTCGGACGGCTCCAGCGCGAACGGATCGGGCACGAATTTTTCGGCGGTCAGCTCCGGGCGGCGCCAGTAGCCGAGCGCCACGCCGGCCCCGCCGATACAAATCTCACCGGCGACTCCCAGCGGCGCCAGCGCCAGGTGGCGATCGACCACGTAAATGCCGGTGCGATCGATGGGTCTCCCGATCGGGATGGGGTCATCGGTGCGCTCGACGCGATGCACGGTCGACCACACGGTCGTTTCCGTCGGTCCGTACATGTTCCAGAGGCGTGGCACGCGCTCCAAGAGCTGCTCGGCCAAGCCGCGATCGAGCGGCTCGCCGCCGACCAGCGCGGTCAGAATCTGGCTGCCTTCGTAGCCAGCCGCGAGCAGCAGCCTATACCCGGAGGGTGTTGCCTGCAGCAGCGTGAACGGCTGACTCTCGAGCAAGCCGCGCAGGCGCTGGCCGTCCATCACCACCTCGGCCGCCGCCACGTGCACCTCGGCGCCGACCGTGAGCGGCAGCAGCAGCTCGAGCGAGGCAATGTCGAACGCAATGGTGGTGACGGACAGCAGTCGATCACTCGACTGGATGCCGGGCTCGCGCCGCATCGAAGCGAAGAAGTTTGCCAGCGCTCCGACGCTCACGGTCACGCCCTTGGGACGGCCCGTGGAGCCCGACGTGTACAAGACGTAGGCGGGACGCCCCGGATCTTCGGTCAACTCAGGAACGGGTCCGGGCGCGGTTTCTGTCTCGTCGATCAGAAGACACGGACATTTCCCCAGGCTGCGCGCCCGCTCGGCCAGACCGCTCTCACTCAGCATCAGCCGCGGCTCGGCGTCGTTCAGCACGTGAGCGATGCGCGCGTCCGGGTGAGAGGGATCGACCGGCACGTAGGCGGCGCCGCTCTTCAGCACCGCCAGCAACGCGATCGGTACGTTGCTCGAGCGCTCCAGCAAGATGCCGACGCGCTCGCCCGGCTTTGCGCCGCGCGCATGCAGGCGAGCCGCCAAGGCATCCACGCGCGCCGCCACCTCCGCGTACGTGAGGGACCCCTGCTCGTCCACCAGCGCCAGCTCATTGGGGGCAGCTTGGGCCTGGCGTTCGAAGGCTCGGCTGGGCGAGACGAAGGGCTCTCCCGTACGGCGGGTCGAAAGCTCCACCAGCGCTCGCTCTTCGTCCGGACCGTGCAAGCGAATGCGCGAAACCGCTTGCCCCGCGTCGCGCGCGACCGCCTCCAAGATCACGCGGTAGTGCTGCACGAAGCGCCGAACCGTGGCGGCGTCGAACAGCGCGGAGTTGTATTCCATGCCCGCAATCCGGCCCAGCTCCGTGCTCAGCACGAGCAGCGAAAGCTCGAACTGCGCGGCGCCGCGTTGCAGCTTGAGCGGCCGGAGCCGCAGCTCACCCGCCGCCTCGATGGGCATGGGGCTGTTCTGGAAGTCGAACATCACCTCGAACAGCGGTGAGCGCCCGGGCAAGCGCGCGACTCCGAGCTCCGAAACCAAGCGCTCGAAGGGCAGCTCTTGGTGGTCCCAGGCGTCGAGCGCGGTGGCGCGAACGCTGGCGAGCAAGCTCGAAAAAGATTGATCGGGCTCGAAGCGCACGCGCAGCGCGATGGTATTGACCAACGTACCGACCAGCCCCTCCGCCGCCAAATGCGTGCGGTTGGCGACCGGAGTGCCGACGACGATGTCGCTCGTGCCCGTCAACCGATAAAGCAGCGCGTCGAAAGCCGCCAGCATGACCATGAACAGCGTGGCGCCGTGGGCGTGCCCGACGACTTGCAAGCGCTCGAGCAGCGCATCCGGCAACTCCAGCCATTCGAATCCTCCCGCCGACGAGCGCTGCGTGGTGCGCGGCCGATCCGTGGGCAGCTCGAGCAACGGAGCAGAAGCTAGCTGCTTCCGCCAATAGCCGAGCTCTTCGGCGCTGCGGCGCGGCACCAGCTGACTGCGTTGCCAGGCCGCGTAGTCCAAGTAATTGGGGGCCGCACCGAGCTCCAACGGCGCGCCGCTGCGCTTGGCCGCGTAGGCGCGGAGCAGCTCGGTGAGCAGCACCCCCATCGACCAACCGTCGCCGACGACGTGGTGCAGGCTGGCGGCCAGAGCATGCCGCTCCGGCCCCATTCGATAGAGCTCCACCCGAATCAGTAGATCGCGCGCGAGGTCGAACGACCGTTGCGCCAACGCGGAACCAAGCTTTTCGGCCGCCAGCTGCGGATCGGTCTCGAGCGTCACGTCGAGCACCCGCAGCGAGAATGGCTGCGCCTCGTTGACGACGACCTCGGGTCGGCCGCCCTGGCTGCGGTAGTTGCTGCGCAGAATTTCGTGACGCGAAAGCAGCACGTCCAACGCCGCTGCCAGGGCCGCCTCGTCGAGCGGACCCTCCAGCACCAAGCCGCCGGCGACGTTGTAGGCCGCCCCTTGCGGATCGAGCTGCTGCAGAAACCACATGCGTTCTTGGGAGAACGACAGTGGCTTGGTCGACGCGTCGCTCGACTCGACGGCGGTCGACAGCGCTTGCTTGGGTGCGGCGCGCAACACCCGGGCGAGCGCGCGCGGGGTCGGCGACTCGAACAACATCCGCAATGGGAGCTCGATCCCCAGCCCCTCGCGCAACCGGGCTGCCAGCTGCGTGGCGAGCAAAGACTGACCGCCCAGCGCGAAAAAGTCGGCGTCGGGGTCCACGTGCTCCAGCCCCAGGAGCTCGGCCATCGACTGCGCCACCGCGGCCGTTCGCTCGGGATCGTCGTCAGCGCTCGCCGCCGCCGATTCGAGCCGGGATTCGGCCACGATCTCCAGCTCTCCGGACAGCAGACGCGCGCGGCATTCGGACCGCCGCACCTTGCCGCTCGACGTTCGCGGAATCGCTCCCGGTCCGACGATGATGACCCGATCGACGCGCAGGCTTTGGCTGCTCGCGAGCGCACCGCGAACGGCGCTTTCGATTTCGGCAGCGGGGGCTTGGCGCGGTGAATCGACCTCCACCACCACCGCGAGCTCCTCACGCTCCGAGCCTTCGACCGCGAACGCCGCGCTTCCGCCCGGTCGCAGCTGGGGGTGACAGCCTTCCAGCGCCGCCTCCAGGTCCTCGGGGTGGTGGTTGGTGCCGAGCAGAATGATCAGATCTTTGAGCCGCCCGGCGACGTAGATTTCGCCAGCCTGCCGCAGCCCCAAGTCGCCCGTTCGCAGGTACTTCGCCTCGCCGGGCCCGCTGGCGAGGGTTGCCCCAAATACGCTGGCGCTCAGCTCCGGCCGGTTCCAATAGCCGAGCGCGACGCTCGGGCCACGGACCCAGATCTCTCCCTTCTCACCGTCGGGCAAAGGGCGGCGCGTGTCCGGATCGACGATCAGCACCTCGAGCCCCGGCAGCGGCGGCCCCGTGCTGACCAGACCTTCGGTTGCTGAAAGCACCTGCGGCTCTCGGTCGAGCTGGGCAAAGCTCACGCCCAGCGTCGCCTCCGCCAGGCCGTAGCAAGCGGAAAAGGCGGTCCGCCCAAAGCCAGTCCCGGCAAACGCTTCGCTGAAACGCACCAAGGTATCCGGCCGCACGCGCTCCGCTCCGCTGAATGCAACGCGCCACTTGGACAGATCCAGACGCTCACGCTCGGCCGCCGCGCTCCGCCTGACACACAGATCGTAGGCGAAATTGGGGCCGCCGCTGATGGTCGCGCCGTAGCGCGAGATGGCCTCCAACCAACGCAGCGGCCGTTGCAAGAACGCAGCCGGCGCCATCAACGTCGCCTCGAGTCCAACGTACAGAGGCCCCAGCACCGCCCCGATCAACCCCATGTCGTGGTACGGCGGCAACCACGCCACGAGGTGGTCGTCGACGGTGGCTCGCAGATGCTCGCTCAACATCTTGGCGTTGCTGAGCAGCGTGCCGTGCGAAAGCATCACGCCCTTCGGCGCGGTGGTAGAGCCCGACGTGTACTGCAGCACGGCCAGGTCGTTCGGGGCGGGGTTGCCGAGCGGCGCGAGCGGCGCCGCCCCGGCAGGCGGCGTGACCCAGCGCACGTCACCGCTTCCCGACGGATCCAGGCGTCGTTGCAGACGCGCGGCGATCCCGGCGCTGCTCAACGCGACCCGCGCCCCGGTATCGGCGAACAAATCGGCGAGCGGCGTGATGGGGCGGTTGCTGGGCGGGGGCATCGCCGGCACCACCACCGCGCCCGCGCACAAGCAACCAAACAGGCCGGCGATGTAGTCGAGCCCCGGCGCGTGCAGCAGCAGCACGCGCTCGCCGGGGGCCACGTGTGCCAACAGCGACGCCGCCGTACGACGCGCACCCGCTTCCAGCTCCGCGTAAGTCAGCGTTTCGGCGTGGCGCTCGCCGTCGTTGAGGAAGCGGAAAGCGACCTTGTCAGGATGCTCGCGGGAGCGAGCGGCGAGCATCTCGACGAAGGTGGAAGGTACCATCCCCTACCCGCCTAGTATCGCCCGCAAGTGACGCCTCCGACATGGGTTTTACGTCGGAACCAGCCGTTTTCGGCGCGTCCGCTCAAGCGTCGGCCGTGTCCCACTCGACCTGGTAGCTGAGGCCCAGGTTGACGATGCGCTGGATCAGGACCGGATATTCCACGCCCTCGGCCAGCGCGCTTTGCGCGAAATCTTCGGCTCTTTGTAGGTCCGGGTTCGGATTGGCCTCGAGCACGTACACCTTGCCGTCAGCCGCCAGTCGCAAATCGATCCGGGCGTATCCGCTCATTTTGAGCACGCGATAAATGTTCGTGCACAGCTTGTTGATGTGCTCGGCGGTGCCGGGCGGCAGCTCCGCGGCGGCGGTGTCGATGTGATATTTCTTCTGGTACGCCAGATCCCACTTCACCTTGCGGGTGGCGATGCGGGGCGCGTTTTCGGGCAGCTGGTCGAGCATCATTTCCCAGACCGGAAACGCGTGCAGGCGGCGGTTGCCGACCACGCCCACGTACAGCTCGCGGCCCTCGATGTACTCCTCGGCGATCACGTCCACGCCGAACGTCTCGTGCATGAAGGCGACGCGCTCGGTCAGCTTTTCGTCGTTGGTCACCAGCGACGCTTGGGAGATGCCGAGCGAGGCCTCTTCGTACAGCGATTTCACCACCAGCGGATAGCCCAGCTTGCGCGGCTTCTTCGACTTGCGACCGAACGGAAACACCGCGAAGCGCGGCACGCGGATGCGGTGAAACGCCAACAGCTGCTTCGAGATGGCTTTGTCACGCGCCAGCAACAAACCGGTCGGGTTGCAGCCGGTGTAGCGCTTGCGCAACAGCTCCAGATAGCTGACGACGTGCTGGTCGTACACGGCGACGCCGTGGAAATGCACCAGCAAATTGAAGGCAATATCGGGCTCGAGCTCGGCGAAGGCGCGACGGATCGGACCCAAGTCGCTGCCCACGCCCAGCCGGTGCACCTCGTGACCCAGCTCTTCGAGCCCCTTGATCACGTCCCACTCGGTGCGAAAGTCGGCCAGCTGCTTGTCCGACAGGCCCGAGATGTCGTCGGGCGGCACGAGATCTTCGTGCATCAGGACGAGGACTTTGAGCTTCTTCCTCATCGCGGGAAGTGGTGATGCCCGCGATTCAAATACTTCAACGTCTGGGCAGCGACGAGCAGCATGGCGTCTCGCTTCACGTGGGACGCGCCGGAAGCCACCACCAGGCCGAGCTCTTCGGCGCGTTGGATGACCTCGGCGAGCACACGATCCACTGCGTATTGATACTCGCCGGTCCAACGGGAGACCAATTTTCGGATCTCCGGTCGCTCCTTCCGTAAGAAGCTCGCGGCGTTGCGCTCGCGTCGGCCACCGGTTGGCTCCGAAAAAAGACGTTTCAAATCGCGGTCGTAGGTCTCACGCAGGGCGAGCCGATAACGCGCCCGCTTCTCGCGGTAGTAGTCGCCCAACGTCTTCTTCAGCTCGCCGATGGGCTCGATGCGGTCGCGCCGGCGTTTGAGCGGTTTTTTCCCCTCGATGTCGCGCATCAGCTCGTCGAGATAGTTGAGCTTGGCCAAGGCCGGCCAGCCGCGGTAGCGCGTGCGCCAGCGCGACGACGGGTCGAGCCACACCGCGAACGTCTCCGCGAAGTCCTCGGCGGGATGACTCTGCGCGTACCACAGCTCCAAGTGCCGGACGAAGCGCTTGCTGTACGGCTTCGGCTGGTAGTGCGTCACGTAGTCGCTGTCGAAGCGACCGAACACCTCGCGCCAGTCACCCCGCCCGTGCAGCGCGTAGGCGTTGTCCAGGGCGTGAGCGGTCTCGTGCCGCATCAGCTGCAGGCACGAGCGCGGGGTGCCGCCTTCCACTTCGTGCATCTGTCGCTGCTCCAGCTCCATCAAGCGCGGGTGCGCCAAATAGAACGGAATCGCAAACCCGGGGATGCCGTCCGGCGAGAACCACTCGGTCGACAGCCACACGTGGGGCCGAAACAAGATCCCGCGCTGCTCGAGCTCGCCGTTGATGAGCTCGGTGCGCGCCTCGAGCTCGGTGCCCGCCAACGTCAGCTTCAGATCGCACAAGCGCACCTTCAGCAGCTCGGCGTCCGGCAACTCCGACCACACACTTACGTCCGCTCTTTTTCGAGGAGCGCGCGAAGCTCGCTTCGACTTGGGGCGGGGGCGTCGCAAGGTGGCGTCGTCATTGAGCCACAACCGCGCGCCGCCACAAGCGCGATCCGCGAGGCCATTTGTCCACAGGGCAAAGCGCAACAGCGGCCACCCGTCGGGAGAGGGCGAAGGGCTGCCACGTCGCAGCCCCAATCGCAGAAACTGCCGTAGCGCAGCCAGGTTCAGCTGACCGCGCTCTTCGCTACATCTTGGCGCCGGCGGTCACCCAGTCGCTGATGAGCTTGATTTGTGCATCGGTCAGGCAGGGCCGAGTCGCAGTGGGGCAGTCGTCGGGCATTCGGGCGATCATCTCGGTGCCGCCGCCCTTCTTGCAGGTGACTTGACCCGGTCCCGTCACCGCCTTGACCAGCAGGCTCTGCGCGGGCATGCCCGCCACGATCGCGGTGTCACCGGCGCAATGCGCGGTCGTGTCGGGCAGGGGCGTGGTGAGACGCATGTACAGCCCGTCGGACGTGGTCAAATCCACCTGCTTGCCGGTGTTGCCCGCGTCGTGGCACTTGGAGCCTTTGCAGCTCATGGCCAAGAGGTCCTTGACCTGAGCGAAGGTGGGACCGGAAGAGCCGCCGCCGCTGCCACCACTCGCGCCACCAGCGCTGCCGCCGCCGCTGCCACCGTTCGCGCTACCACCGCTGCTGCCGCCGGCGCTGCCGCCGCTGCTGCCGCCACCATGACCGCCGCTGGAGCCGGCTGCACCGGCGGTGCCGGTGCCCGCGGTGCCGGTGCCACCCGTGGCCGTGCCGGCCGTGGCCACGCCACCGGTGCTCATGCCAGCGCTGCTTCCGCCTTGACTGGCGGTGCCGCCGGAGCCGCTGGTGGGCTGCTGCGTCGCAGTACCAGCCGTGCCGGTCGTCGTGCCGCCGTCGTCACCGCCGCAATGGAGCGCGAGCAGCGAGAGGGTCGCGGTCGCCAGGATCAACGGAGCAACTTGTCGTGAAGCTTTGAAAGGCATGCGCATAGATGGTTTCCTCGGAAGCGACCCGCGGGTCTTTGGAAGGATGGGTGTCCTCAGACAGGATCTTCGTCGAATTGAGCCATGAATTTGCCCCAATTTGGCCAGATTCGACGGAGAGCGCGTCGCGACGCGCAGCGCCGAACGCAAATCGGGGTAGCCCCAGTGCATTGTTCGACGCTAGCCAGAATACATCGCTGTCGTTCGGGCTCGAGTCGCCTAAGCTGGCGTCCACGTGGGGTCCACCTACCGCGCGCCCTGGAGATCGCTGATGCACGTCGCGCCGCTGCTGGCGGTGCTGGTCGCGCCATCAGCGCTCGCACGGCCGCACGTCCGTCGTCACTTCGAGCCGACCGATCTGGAGCTCGAAGACCCGGGCACGGCCGAGCTCGACTTCGAAACCGGCTTCGTGCGCGGACAAGATCCGTGGCGCTTGGTCGCGCCCGACTTCGAGTTGGATCTGGGCTTCACCCAATGGCTCGAGATCGACGTCGATGGTGCGTACGCCGTCGAAGGCGCTCCCGGCAAGCCGTTCACTTTCGACCACGCCGCGCCCGATCCGCTTTGGCCATCCTGCAAAGTCGGTGTCGTCGACTTAGTCGACGACGAAGCCAAGCGCACGTACGCGCTGGGTGCACAGCTCGGCCCCAAGCTACCGACCTACTCCGGCGGACATGGCTTTGGCGTCGAGGGGCTGCTGCTGGGCGGCGTCACCATGGGCGCAACGACGTTTTCGTTCAACGTGGGCGGCTTCGTCGACCCCGCACCGGCACGCAACAGCCCGCGCCCGATCGGATTCGAAAGCGGCGTCACTTGGGACCAGGACCTCGACGCCGCCGGTCACTACTCGCTCAGCACCGATCTTGCCGGGGTCGTGTTCGCGAGTGACGATCCGGCACAGCTGCAGGTCGCCTTTGGGCCGGTGGTCGAGGTGTCGAGCTGGCTCGACCTCTCGCTCACCGGTATCTACGGAATCTTACCCGGCGGGGATCGCTACGGGGCGCTGTTCGGTTTCTCGCCCCACTTCGGGGTGTGGAACCCGGAGCGCACCGCCGCCCAATAGCGCGTACCGGTCGCGCGCGTGAGCTTCCGCGCCCATCTGCTACAAACAACGTATGGTTCGGGTAGGTAGTGCGGCCTGGCTAGTTTTCGTGTGCGCGGCGGGCTGCGGCGGCAACACTGCGAGCGCAAAGCCGCACCCGGCGGAGAACGCCGCTGGCACGAGCTCCACCGCTGGCACGAGCTCCACTCCTGGAGCCGCTGCTTCGAGCGCCGGCGGCGACGGCTCCAGCGAGCCGCTCGCGTGCGAGGAGTCGCTGCCGACCTGCATCGCCAACTGCGGTTCGCTCGACTTCGGCTCCCCCGACTGTGTCGACGGACACTACCGCTGCCCCGAAGGCTGGGTCGAGCTCGGTTCCTGCCCGGCGCAAGCCTGCGCGAACCGCTCTCGAACTTGCTGCTCGCCGACGGGCCACGTGACGGTTCCCGACTGCGCCGCCGACGGCACGATCGGCGACTGCCCCGCGGGCTTCGCCCAAAAAGACCGCTGCTTGCCCGAAGGCGTGAACATTCAGAATTGCTCGGAGCTGGCCAACGGAGACGCCTGCGCCTCCGAAGAGCTGACTTGCTACACCAGCAAGTGCGGTCGCAACTGTGATTGCAAAGCCGACGCCACCGGCAAGCTGAGCTGGCAGTGCGCGGCGCTACCCTGCTGAGCCGACGGCCGAACACAGGGGACAGGCGCTAGCGGCGTGAGCGACGTCACGGCGGTGAAGGTCCAGCACCGCGCGCGAAATGGTCGCAAGCTCCCGCCGCACCTCGCGCCGCTCGCCCTTCACGCGCGCGATCTTCATCGAATCGTAGGCAGTGGTGCGGTGGCGCATCCAGGCAATGACGGCCGACTCCGCGCGGCGTTCGATGGGAATGCGCTTAGTGCGCGCCACCGTGCCACTGCCGACCGGCGTGGCGTGCGCGGTGACTTGGCGCGCCACCGACCGCGCCAGCGCCTCGAAGCGCGGCGCAAAGCGCAAGAACGTCAAGATCTCGACCTCGAACGAGACCACGTAGGAAGCCTGCTCGTGCTCGCGCCGGGCCGAGGCAGAGGCGCGCTTCTTGGCGTAGGCAGGGGTGGCCCGCTCGGCGGCGAGCGCCTGCTTGGCGGCTTCGATGTTTTCGCGCGGAGCCCACAAACCCTTCGAGAAAGCTTTGCGCCCGCGCTTTTCGATGATGGCCCACGAGGGGCCGAGCTGCTTCACGCGCCGGGTGAGGCCCGCGTCGCCTGGTGGCAAACAGCCCCAGCCGAGCGGCGCCGAGCGACGGCTGCCGTCCGGCGCGACGAAAACCGTAGGCTCTGATGTGGGTGCAAGCACGAGCGCTTCGTTCGACACGCCCGCCCTTTAACATTTAGTGTCGGCGAGTGGGGGCAGTGTCGGCAGTTCCAGAAGACGACGCTTTCGGACTAATCTGGACGGCTTCGCCCGCCACACGAGAGACTTCATGGAACCGACCGCGCCCCTGGATCCTTCCGACCTTCCCAACGCCGCCGAGGCTCGTCACGCGCTGGGCCAACGCCTGCAGGCGCGTGCGCGGGAGACGTTCCAGCGCGGAGAGCTGGTCTCGGCAATGCTGTTCGCGTCCGACGCTTTGATGCTCTTTCCGAACGAGCGTCAGTACCTGGACCTGGCGGACGAAGTCGCGCTGGCCTCGCCCGATCCATTGTCCACGGTGCCGGTAGCAACGGGGGCCGTGCACGTGGCGACCGCGGCCGTGCGCGCCCGCATCTTGATGATGCAAAAGCGCCTGCCCGAAGCCATCGAGCTGTTGTGTCGGGTGATCGATGCGGCGCCCGAGCTCGGCTACTTGCCCTGGCTTTCGCGCTGGTGCCAGCCGGAGGTGATCGCGCGGCTGGGTTGGGACGTTTTCGCCAAGCACGTGGTGCGCACGGTGTTGCGCGCCGGCATTCAGGTCTCGCCGACGCCCGACGCCGACGATCCGCGGCTGGTCAACGTGCGCGCGGGGGCGGACCTGTTCGCGGCGCTGCGCGGCGCGTTTCCCAATGAAGCCGTGCTCTATTTCGGCGAGGTACTGCTGCGACGCCGGCTGGCTGATCCGAACGCCACGCTGGCCGTCGCCCTGGAAGGCGTGCGTCGCTTTCCCCAAGATTGGAAAGTGCAAACGGCCGCCGCCAACGCCTTCCGCCAAGCGGGCCGGCCCGAAGACGCCTTCAATCACGCCCGCCAGGCGCTGAGCATCGATCCCAAAGACAACTCGCCGTTGTTCGACGCCGGCTGGGCGTTCATGGACACGAAGCAGTACGACCGCGCCACCCAGATTTTTCACGAGCTACTGACGCGCGAGCCCGACTACCAAGACGCCAAGCCTTCGTTTCACTACGCGCGCTACCGCGGCTACAACACGCCCGAAGATCGCAGCGCGTTGTTCGTGCTGCGCGAGCGCGAGTGGTGGAGCCAGCTCACGCGCGAGCTGTGCGAAGAGCTCGAGCCGATGGAGCCGTACTACACCTTCTTGCCGGGGCCCGGCGACGCCGCCGCAAAAGCAGCGCGCAGCTTCGCGCACGAGCTTTCGCACGTCATTCATTGCTGTGGCCAGGGGCTGGAGTGCAGCATCGGGCTCGAAAGCAAGTTCTTGGAGGCGCCCAGCGTCAACCTGGCGTTCGATCTGGTGATGCGCAGCATGGGCGCGCGCGGCAGCCTCGACATTCAGGTCGAGGAGATCCAGCAGCCGGATCCGCGCGCCGACAAGGCCGCGGTTCAGTATCGGCTGTGGAGCTATCAGGGCACGACGCCCAGCCGCGTCTACCCGGCCGCCGATCCGCGCGCTCAACAAGCCATTGCCGGCATTGCGCTCCAACTCTACCGACAGGACGTGTGGGACGGCGCGGCCAAAGCGGTGGCCGAGCAATGGGGCGCGGCTTGGCTGCACGGCTTCCTCGCCGTTATGACCGATCCGCCACCGCCGCCTGCGGAGTCCGGCTTCGAGGGCTTTTACTGGCTGTACCGCTGCCAAGTGGCTTCGGCGCTCGTGCTCTCACACCTAGGTCCGTGGGAATCGGGGCCCGGGCGCGGCGCGTTGTCGTCGTTGGTATTCGGTCCCTCGGATTGGACCAGCAGCGCTGCCATCATCGCGCTCGGATTTCGCGCCAGGGCCAACCCGGCGCTGCGCCCCGAGATCGAGCAACTGTTCGGCTGGCTCAAGACCCAAGCGCCGGCGCGCGGCTACACCGACTGGGAGCACGCGCTGGCGCACGTTTGGCTCGGCATCGGTCCGCACCCGGAAGCCACGAAGGCCGGCATCGGCGGTTGGATTCAGCAGCTGGACGAAGATCCGGCCAAGAGCAACCGCGTGAAGCCGCCCACGCGCCGCTACGGCGGGCTCACGCTCGAGGAGTACGCCGAGTTTTCGGCCGAGCGCGATCGCATCCTGAGCAGCGTCGGCCATCGTGGCGTGTTGGCTACGGGGCAAGCCATGCTCGGGACGCCTCCACCCGAGCTGGTGCAGCTGCTCCAGCGCTTCAATCGCCCGCTGCAGAACGCCAACGGCAACTTGAACCTGTACGTGCCGGAGTGGCAAGAGGCGCTCAACGCCAGCCGTGAGCTGCAAGAGCGTTTCATCGAGCTGCAAGAGCTGCAGTCGTTCGCCAAAATGGGCGTCAACGCCGAAGAGAAAGCGGCGCTCGACGAGATCAAGCAGGGCAACATGGACATGCATCTACGCATGGCCCAAGCCCAGCAAGCTCAGCACGCCATCGCCCAGGGGGACGCCGGAGATCCCGATCCGCTGGTATTTCCAGGCCAAAAGGTGGCCAAGCTCAGCGACTACGTCGGCATCCTCAAAGGCATGCAGCGCGGCGACATGATGGGCGCGCTCGGCCGCTACGGCCTGGACATGATGAGCTACGGCCAGGTGGCGACGGCGTGGGGCGCCAAGATGGCCGCGGATCCGCTATTGACCGAGAAGTTCTCGCGGATGATGAACGCCTAGTGCAGCGCCGCTTCCCAAAGTTGATGCTGTCTCACTTGCGCTGCACTAGCCGAAGCGAGCCCGAAGAGAATTGCGCGTAAAGCACCGGCCCTCACGGGCGCGAACCCGGTGCGTGTGGGGTTGAGTAGCCCGTGCCGTACGCGCTCCTGAGTAGTTGGCACGTCCGCGAAAAACGCTTCAAAAAAAAGCCGCGGCTCTTGGAGTGGGAATGGACGTGGGCACGGAGCGGTTCCGGTGGTTCAGACGGATCACTCACTCGGCACCTTCAGGGCCGCGAGTAAGAACGCCCACTGATCGGCCAGCTCATCGAGCTTCTTGTCGGTCGGAATGCCGGCGCCGTGACCAGCGCGCGTCTCGATGCGGATCAGCACCGGCGCGTCACCCGCCTGGGCGTGCTGCAACGCCGCCGCGAACTTGAAGCTGTGCGCCGGCACGACGCGATCGTCATGGTCACCGGTGGTGATCAAGGTGGCCGGATACGTTACGCCCTCACGCAAGTTGTGCAGCGGAGAGTAGGCGTAAAGCGCCTTGAAATCTTCGGGGTCGTCCGGCGATCCGTAGTCGTCCGTCCACGTCCAGCCGATGGTGAACTGGTGAAAGCGCAGCATGTCCAGCACCCCCACGCTCGGCAAGGCCGCGCCGAAGAGCTCCGGGCGCTGCGCCAACATCGCGCCAACCAGTAGGCCGCCGTTCGAGCGACCGGAAATGGCGAGCTTGGCGCGCGAGGTCAGCTGCTGTTGCACCAGGTATTCGGCGGCGGCGATGAAGTCGTCGAAGACGTTTTGCTTCCGCGCTTTCTTGCCCGCGTCGTGCCACGCTTCGCCGTATTCACCGCCGCCGCGCAAGTTCGGCACCGCCAGCACGCCCCCCAACTCCAACCAGGCCAGGTGCCCGGCGCTGAAAGTTGGCGTGAGCGAGACGGAAAATCCGCCGTACCCGTAGAGCAAGCACGGCGTCTCGGGACCGAGCACGAGGCCGCGTTTGTGGGTGATGAACAGCGGAATGCGCGTCCCGTCCTTGCTGGGAAAGAACACCTGCCGCGTCTCGTAGGCGTCCGCGTCGAATTTCAGCCGAGGCTGACGAAACACGGCGCTTTCGCGCGTTTTCACGTCGTAACGCAGCAGGCGGCGCGGCTCGTGAAAGCCCTCGTAGCTCAGGAACGTCTCGCTGCGCGCGTCGTCGCCCTCTGCGAGCCAAACCGTGCCCAAGCCCGGCAGCGGCAGCTGCTGCTCGACGACCCCAGCGTCGCTCAGTAGCCGCACCTCCGCGTGCGCGTCCTTCAAGTAGTTGGCCAGAAACTTGCCGCCGACCCGCTCGACTTGCCGGAGCGTTTCGACTTGCTCGGCTACGACCTCGACGAACTGCGGCGGCCGGCTTGCGACGTCCACCTTCACCACGCGGCCGCGCGGCGCGTCTCGATCGGTGTGGAACCAAAACGTGCTGCCGTGGTTGCCGATGAAGCTGTACTCAGCCTCGATGTTCGGCACCAGCGCGATCGGCAGCGCCTGCGGGCGCGCTAGGTCCAAGTACAGCACCGCGTTCTTCGGATCCGTACCTTCACTGGCCGTGATCACGACGTAGCGACCGTCACGCGTAGTGGTCGCGCCAAAGCTCCATTTGGCTTGGTCGCGCCGTTGATAGATCAACCTGTCTTCGGCCTGACTTTGCCCCAAGCGGTGGAAGTAGAGCTCGTTGAAGTAGTTCGTCTCCGAAAGCGCCGCGCCCGGCTTCGGCTCCTGGTAGCGGCTGTAGTAAAAGCCGGAGCCGTCTTTGGTCCACGCCACCGACGAAAACTTCGACCACTGCAGCAGATCCGGCAGATCTTGACCGTCGTCGACCCGGCGCACCCGCCACTCGGTCCAATCGGAGCCGGCGCGCGACAACCCGTAAGCGACGAGTCGACCGTCGTCGCTGGGCACCACGTGGGTCAGCGCCACCGTCCCGTCGCTCGAGCTGAGGTTCGGGTCGAGCAGGAGCTGCGGCGCTCCGTCCAGCGACGCCAACCAATACAACACGGGCTGATTCTGCAAGCCCGAGTTGTAGAAATAGAAGTAGCGACCGCCCCGGCGGAACGGCAGCTCGAAGCGCTCGAAGTCCCACAGCTCGCGCAAGCGGGCACGGATGGCAGGGCGCCGCGGCAATCCGTCGAGAAAGCCTCGCGTGAGCCGGTTCTGCGCCGCGATCCAAGCCTGCGTCTGCGTGCTGCCCGAATCTTCGAGCCAGCGGTACGGATCCTTCACGCTCACGCCGTGCAGCACGTCGACCACGGCGCCGCGAGGGCTCTCGGGGTAGCGAAGGCCGCGCCGCTCGGCTGGCGGAGCCTGACGAGGAGGCTGGCTCTTGCTCGCCGTGGAAACGGCGGGCGGCGGTGCGGCGCTACAGCCCACGACTCCGAGCCAGACAGCTAGCGCGCGCGGCCGGACGGAGCTCATGAGTGATGGCTAGCGCATTTTCCGCGCCCGAGGCAGCGGGCTCGCGCGATGTGCCGCCAGCCTTCGTTTCAGCCGGCCAGACGCTGCTCCTGGTCCGGCTCGGCGTAGCGCGCCGAGCCGAGCGTCCAATCACGCGTGATGCGCATCATGGAGCCCAACACACCGATGTAACGAGCTAAGCTGGCGTTTTCTTCGTCGCTGAAGGAGGGCAACGCCGCCGCGCGCGCCAGAAACCCGTCCACCTCGGCATTGCACAGCCGAACGGCTTGCGACAGCGCCGCCCCGGGCGGCAACGTTCGGTGCACCTCATAAACGATGGCCAGGTTGTGGACGTCGCACAGCTTGCGCTCTTTCTCGAACGACAGAACGTCGTTGGTCCAGCACACGATTCCGCCCGCCAAACGCTGTAGCTCCAGGACCTGAGGGTGAGCGCGCACGGCGTCCGACAGCTTCAGCCGCTCCAGCGGCTCCACCAGCGCGAAGAACGGCGGCACCGCACCCGCGGCCGGCCGCAGCATCAAGAACGACGACTCGTGCGGCACCCACTTGCCGGCCCGGTTGTTGGCTTCCCAAAGCATGCCCCCGAAGTACGCTTGATTGCCGACGCGAAAAGCTTCCACCTCGGCCGGGCTAGCCAGCCGGCGCAAGCGCGCCACGATGTCACGTAGGGCGGTGACTGCCGCCGGCTCGTCCACGTCCGGCGGCGCACCGGTGAAGGTGCCGTCGAAGCGTTCGAACAGCTCGGCTAGCTGAGAGGGTCGCTCACCAATCGGGGTCTCGTCGCCCAAATCGTCGAGCGCGAAGGCCCAGCACAAATAGTCGGCGGCCAGCGAGAGCTCGACGACGCCGGCGGTGGGGTAAAAGCCAGCCACCATCCAGGCCATGCGCGCACGCTCGGCCTTTTTTGCCAGCGCCTCGTCGCCGAACAGTCGCTCGATCCAGCTCCGCGAATGCTCGTGGGCGGCCTGAACGTGCGGGTTGACGCGCAGCGGGAACGGGCAACGCAAGGCCTCCGCCACGACGGCGCGAGAGGGAATTTCGTCGTCGTTCCAGCGGGGCGGTACGGTCGACTGCGGGATGTGTCTCATTCCGAGCGGCATTGGTGACAGCAGCAGCGGCCCGCCGGATGTGGGACTTAAGCCTCCAGGGTGAGAAAGTTCTCCATCAACACTTACGTGTTGATTCGGGGCGTTCGACCCCGGCGTGGCCGGCTTCCCGACAATCGCTGCGCGGCGCCTAAAGTTGCCCCTCTGCTGTCCGATTCTGATGCTGCACGGGTCAGTTTGACGTTCGCCCCCCAACCCCAAGTCCGGTCATACGACGCCATCGAGAGCGAGCGGGTGGGCGACTCCGTCGTGCTCACGCGCATGCGCGGTCACATGACTCGCCTCTTGGCCGAACGAATGTTCGACCAATTTCGCTCCGCCATCGTCGGCATGCAGAGGCCGGCGTGGATCATCGAGCAACTGGAGCTGACCGGCTTCGACCCGGGCGCAGTTTCGGCGGGGGCGCGTTGGTTCGGGGCCTTCAAAGATCGTGGCGGCGAGCAGGTGATCTTCGTCTCCCCGTTGGCGGCGGCGCGCATGGTAGCGGCTTCGCTGGCGTTCGCGGTGCACGCCAAGATCTCCGCCTGCGACAGCTTGAAAGAAGGCTACGAGCGCGCCGGCCTCGGCAACGTCGAACCGCGGCCGAGCTTGTTCTCGCTTCGCCCGCCCAAGACCGGCTGAGCCGGGCCGCACCGCGGCGAGGCCCACCGCCACGCGCCGCGCGCGCTCAGAGGTAGCGGATCTCGCCCAGCCGCAGTACCCGCGTGGTGACGGGCGCCTGCAGCTTGGCGCGATCGAAGTGCGCCAGGTAGTACTCGAGCGCCACGCGCATCTCACCGCGCTTCAGCGTCACCGCGAAAGACGGCTGACGCCCGGGGTAACGCAAGGTGCTGCCCGCGGCGCGAATGAAGATCGGGGTGCCGTGCTGAATGCTCACGGAACGCTCGGTGAAGAACACGTTGATGCGCCCGAGGATCTGGTTACATACCTCACCCACCAAGTCTTCCATGCGGTCGATGCGGATGGGGCGGATGCCGGGCAAGAAGGCTTCGTACAGCGCGCGCGCGTCCTCACTGGTGAGCCCGACCATCAGGTGGCCCGAGACGTCACCCCCGAACGGTATGACCGCGCTCAGGTCCGACAGCGCCGTCTGATTGGCGACCAAGAACGCGCCGCCTTCGACCTCGAAGCCGGAGACGACGCCCAACACCTCGAGCGCCGCGCGCTTCACCGCTTCCGCGATGGCGGCCGGGTAGAAATGCTCGGCTAGCAACTCGGAGATGGCGGCGCGCAGCTCGTCGCGGCGAAACGGCTCCGGCAGGAGGCTGTCCGGCGCGTTGCGGTCGCGCGACGACGGCGTGCTCGCGGGCGCGTCGTCCTTGGCGCCCCAGATGATGCGCACGTCGGGCGCAAAGTCGCGCACGCGCGCCAAAAACTCCAGCCCACCCACTTTGGTGGCGGCCGCGCTGGCCACGATCAGGCTGAGGCTCGGCCTGGCTTCGATGAATTGCAACGCCGACGCCAGCGTCGGTACCCAAATCACACGGAAGCCGAGGTCGTTCAGCTCCTCCATCACGAACGAGAGCGCGCCGTTGGGGGCGTCGATGACCAGGACCTGCTTGTCTGCACTCATTTAGTGCCGCCCGAGGTCGGGGGGACCACCGCGGCACCTTGAATGGAGGGCAAGCTGCTGGTTCTACCGAAGAGCGCCTTTTCGATCGCCTTCCACAGCAGGTCGGCTTTCACCGGTTTGAGGATCCAAGCGTTCGCGCCGGCGCGCTTGCCCTCCTCGGCGCGCTGAGTGGCGGCGTCCGACGTCAGAATGAAGATGGGGGTGGTGGCGTAGTCGGGCAGCTTGCGCAGCTCTTCGACCATACGAATGCCGTCCATGATTGGCATGTGAATGTCGGCGATCACCAAGTCGACCGGGTTTTCGCGCGCGCGCCACAAGCCTTCACGGCCGTTCTCCGCCTCGACGACCCGCGCACCTTTGGATTCCAAGGTGGTGCGCAGCTGCGAGCGGACGAGGGAGGAGTCGTCGACGATGAGGATTGACCACGCCAAGGTTTGCCTTGCTCCTGTTGTGCGCCCCGTGCGACCGAAGGCGAACCCCAAAGCTTAGTACAAGTTGCGAGTCTCGGCAGCAGCCGGCACGAAACACCAGCGCACAAGGTGCGCAGCTTAGTGCGCCGCGCTCGGCCCTGCCGCCGCCTTCAGCTCGACGCTGGTCTGGCCGAGGGTGGCTTTCAAGCGATCGAGCTTTTCGATCCGCGATTTTACCGCCAGCGGCTCCGGCGCGGCGGCGGCCGCGAGCGGCGTCGCCCGTAGGCTCTTCAGCTCCAAGCGAGCCTGCTCGGGAGTCAGCTTGCTTGGCGCAGGTGTGGTTTTGTCGGTCTTGTCGAGCCGAGCCAAGAGCTCTTGAACTTTGGCCTCCCGTTCGCGCAAGGCTCGTTCTTGACCGTTCAGGGCCGTCTCGCGAGCGTCCAGTTGATGCTGAGCATCGGTAACTTCTTGCTGCGCGGAAGCGATGGTCTTCTGGGCCTCGGTGATCTTGACCTGGATGCCGTCCAGCCCGCCCTTGACGTCGATTTGTCCGTCGCTCTTGACGATTCGGTAGGCGACCGCGCCGGAGATGACGACCAAGGCCACCGCCAGCCCCCAGTACAGGGGCGTGCGCGCGCCGGCGTTCGCCCGTTCACCTTCGGCGACCTCGTCTTTGGCAATAGCTGCCGCGTCTCCCATGCTCAAAGAGCTATCCGCCTTGCCCCCGAAAGGCAACGGTTGCGAAGCCAGCGGCGCCGCAACTGACGGATTGACTAGTAGGAAGGTTGAAGGCGGGAGTTTCTACGGCGACTCGAAGGCACCCATATCGGGGCCAGCGCCCAAGGGCCGTTTGTGACCGTTGATGTCGAAGGGCGGAACGTCGTTCGGATCGCCCTTGTCCAGCGCCGGCGAGCCCGGCCCGGGCGTGAAGTCGCCATTGGCCGCGTCGACGAACAGCGGATCGCCCGATTTGTTCGTGGAACCTGGGTAGGTGGCCTCGGTCAGGCTGTACGTCAGCGTGCCGCCGTACCAGACCTGATCGGGACACGGAGTGCCGCCGGGCGGATTGGGAAAGTTGTTGTACGAGACGTTGGCGACGTTGCTACAGGTACCCGCGTCGCACGCCACGATGCCCACGTAGGTGCAGTCGTTGAAGTTCTCGACCAACGTGTTGTAGGCAAAGTGCGTAGCGTCGGAGCGCAGCTCGATCACGCGAGTGTAGCCGCTGGAGCCGTTGCGCAAGAACAGGTTGTTCTCGATGCTGGCCTTGGCCTGGTCGGCGAAATTGATGGCCACGCCGTTGTCGACGAAGCGGTTGCGCAGCACGCTCGTGATCTTGTCGCAGCTGGCGACGGTGCACGTGGAGATCAGCGCGGAGTTACCGTACTCGAGTGGTGCCGCGTTGTGCTCGAGCCGCGACAAGGCCACGGTCATGTCGCAATCGGTAGCGCGCACCGCCACCGCGTTGTCTCGCAGCAAGCTGTTGGTGACGGTCACGGCGCCGCCGGTGCAGGCAATGCCGGCCTGATCTTTGGCCGTGCTGCCCTCGATCACGACGTTGTCGAACGTGACGTCCGCGCCGGCGGGAACCTGAAAGCCCGTCGCGCCATCGTACGGGTGCACGGCCACGCCGTTGCCAATCACGCGCAAGCCTTGGACGGCCGGAAACGCAGCGCCGGTGTTGAATTTCTTCACCGTCTTGATCAGCACCAGGTTCGGTCGCAACTTGCCGAGCTGACCGGTGGCGTCGGACAGGTTACGACACGGCGTGTCGATGCCGCCGCAGGGGGTACCGCTGATGCCCGTCTCCGCCAGGGCGTAAACGACCGTCGCGGGTGCCGCGCAAGCGCCGGACGGTTGGCAAACGCCAGAGTCACACTCGTCGTCGGAGCTGCACGCGCGGCAGACGCCCAGGTTGTTGCACACCGGCGTCTTGCCGGAGCAGTCACTGTTGGTCTGGCAGACCGCGCAGCGCCCGGCCGTGGCACCCGTGGTCAGGCAGTAGTCTTTCCCGACTTCGTCCTGGCACTCCTGGTTCGTGGCGCACGCCCGACACTCGCCGGCGGTAGCATCACAAATCGGCGCAGTGCTGGCGCAGTCGGTCGCGCTGTCGGTGCAGGCGGCTCCAATCGGCGGCGCGCCACCTTCGCTGCAGTCCACGCCGCAGCCGCCCATTCCTACCGTGCCCGTGCCCGCCCCCGCCCCCGCCCCCGCGGGCGTGGCGTCGGCGCCGCCATCGCTGCCGCCCGCGCTCTTGCCGCTGGTCGACGTGTTGCTCTTCCCAGCCGAATCGCTGGCGCCGCCGACGGCCGGGACTGGCTTCAAGTCTTCGGTCGAGTTGAGGATGGAGCACGCGCCCACGCTCAGCAGGGTGGCCGTGAGCAGGCCGACGCTTCGATTCATTGAAATGCTCCCTCGATGCTGAGGTGGGCCCGATCGAACCCGAAGCTCGGCTGCAGGCGCAGCGCCACGCCGCCTTCGTCGTGCGCGGGGCGCCGCAAGTACAAGAAGGTCGTCACACCCGCGCTCACCACCGAAGCCGCGATCAGTCCGTCCGTGATCAGGTTCAGCGTCTTGGTGTCGCTTTGCAGGCTCTTGGCACGGGCTGCGTCGTGACCGTTGGCGGCCTGGTAGTCGCTGTTTTTGCCCAGAGCCATGACTCCGGTCACGCTCGCGCCCACCGCGAACAGACCGGTCGCGGCGACCCCGACCCAAACCGCGGCCGGAACGGGACGCGCGGCGGAAGGGGCCGGTGGAGGGCTCGCGGCCACGACCGAGGGCGCCGGCGCAGGCGCGGCCACGGGCATGGCGGCAGCGGCATCGAAGTTGAAATCGTGCTGCTCACTACCGCCGGGCTGAGCGTCGAACTCGAAGCGCAAGGTGGGCTTGCCATCGAGCGTGGCCGTCATCACGTGGTGTCCTGGTCGGATTTGCAAACGGAGCGATCCGCCCTGGCTTTGGTAGCGATTGCGCACTGGGGAGCCCTGGCTGGGCGTGCGTTCGTCGGTCACGGCGATCTCGGCCGGAGTGGTCGTCAAGAGGACGTTGACCGCCGACGCGCGCAGGGTCGAAAGGTCACGCTCGATATCGACGCGCTCGCCCGCGTCGATGTTCTTGCCGCCTTCTTCCAGATAGCGCGAGAAGGCCTCGATGGCCTCGCCGTCGCGCTCGAGCTTCATCGCGGTGATGCCCAAGTTGCCGAGAATCTTCCACGAAGGGGACGCCTGGTAGGCGACCTTGAACTCACCATAGGCTTCTTCGTAGCGCGCGCCGTCCGGGTCTTTCAGCAGCGCCACGCCCGCATTGAAGTGCTTGCGAGCGGCGTCGGTGATCTTCACCTCGGCGGCCAAACCGGGCGCGCTGAAGCCCAGCAAGCCTATGGCCAACAACCCGACCCGACCGGAACGAACCGCTGAACGGCAAAGCATGAGCCCTAAAGGGTCTCCGAAAGCGCCGCGAGATTCAAGTCGCTACCGAACGAAGCGCCGGAAAGCACGCGCGCGGCCGCTACAGCGCTCGCTCCAAAATCTCGCGCAGCTCGGCGTCGGTGAGCGCGATGGGGTTACCCTTCATGCTGCTGGCGACGGCGGCCTTGGCGACGACGCCGGGAATAGCGGCGGCGGTCATGCCGTAGCTGCCCAGACCCGGGACCGCCAGCTCTTGGGCCAGCTGCTCGACGAAGCCGATGCCGTCGGCGATCTTCGCCTTGGGGTTTGCCGTCAAAGCGCGCGCCAGCTCTTCGAAACGGAGCAAGAGCTCGCTGTTCGGCGCGCGAGCCTGCAAGGCCGCGACGTTGGCGTGAAGCACGAGAGGCAACAACCGAGCGCACACCGCGCCGTGCGCGGCCACGAATTGGCCGCCAATCGGACCGGCAAAGCCGTGCACCGCGCCCAGCTTGGCGTTGGCCAGTGACAGCCCTCCGAACACCGAGCACAGCGCCATGTCTTCGCGCGCGGCCAAGTCCGAGCCATCTCGGCAGGCACGGCCAAGCGCGCGAGCTCCGCGCCTCACCCCTTCCAGCGCCAGCGCGTCGGTGAACGGATTGTGCAGGCAGCTCACGAAGGGCTCGATACATTGAGTCAGCGCGTCGAGGCCGGTCGCGGCCGTGACGGCGCGGGGTAAAGTCAACGTCAGCGCCGGATCGACCAGCGCCACCGCGGGCAACATCGAGTCGTGGCGCAGGCTGACTTTTACTTGCTGGGCAGTCGCAGCCAGCACGGCGTTCTTCGTGACTTCGGCGCCGGTGCCGGCAGTCGTGGGCACCGCAATCAGCGGCAGCGCCGCCTGTGGCAACGGCTGGCCACGTCCCACGACCTCCAGAAAATCGAATGGATCTCCAGGGTTGGCGAGCAGGGCAGCAGCCGCCTTGCCCAGATCGAGGGCGCTGCCGCCGCCGCACGCCAACACCAACTGGACGCCGCCGCGGCGCCCGGCCGCGACAGCGCCGAGCGCGTCATCGACCGTCGGCTCGGAAGCGACGCTGACGGCAGTCAGCTCGACCCCCGCCGCCTTCACTTGCGCTTCGAGGGCGGCGGTGCGCGCTCGATCCTTCCCCGTCACCCACAACGCGCGAGCGCCGAGCTTGCGTGCGCGCTCGCCCAAGGACTGCGCCACGCCGCTGCCGAACACGATGCGCCCGGCGCTCAGGAACTCGAACGGGCGCAATTCGCTCATTCGGGCAGCGTGCTCCAGCGCGCTTCGTCGGGGCACAGGCTTTCGTACTTCACGCTCGTGCGCGGGCTCTTCATCATCGGCGCCACCGCGTCGCGCCAAACGGCGTAATGCGCGGTTTCCTTGTGCTGAGCGGGAGCGTCGGCGGTTTTGTAGGCCTCGACCAATACGAAACGCGTCGGATCGTCCGCCTGCTGCGCCACGTCGAAGCGCGCCACGCCGGGCTCCTTCAGGCTCTCGGCGGCGTTCTTGCGGGTGGCGGCGATGAAAGCGTCGACTTGGTCGGGCAAGACGTGAACGTGAACGTGAACCACCAACATGGCCGAATCATCGACCGCGGCTCGCCGCCGTCAACGTCATTCTGCGAGCGCTACTCGTCGTCGACGGGCGGTGGGGGGGTCGACAGGCGCGCGCCGTCGACCTTGCCGTCCAGCAACTGCTTCTGCTTGAGCTCGAGCAGGCGCTCGGCCTTGGTACGGCCGTGAAGGCGCTTGTTGGTCTCGGCGCGCTTGGCCTGCTCGGTCTTGGCCTTCTGCTTGCGAAACCGGTTGAGATTGACGACGTTACCCATGGCGAGCCCGCGAATTACAGCACGAATTTCGGGCCTGTCGCGGACTGATGACGGACCTGGCCGGAACGCAGTGGCTGCAAACTCATTGGCGTTCTAGCGTGGCGAAAATGGCGTGGATCAAGAAAGCTTTACTGGGTGTCGGCGCGGTGGTTGGCGTGGTGGTGCTGGGGGGTGGCGGCTTCGTGTACGCCAAAGTCTCGGCCTTCAACGCCAGTTTGGACAAGGTCTACGACGTGCCGCTGCCCAAGCTAGAGCGCACGACCGATGCTGCGCTTTTGGCGCGCGGTGAGCACTTGGCCCACACCATCATGCCTTGCGCCGACAGCGGCTGCCACGGCAACGATTTGGGCGGCGGCAGGGTCACCGCCATGGGTCCCATCGGCACATTGGTCGCACCCAACATCACGACGGGCGGCCTGGGTGCCGCCTACTCGGACGCCGAGCTGGCGCGGCTGCTGACGCACGGCGTGAAGAAGGACGGCCGCGGCGCTCGCTTCATGCCCTCGCACGAATCGAACTGGCTGCCCGACGAGGACATCACCGCGCTCGTCTCGTACGTGCGCACCCTACCGCCGCAGAACAAACAGCCGCCGGGCATGAACATCGGCGTGCTGGGCAAGGTGCTCGATCAGCTGAACATGATCCCCATCGACGTCGCTCGCCGGGTCCATCACGAGCGCATCGAAAAGGCACCGCAACCTTCACCCGACGCCAACTACGGCAAGTACTTGGCTCGGCTGTGCACCGGTTGTCACGGCGAGGGCTTGAGCGGCGGCCCCATCCCCGGCGCGCCTCCGGACATGGCGATCCCGCTCAATCTCACGCCCGACGCGAGCGGTTTGGCCGGCTTCAGCCTGGACGATTTCAAGCAGGTGCTGAAGACCGGAAAGCGCAAAAAAGACGGCCGAAAGCTGGATGCGATGATGCCCGTCGAGTCCTTCGGCCAATTCGACGACGTCGAGATGCAGGCGCTGTTCAGCTACCTGATGTCGCGGCCGGCCAAGCCGTTCGGAGGCCGCTAGTCGTGGACGAGCCGGTGCCGCGTCGTCGCTTACTGCTGAGCTCGGCGGCGTGGGGCGCCGCGGTGTTGGCCGGCGCCTGCAAGCGCAGCGAAACGTGCCCGCCTTCGCAGCTTGGCCCCGAAGACGTCAAGCTGCGCGAAGCGCTGCACTACACCGATCACTCGACCGATCCGCAAAAGCTCTGCAACGGCTGCCAGCAGTACTTGCCCAACACCGACGCCGACTGCGGCACCTGCAAGCTGATGAAAGGCTTCGTTCACCCCGCCGGCTATTGCGCAGCGTTCTCGGCCAAGGGTTGAGGCCGCCGTCAGATCTCGATCTGCGATCCAATTTCCATCACTCGGCTCGGCGGAATGCCGAAGAACGCCGTCGCCGGCTGAGCGTTGCGGGTCAAAAAAGCGAACAGCCGCTCACGCCACAACGCCATGCCGGGGTCCTGGGTGGGCAGCACGGTTTCGCGGCCCAAAAAGAACGTCGTGTACTCGAGTGAGTAGCCGCTGAACTTGGCGTGCTGGAGCAGCTCCGGCACGTTGGGCGTCTCCATGAAGCCGTAGTGCGCTACCGCGCGCCAAAAGCCGTTGGACAGCTCCTCGACACGAACCCGCTCCGTCAGCGGAATGCGCGCGATCTTTTCGGTGATGATGGTCAAGAGCAGCACGCGATCGTGCACGGCGCGCATGTGCAAGAAACCCTGCAACAGCGCGGTGGGCGTGCCGCTGTCGTTCCCGGTCATGTACACGGCCGTGCCCGGTACGCGAGCGGGGCGCTCGACCACCATCAGCTCGAAGAAATCTTCGAGCGGCACCGTGCGCTCCTTGATCTTCGAGAACAACAGCTGGCGACCGCGACGCCAGGTGGTGAAAACGGTGAACATCAGCGCGCCAACCACCAGCGGAAACCAGCCGCCGTGCGCGACCTTGGTCAGATTCGAGCCGAGGAACACCAGCTCCAGACACAAAAGCGGAATCGTCACCAACAGCGCGGGCCCTTGGCGCCAGTGCCATTGAGTGCGAGCCACGACGTAGGCGAGCACGGTCGTGATCGTCATGTCGAGGGTGACGGCGACGCCGTACGCTGCCGCCAGCCCGCTCGAGCTGCCAAAGCCCCAGACCGCGGCGATGGCCGAAATCATCAGCAGCCAGTTCACGATCGGCACGTAGATTTGGCCGATGTGGTGGGCCGACGTGTGCAAGATACGCACGCGCGGCAGAAAGCCGAGCATCAATGCCTGGCGCGTCACCGAGAACGCGCCGGAGATCAACGCCTGCGAGGCGATGATCGTGGCGAACGTCGACATGATGACGAGCGGGTACAACAGCCCGGGGGGCGCCATGCTGTAGAACGGGCTGGCGATGGCTTGCGGCCGCTCGAGCAGCAGCGCCCCCTGACCGAAGTAGTTGAGCAACAGACCGGGAAGCGCGACCGCGAACCAGGCGGTGCGGATGGGTTTGGCGCCGAAGTGACCCATGTCGGCGTACAGCGCCTCGCCGCCAGTCACGACCAGAAACACCGAGCCCAACACCAAGAAGCCGAGCTTGCCGTTGCGCATGAAAAAGCCGAGCGCGTGGGACGGGTTCACCGCCTGCCAAATGCCCGGGTGGTGAGCGATGTTGTACAAACCCAAGGCGGCCAGGGTTGCGAACCAGGCCAACATGATCGGTCCGAAGACGGCGCCGACGCTGCCGGTTCCGCGGCGTTGCGCCGAAAATAGCAGCAGCAAGATGACGCTCGCGATCGGCAAGATCAGCGGCTCGAACGCGGGCGTGGCGACGCCTAGGCCTTCCACCGCGCTCAGCACCGAAATGGCGGGAGTGATGATGCCGTCGCCGAACAGCAGGGATGCGCCGAACAGGCCGACCGCGAGCGCCAAGCGGTGCGCGCCGGGCCGGAGCCCTTGGCCGGAGGTGGCCAACGCAGTGAGCGCCAAAATGCCGCCCTCACCCGCGTTGTCGGCGCGCAGCACGTACGCCACGTACTTGAGCGAGATCACGACGGTCAGCGCCCAAAAGATCAACGACACGATGCCGAACACATTTTCGGGAGCCGTCGACACGCCGTGGGCCCGGCTCAAGCACTCTCGCACCGCGTACAGGGGGCTCGTCCCGATGTCGCCAAAGACGACGCCCAAGGAAGCCAGGGCGAGGACGAGGAGTTGTTTGTTCCCCTCTGGTGCGCGCTGGTGCCCGGGATCCGACGGCTCGGATGCCTCGGCGACGCGCGCGCTGCCTTCATCCATTCGCTTTGCGTGTATCTCACCCGGCGCCCGCCGGGAACCACCATCTTGCGGCGCGTCGCGCTAGTCTGCCCCGCCAAGATGTTTGGCTACGCCTTGTTCGTGGTTCTGGCGCTGCTCACGGGGGTGACGCTCGCCGTGCAGACGGGCATCAACTCTCAGCTGCGCGCGTTTCTGGGCAGCCCGCTGCAAGCCGTGTTCGTGTCTTTCATCGTGGGCACGGTGATGGTCGCGCTCGCGCTCGTCGCCAAACGCCAACCTCCGCCCGTGACCAGGTGGGCACAAATGCCCTGGTGGATGTGGCTGGGTGGCATGTGCGGCTTGTTCATCGTCTCCACGAACATCCTCGTGGTGCCGCGGCTGGGGGCGGCGCTGCTGACCTCGCTGGCGATCGCCGGCCAGCTCACGACCGCGCTGGTGCTCGACCACTACGGCGCCTTCGGCTTCCCAGTTCATCAAATCTCGCTCGCGCGAGTGGCCGGCGCCGTGCTCTTGCTCGCGGGCGTAGTACTAATCCGCTACAACTAGACGCATTCATTTGCACACCCGGGCCGAAAGTCGTGATCGGCGGGCGTGGTTCGAGACATAAAAGCTCGGTAGTTTCCGATCATGGCCGAGCTCGTCGTCAAAGCCAAAGCCGCGTGCCGTTGGGATCTCGTCGCCCTGGGCGAGGTCATGTTGCGCCTCGATCCCGGCGAAGGGCGCGTCGCCACCGCCCGCGGATTTCAGGCTTGGGAAGGCGGCGGGGAGTACAACGTGGCCCGGGGCCTCAAGCGCTGCTTCGGCCTCGACACCGCCGTCGTCACCGCGTTTGCCGACAACCCGGTCGGCCGCTTGGTGCAAGATTTGATCTACCAGGGCGGCGTCGACCAAAGCTACGTCAAGTGGGTTCCGTACGACGGCATCGGGCGCTCGGTGCGCAACGGCTTGAACTTCGTGGAGCGCGGCTTCGGCGTGCGCGCGGCGCTCAGCTGCTCCGACCGCGGGCACACCGCGGTGTCACAGCTTCAACCCGGTGACATCGATTGGGACCGCGTGTTCGGCAAGGACGGCGCGCGCTGGTTCCACACCGGCGGCATCTTCGCCGCGCTGAGCGAGACCACACCGCTCGTGGCCAAAGAAGCGATGGTGGCCGCCAAGAAGAACGGCACGTTGATTTCCTACGATCTCAACTACCGCGAGTCGCTGTGGAAGGGCATCGGCGGCAAAGCCAAGGCCCAACGCGTGAACCAAGAGCTGGCTCAGTACGTCGACGTGATGATTGGCAATGAAGAAGACTTCACCGCGTCGCTCGGCATCGAAATCGCAGGCCTCGACGAAAACTTTTCCAGTCTCGCTCCCGCCCACTTCAAGAAAATGATCGAGACGGCGCGCAACACCTATCCCAACTTCAAGGTGGTCGCGACCACGCTGCGCAACGCCAAGACCGCGACCAAGAACGACTGGGGGGCGGTGTGCTCTTTCGGCGACCAATTCTTCTCGTCCCAGAGCCGCATGGATCTCGAGATCTTCGATCGCGTCGGCGGCGGCGACTCGTTCGCTTCCGGCTTGATTTACGGCTTCCTCGAAGGCAAAGGGCCAGAGTGGGCCGTGGAATGCGGCGCCGCCCACGGCGCCCTCGCCATGACGACCCCCGGCGACACCAGCATGGCCACCCTGGACGAAGTGCTGAAGTTGATGAAGGGCGCCAGCGCCCGCGTATCGCGATAACGGGGGCTGCCACCCCGCAGCCTGAATCGCAGAAGCTTCTGTGGCGGAGCTAGGCCGCCTCGTACGATCGAGATTTTTTCACAGGGAGGACGGGAGGACGGGAGGGCCAGACAGAGGCGAGATTTTTTTGGGGTCGCGCTGCCGCCGGCGAGCTGCAGACCTGATTTCTCCCTGAACCGTCGGAGGAAATATTTTTCGAGTCGGGCCTCCGAATCGAAAGTTGCGTTCTCGCCTCCGACCCTCCCGTCCTCCCTGTGATTCTCGGAGGCGCTCGAAACGAGGCTTCAGCAGGGCAGCGGCCCGAAGCGCTCGTTCAGATTGGCCTTGCGACGCCACGTTAGCTTCTGCAAGCGAACTGCGGCGCGGCAGCCAGGATGGCCGGAATCGTTGGGACCGCGCGCGTCGCGATTTTACTGACCGATGAAGACGGCGAGGCCGACCTTCGAAGCGATGCAGATGTCGACGATGCCGTCTTTGTTGATGTGGCCAACGGCCAATTGGCGACCAACGCCCATGCCTTTGTCGGGCGTGGCAATGCCGGTGATGGTGGGCGGATTGCCCGCGGTTCCGGGGGGAAATGGGTCGACGGCGGGGTCGATCAACACCGGCTGCAGGGTGATGGGCGCGCCGGTCTTGGCGTCGGGCGTGGCCACGTTCTTGAACACGTACAGGTACGGAATGCCGTCACCGTCCGGATCGCCATAGCCGTGCGGATGCGCGAAGCGCATCTTGCCGGTGACGACGTCGAGGCGACCGTCGCCGTCCATGTCGACGACTTGCAGAGCGTGTGGCTCGCTGAACGCCGCGCCCCACTTGGTCTTGTCGGCGCCGCTGGTGCCGCCCATGAATTGGTACTTCGTGAACTTGCCGTTGGCGTCTTGCTTGTACCAAAACAGGCCTTCGCCGTGCGCCCAGTCGGCGGCCACGACGTCAGCAATTCCGTCTTTGTCCATATCGACCGCGTACATGTGCGACGCGCCCTTGTTGCCGGCGTCGTCCTGCAGTCCATCGTAGAAGTTCTGTTTGACGTAGCCGCAACCAGCGGGCGTGTTCTTGGCGGTGCAGGGTATCTGGTTGAACGAGCCGTCGGGCTGCTGCAGCCAAGCGCCGCTGCGCTCGAGCAAATCGGGCTTGCCGTCGCCGTTGACGTCACCGCCGCCTTCACCGTGCATCCAGCCGAGCCCCCCGAACGGAAACGTGAACGGCGCCGTGACCGACTTGAATATCCACTGCGCGTTCGGGTTGGCGGGATCGCCCTGGTAAAAGCCCTTGGTCGTAGGCGGCATGCAGTTCTTGCAAGCGCCGTAGATCTCGGGAAAGCCATCGCCGTTCATGTCGATCAGCCCGTGCTGCTCGAGGCGCACGTCTTGATTGATGAGGTGCGCGGTCCAATTGGGGTTGCCCGCTTGACCGGCCAGCTTGGGGTTTTCGTACCAGTACGCGGTCGCGTGCTTCTGTACGGTGCCGACCTTGTTGGCGGTCTTGGCGACCTCGTCCACGTCGCATTGAGCGATGTTGATGATGTCGGTCCAGCCGTCGTGGTTGACGTCCAGCGGGAAGTCGGACCAATCGTCGGAAACGCCGGTATCGATTTCGGGACCTTCGCCCGCGCTCGGCAAGACACCGTGGCCGTCGCGGAACGGGTGCTGCACCGTGAACGCGGGGCCTTCGTACCAAATGCGGCCCGCCGAGACGTCCGGATTGCCGTCGCCGTTGTAGTCGGCAATCGAGCAGCTTTCGGCCAGAAATTGGCTGTGAATGACCTGGCGCGTGTACTTGAGCTTGCCGGGCGCGGTGGGAAACGCGATGGGCGCGCTGGGCCAAGTGCCCGAGAGCTCGTAGTTGGGCGCGTCACCGTTGATGACCGGCCCCGAGCCACCTCCGCTGCCGCCCGTGCCGGAGCCGGCGGTCGCGCCGGTGCTGCCAGCGGTCGTGCCACTACCGCCTTGCACGGTGCCGGCGCCACCGGTCGTCGAGCTCGCGCCGCTCGTGCCGGTCGCGGTGCCGGCCGTCGAGCTTGGCCCGGCGCCCGTCGTCGTCGAAGCGCCGGCGGCTCCGTCACCGGTCGTGGTCCCGGAGAAGCCGCACGCAATGCTGACGATCCCCGCTCCGGAGCAGCACGCAAGGACTATCAGAAACCGCGACCAAGTACCCGTTCTGCGCTCCGTGCTCATGTGACCTCCGACCTTATTGTCTTCGCGAGAGGGGCTTGATCCCGTGGGAGCCTAGAATCTGCGAGCTGGTGAACCGCTGGTTGGTGTCCAGCCCAGCCGCGATCTTGGAAAATCTTCGCGACTTTCCTCGGCACGGGAGGTTTCTGCCTCGGCGCGAGCGGCGCGACGCGGTGCGACGCTCGAGTTGCTGAATGTCCGCTGAGTGGTCGTGGGCCACCCAGAATTTCGGCGCGCCGTACATAAAGCCTGCGCCGGCGGAAGCCGGCCCGAGTCTCGCGGACTCGCCGACTCGCAGTCTGGCAGCGATGAAAGTGATCGCTGCTGCGCGGTCCGCACATGGTGCGCGAGTTGCGAAGGAGAACGAGCGTGATCAGAGGAATCCGTGAGTCGAGCGTGCATGGGGCGGCGGCATTGGCGCTCGCGGTCTCGGCGATTCCAGCCGAGGCCCGCGCCGACGTCACCTTGGTCGACAAAGACGGCTGGACCTTCTACACGAGGGGTCTCGTCGCCGGTCACTACCAATTGATCAAAGGCGACGCCGACCCCACGTTCTCCAACGGTGTCAACACCGGCATTCCGTCCGCCGGCGGTCAAATCTTGGACGAGCGCACCTCGGCCGATGCTCGCGACAACACGCTCACGATGTCCAACGTGCGCAGCGGCTTCATCGGCACCCAAATCGGTTTCGGGCTGAACCGGAAGCTCAGCGAGCGAGTCCACGTCGAGTCGCTTTTCGCCATCAACGCCGTCGGCATCAACAGCAATCGCGGGCAAAATCTGCAAAAGGACGTCGACTACCGCGAAGCTTGGGCAGAAGTCGTGACTCCGTACGGCAGCATCAAGTTCGGGCGCATGTTCGGCATCTTCGGCGAAGGCTCGGCCGAAGTGATGGCCATGGCTTGGAAGTACGGCGTCGGCCATCCGTGCGTCGTGAACCACGCCACCATTTCCTGCGGCTCCTCCGGCGCGGGCCCGATCTACGCCGGCTTCGACGGCGCCATCCGCTACATCTCGCCGCGGCTTGCAGGCTTCGAGCTGGCCCTGTCCCTCGTCGATCCATCGGTGAGCCCCTACGCCAAGATGTCGCCCACGCCTCGCGTCGACGGCGAGGTCAATTTCGACCAAACCTTTGCGCCAGTGAACGTGCGCATCATCGCGCAGAGCATGTACGAGACCATCGCCAAGACCACGCCCCCCGCTGGCGCCACACCTGGCACCATCGAGAAAGACACCATCTGGGGCGCCATGGGCACCGCCATCGTCTCGGTCGGGCCCGTCAAGCTGGGCGGCGGCGGCTGGACCGGCAGCGGCGTCGGCGAGCGCATTCCGCTCGAAGCCAGCGATCCCGCCAACCCCATCTTCAGTGATCAGACGCTCAAGCTACGCAAGTTTCGTGGCTACTACGGCAACGTTCAGGCCGAATTCATGAGCAATTTTCTCACCCTCGGCGGCGGCATCCTGTACGTGCAGCCCACCGCCATCGACGTCGGCGTCGGCACCGCGCCCAACGACGTGCTCGATCACCAAAGCGAGTTTCACGCGACCTACCAACATAAGTGGGACGCCATCGTGCTCAACGCCGAATTCATGCACTGGACCACGGTTTGGCACTTCGGTGAGGTCCAGAAGCTCAACTTCATGGGCGCTGGCCTCAACTACATTTGGTGAGGGCAGTGATGATCCTGTTCGAGCTTCATTTCCAGGTCGAGCCCGAGAAGCGCAGCGAGCTCGAGCGCGCGTTCGCTCAAATCTTCGCCCCCGCCATCTCGCGACAGCCGGGCTTCGGCACCCTGAAGCTGCTGCGCCTGTACGCACCCGACGTCATCGCCGAAATTGCGGCGTCGCCGAGCGAGTACCAATACCAAATCAACTTCACGTTCGAGAGCGAAGCCGCGCGCCGCGCCTGGGCAACCAGCGCCGACCACGACCTGGCATGGCCCGCCCTCAGCGCGCTAGCGACCAAATTCTTCTGGCGCGGCTACGACGTCCTGATCGAACAGTGACTGACGGTCGCGACGGCTTGCTCGGCGAGCTTGGCGATGTCGTCGAATTTGCGCTGGTTGACCAAGTCGGCCGGCGCCATCCAGGAACCGCCGCACGCGATGACGATGGGCAATTTCAAGTAGTCGCCCAGGTTTTGGGCGTTGATGCCGCCGGTCGGCATGAAGCCGAACGCGCTGTAGACGTCGGCCAAGGCCTTGAGCGTCTTCACGCCGCCGTAGGCTTCGGCGGGGAAGAATTTGAGAAACTTGAGGCCATAGTTGCGCCCAAGCTCGATTTCGGTGGGCGTGCAGACGCCCGGCATGACCGGGATGTCGTGCTTCAAACAGTGCTCCACGACCCGGGTGTTGAGGCCGGGGCTGATGATCATCTGCGCGCCCGAGTCGACGGCTAGCTTCACCTGCTCCGGCGTCGTGACGGTGCCGGCCAGCAGCGTGACTTTGGCGTTGCCGGCCGCAATCTTGCTCATGGCCGGCGCCGCCGCTTCGGTGCGCATGGTGATTTCGACGATGGGCAAGCCGCCCGCGGACAGCGCGGCGGCCAGCTCGGGCGCGGTGTCGGCGTCGCGGATGGCGATGACCGGAACTAGCTTGTGCTGACGACAGACGTCGATGGGGTGCAAGGCGGATGCGGGAATTTTGGTCGACATTTATTGGCTGGGGAGCGCGTTGATCCAAGCGTCGACTTGACCCATCCCCGTGGGATCGGTGATTTCACTGCCAAGCGGTGGCATCTGCTTCATCATGCCCACCATGCCCGTGGCGCGCAGGCTCATCAAGTCGTGCAGCCCACTCTCGCTCGGATTTTTGGGCAAAATGCGCTTGGCTTTGCTGATGTCGGTGTCCATCGGGGCGCCGGTGGCATGTCCCGCTTCGCAAGACGTGGTGGGCGTGAACTTGTCGCTGCCGGGCCACTGATCGCAGACGGTGGACAAGTAGGCGAACGTGTCTTGCACGGTGGCGAGCTTGTCGAGGTGGGTCCAGACGTCGAGCGTGACCTTGGTCTTGTACACCTGGCTCTTGGCGTTGTGACACATGCCGCAATTGGCGTGCAGGTAGCCGAGCGCAGCCCGGGCCGTGTCGTCGCCGGGCAGGGTGTAGCCGCCGGCCTTGGCCGGCACCGTCAACCATCCCATCTGGTCGATCTGAGTCAGGGTGATGCTGTCGGGCAGATTATGCGACAGCATCACCGCGCTGAAACCGATGGCGTTGTCTTTCATGGCCGTGTGGCAACCCTTGCAGTCTTCCTTGGAAGGAATGTCGTGCATGGTACCCATGGCGTTCGTCTCGCCCGCCGGCAGCGCGACCGCGTCCGAGTAGTCGTCCTTCCACTTGAAGGCGACCATGTACCAATCGGCGTAGCCGTCCGACAGCTTCATCAGCAGGCGGGTCTCGATCAGCTTGCCGTCGCGGGTGAAGTCCTTCCACAGCTTGAAGCCGGCCGGGTAGCGCCAATACTCCATGTCGTCGGTGATGATTTTTCCGCCGGGCGGCATGTAAACGTAGCGATGCTTGACGGCGCCGTCGCTCCACAACGTGTACGCAGGCGTGAACTTGTGCACGTCTGCGGCCAAGGTCATCGCCTTGATGTCGGAGTAAAGCCCCGTCTCACTGAGCAGCATCGGCATGGTGTTGCCGACACCACCAGCGCCACCTGCACCACCACTACTGCCGCCGCCTTCGCCGCCACCGCCGGCGTTTGCGCCGCCGCCGCTAGCCACCGCGCCGCCCGCTGCGCTGCCGCCGACGGAGCCGCCGCTGCCCGCCTGTCCGGCGCTGGCTCCGGCGGAGCCGCCCGCGGTCGTGCCCGCGCTGCTCGCTGCTCCAGCCATGCCGGTGAGATTGTTGGCGTCCGCGCCGCAGCCGGCGGCGGTGGCGAGCACCATCGCCGAAAGCAACAGCGGTAGTCGGGAGGTCACGACGATTGCTGGCATGGAAAGTTCAGGGTGTCGGCAGCACGAAGACGTACATGGGCGCGCCGCCGTAACCGATGGTGAACAGCTTGTTGCCGACGAGCACGGCGTCCATCGGGCTCTCGATGCCCTTGGCGATCTGTTTACTGGTCATCGTGTACTTGTCGCCCGACTTGGTGAGCGACAAGAACAACAGGTCGCGCCCCTCGTCGCCCAGCGCTTCGGCCTTGACCGAGCCGTAGCTGAGCACGAAGCCCTGCTTGTAGTAGCCGCCGCACAACGCGCCCGCGGTGTCGAACACGATCCCCAGCGGCGAGCGGTGACCGGTGATGCCAGACAGGCCGGCCACGACCGGCGCCGGATCGGCATTCTTGTCAGCGCGCGCGATGTTCGCGTCGGGCCCCATGTTCAAGATCGGATCGACGAACGCGGCCCCCGCGGGTGGTGCCAGCGATTGGTCGAACACGTACTTGTCGTTGTCGACGGCTTGGTAACCGGGGTGAAGGCGCTTGTCGCCCGCCGCGGAATAACCAGCCTCCGCCACCGGGTTGTTGACGGCCCCAAAACGGTACGGAAAGCCGTAATTTTTGCCTTGCTGCAACCAATTGATCTCGTCCGGCAAGTCCATGTCCGGACCGTTGTCGACGCCGATCAAATCGCCGTTGGCGTTGAACGACATGTCGAAAGCGTTGCGCGTGCCATCGGCAAACAACACCGGCGCCAACGCCGCCATGTCGTTCTTCATCTCGGTGGGCGTGGCGGTCGGCACCTTGAACACCGCGGAGCTGAGCGGCACTTCGCCGGCGCCGGCTTCCATTTCGCCGTGATCGGTGCGCGAGCCGCTGCTGAAGAACAAGCTACTGTCGTCGGGGCTGATCGCAATGCCGGAAAAGCTGTGGTCGAAGTTGGTGTTGCCCGCCGAAAAGCCCTGGCTCGTGCTGACCAGCACGCTCCAGGTGCGGGCCGGGCCGGTGCCGACCAACACGCCCTTCTTGATGCTGACGCCGACGTTGTCGCCGCCGCGCACGGCGAGGATGTAAAGCGTGCCATTGGAGTCGAACACGATGCCGCGCTGATCGCCGCCGAAGCCATTTTCTGCGGTATAACCGCCGGAATCGTAGGCCTTGGTGGTGCCGACGGCGGCCGCCGAATTGGTGGCGGGAATGGTGACGTGCGGGTCGAAGCTGCTCAGCGTGCCGTTCTGAGCCAGCGTGACGACGACCTTGCCGACCGGGTCGTAGGCCATTTTGATGCCCGGCGACTTGTCGACGAACTTGAACGCGCTGATGTCGTTGGCGGTCACGGTGAGGCCCGAGCCGTTGACCGCCGTCACGCCCGTCTTGCAGGCCACGGTGCTACCGCCGCTGCTGCCGCCGCCACCCACCGGTGCGCCGCCGGTGGCACCACCGACGGTGGCGGTGCCCGCCGCGCCACCCGTCATGCTTCCGCCCGGCGTTGCCGCCGCACCACCACTGCCGGTGGTCGGCGTGCCGGCCGTGCCGGTTTGGCTGCCAGCTGCGCCCGTCGGATTGCCAGTCGCGGCCGGGCTATTGCTGCAGGCCGCAGCCGCCGCGACCATCACCCCGCAAACGGTCGCGAGCAGGATGAAAGGCGCGGTCTTCTTGGCGGGCATCTGCTCTGTATGTCCAAGAGCGCGCGAAAATGTCTGCCAAAGTTGGGCGGAGGATCAATTGGCGAGCGTGCGGACAATGCGGGTGCGGGAGCGCTCGCGCCGTGAGGCGACCCCGATGACACGCCGTCCGAGAGGCAGCCATGAACCGCACCAACGTTCAGCACGAGATCCAGCCGACGCCCGCCGTCGTCACCAAAGTCCTGAGCGCCCAAATGCAAATCGGCGAGGGGCCGGTTTGGGACGTGAAGAGTCAACGGCTGTTGTGGGTCGACATCGTTGGTCAAGAGCTGAACGTGTTCAACCCCGCCGACGGCAGCAATGAGACGCACCAGCTGCCCGACATCGTCACGTCCGCCACGCCGCGGCGCGCCGGCGGTGTCTTGCTCACCCTGCGCCGCAGCATCGCGCTGTTCGATCCCGCGACCAAAGAGCTCGAAACCATCGCCGAGGTCGAGCCCGACCTACCCGGCAACCGCTTCAACGACGGCAAGACCGATCGCCAAGGCCGGCACTGGGCGGGAACCATGGGCGACGTCGACTGGAACCACCCCATCGGCAACCTGTATCGCATTGGCACGGATCGAAAACCCGTCAAGATGGCCGAGAAAATCTGCTGTTCCAACGGGATTGCGTGGTCGCCCGACAACAGGACCATGTACTTTTGCGAAAGCTTCGCGCACGTGATCCACGCTTACGACTTCGACGCCGCGACCGGCGACATCGCCAACCGCCGGCCGTTCACCAGCGTGAACCCCGAGTCGTTTCCCGACGGATTGACCGTCGACGCCGAAGGCTTCGTGTGGAGCGCGCAGCCGGTGTTCGGCCGCATCGTGCGCTACGACCCGGCGGGCAAGATGGAGCGCATCATCGAGCTGCCCGTGTCACGCGGCACCAGTTTGATGTTCGGCGGCCCTGACCTAGACATTCTTTACGTCACGACCATGCGCACCACGCTCGATGAAGCGCAGCTCGCCGAGGAGCCCCTGGCCGGTTGTTTGCTCGCCCTCCAGCCGGGCGTACGCGGCATCGCCGAAGTGCCGTTCGCCGGTTGAGCCGCCGTTCGAAGACGATTCGACTTCCACGTGCGCGACAAAAATCTGGCCGATCTCGTGATCGCCACGCCGAGCTGGCGACAAGGTGGGCGCGGAGGAGTCCCCGTGAAGCCCATTTCCCTCACCTTGTCTGCTCGACCTTTTCGCCGACGCACGCCACCGCTTGCCGTGCTCGGCTGCCTGGCGTTCGCCGTTCAGATCGCGTGCTCGGATGCGCCGACTCAGGGCGGTACCGGCACCACCTTCCCAACCGCCGGCACGGCCGGCGGCGGCACCGCCTTGAGCATGGCCGGAACCTCCGCCGCCAGCGGCTCTTTCAGCAGCAGCGGCTCGTTCGGCACGGCCGGCAACGCCTTCGAAACCGGCGGCACCGGCGGCAGCGCCACCACCGCGGGCACCAGCAGTGGAGGCACCGCCGTCGCAACTGCCGGCACGGGCGGCACCGTCGTCGTGAATCCAACCACCCCCTACTGCATGGGCAAGCCGGTCGCGCCGCTACCCTACAAAGTCGAAAGCAACTACTACCCTTCGGGTTGGTCCGAAGGGCCGCCCGCGATCAGCGCTCCCACCGACCTCGCGTTCGACGCTTGCACGAAGCGTGTCGCAGGCGCCGTCGGCGATTGCACCAAGTGGCGCTACACGCCGCAAGCAACGCCGGCCCCCGTTTGGGTCATCTGGGCGGTGCCCCCGCAGGCGCCCGCGGCCACGGCGCACGCATGCGTCGCCGAGGGTGCCAACTCCATCGCCTTCTGCGCCCGCGGCGAAAAAGGTGGCGAGAAGATCATGACCGGCGGCGCCAGCGTCAACGAGGCCGAGATCACGCTCACCGCCGAATGGAAGACATTCACGGTGCCGCTGACGGGCGTCACCTACGACACCTTCGAAAACGGCGTTCCGACTGGCTTCGTTTGGAAGATCGTGCCCCCTGCCGCGAACGCGGCCGTGACCGAATTCTTCATCGACAAGATCCAGTTCGTGAAAGACGCGCCCACCGCTGACTATTGCGCGGGATCGCTCGACACCGGCGGTGCCGGTGGTATCGGCGGCACGGGCGGCTCCGGGGGCTCGGGCGGCAGCGCTGGCGGGTCCGGCGGGTCCGGCGGCGGCTGAGTCCACCGGCGCGACGAACGCAGGCACGTGACAGGGCGCGAGAACGAGGCAGAGGCGAGCTCTCGAAAGGGGCTCGCCTCTGCGCGTTGGTTGTAAGTTACATTCCGCTGGGCGGGGTCGGGCCACCGGGGCACTTCGCGTCTAGCGTCGTGCACGAGGCAGGCTCGGCCGGCGTCATCACGTCGCCCATGTCCATCAAGTCGGCCAGGGTGAGCTCGGCACACGAGGGGAAGATGCTGCTCAGCTGCCCAATGTATTTGGCCGAGTCGTTGGCGCACGCTTCCATCTCACCGACGGTTGCCGTGCACGTTCCGGTCGGCTTCGAACAGTCGGAGGTCGTGGTCTCGGCGGGGGCGGCGATGCACGCGTCGTAGGCGGTCTTGCACGCTGCGCGAGCAGCCGCGTCGGTGTCGGCGCCGCCCAAAGCAGCCGCCAAGATGCCGCTGAAGCTGCAGTTGAACTCCTTCAAGCTCTCCCCGACCGCGCCCTTCGAATAAAAGTCGTCGAACTTGCTGCACAGCCCGGCAAACTGGTCGTCGGTCAAAGACGAGATCGGTGTGTCGGCGGGCAAACCGCTGTCGAAGCCTCCGCCCGAGTTGCTGCTACCAGCGCTGCTCGTGCTGCCGGCACTGCTGGTGTTGCCGGCGCTGCTGCTGCTGCTGCCGGCCTTGCTGCTGCTGCCGGCCGTCGCCGCGCTGCCACCGGTCGACGACGAACCGCCGCTGGCCGAGCTGCCCGCACTGCCCGAGTGGTTGCCGTCGGAGTCACTACCGCCGCACGCGACGACGCCGAAAGCCAGACAAAAACCGATTGGAAGACAGGCCCGGAGGGCCACAAGAGCTCGCTTTTTCATGTCAATCCTCACTAAGACTCCCGCATCGCCAGCGGGCGACGTCATCCTACGCGGCGCCGGGTCCCAATTCTTCCCAGGAGATGAGTAGGACCGCCGTGTGCGGGGATGGCAGCGCAGTCGTCGGTTGGCACAGTTGGCCCAACCAGGGATTGCCCAAGGCGCCGTAACATCACGAAGTAATTCGTTTTCGCGGCGCCCAGCGGGCGCGCTAACCTGGCACGTTGCGTGCTGCGGGAACCTACATCGATGAGCGCCTTGGCCATTCAAAAGCCGTTTCACACCAAACACTGGCTGGGTGTGCTCGCGCTGCTCTTCGGCTGCATAGGTTGCTCGGACGGGGACGAGCCACCGGTGAAGCAACCGCCTCCCAAGGTGTGCAGCTTTTCGCTCGTCGACGTCGCCCACGAGGCGGACTCGCACCCGTTGCGCATCAACGAGGTAATGACCGGCAACGACGGCGCCTGGGTCGACGAACAGGGGGAAACCGACGACTTCATCGAGCTCGTCAACACCGGCTCGAGCCCCGTCGCGCTTTCCGACTACTTCGTCGGGGACAAGGCGAACGAGGCCACGCGGTTGCCCGAGCTCACCCTGGAAGCCGGCGCCACCGTCCTTCTTTGGGCGGACAGCGATCCCGAGCAAGGCCCCTTGCACTTGCCGTTCAAGCTCTCCAACTCCGGAACGCCGGTGCTGCTGTGGTCCGCGTCGTGCGGGCTCGTGGATTTGGTCGAGGTACCGCAGCTCCCGCAATCGGAGAGCTTTGCGAGGCTGCCCGACGGCACGGGTGAGTTCACGATCTGTCGCTACGCCACCCCGGAGCGCAGCAACGGCGAGACGTGTGAGCCTCCACCGCCCCAGAACTTGAGCGACGACGTGAAGTTCGCGCCGTATACCTGGCAAAGCCCGCGTCCCCCGATCCAGGGCCCACTCGTGCTGTCGGAGCTGGCGCTGAAACCCGCAGCCTTCGTGGAAGTGTTGAACACGAGCGAGGATGACGTCGATCTTGCCGACTACGCCCTGCGGCTGGCAAGCATGAGCCCCGGCCAAGCTTGGCCCGACGTCAGCACCGGCAAGCTGTTGGCGTGGCCTGAAGACGCAACCACTCTGGCGGCCGGTGAGCGAGTCGTCGTGCCCGTGGTCGACGCCGACATCGAAGATTTGTCGCTGTCGCCGGAGTTCGAAGGCGCGGTCAGCATTTGGCCCGCCGAAGGTGACACGCCATCGGACCGGCTCGACTTCATGGCTTGGCCCGAGGGCGCCTCGTTGGCGCGCGTGCCCGACGCCGACGGCTTCCCGCGCTTCTGCGAGAAGCCGAGCCCAGGCGTCGCCAACGGCAAATGCAAAGAGCTAGCGGAGCGCCCTTTGCCTGGTGGTCGCGCGCACCGTTTGGCAACCAGCGGTGACTTCGCGACGCTGGCCGCCGGTGGCACCGAGGTCGGCGAGGACGCAGTGAAGTTCGTCGTCGACATGCAAGCAGGTGACGTCGTGCACTTGCTCGACAACCGCCACTGGGCGCTGCATTACAGCTGGATCCGCGAGCAAATCGAGGGCGAGCCGCACCTCGACCGCTGCGATCCGGCTCAATCGCAAGAGTTCGACATCGGCTGGGGCTTGTTCAGCCAAAACGAGTACTTCCGCGTGGAGGGTCGACGCTACTTGCTCGGCACGCTGGTGCAGCACACCAACGGCACCAAAACCGTGGAGTTCACCCCCGGCGACGCCATCATCGGCTCGCAAATGCGGCGCGCGTTCTTCGCGGTGATGAACGCGGTCGACGATCCGACACAGTGGGCGATTCGCCCGACCGAGGGCCGGCAGATCAACGAGCTTCGGTCCATCGAAGGCACGGCACCGTTGGTCGGACCCAACGCGCCCTACGTCGGCCTCGACTACCAGCCGCTGAACCCCGCCGTCGGCTTCGGGACTTTGAAGTTCGTCGGCGCGCACGACCTGGAAACCGCCGAGCTGGGGCCCAACGTGATCGTCGTCACCGACGACGTGCCGAATGGCACCGCGTTCATGGGCGGCCTCATCACCGAAGCCTTTCAAACGCCGCTGGCGCACGTGAACGTGCTGGCGCGCGGTCGCGGCACGCCGAACATGGCCCTGCGCGGCGCCTCCGAAGACCCGCGCTTGAAGCCGCTGTTCGGCAAGCTCGTACGCCTGGAAGTGCGCTCGTCCGATTTTTCGATCCGTGAAGCCGACGCCGCCGAAGCCGACGAATACTGGCAAGCGCGCACGCCCAAAGGCGACAAGCTCGAGCCCGATCGCGATCTGTCGGTGCGCGGCATCGTGTCACTCGACAGCGTCGGCTACTCGGCCATTTCCAGCGTGGGCTCGAAAGCGGCCGGCATCGCCGAGCTGTATCGCGTGAACGAAGTCGGCCTGTATTGTCCCACCCTGGCGCTACCGCTGTTCGTGCCGCCCAAGGCGTTCGCGATTCCGTTCGTTCACTACGTGGAGCATTTCCTGAACAGCGGCGCCGCCTTCCTGCTCCACGATCTGGAGCAAGACCCCCAGTTCCGCGCCGATCCAGCCGCGCACGCCGACGGCTTGGCACGCGTGCGCGACTTGATCTTGGAGCACCCGGTCGACCCGCAGCTGCTGGCCGAGCTGAAGAGCGCGGTCAAAGACCGCTTCGGCGAGCTGAAGGTGCGCTTTCGCAGCAGCAGCAACACCGAAGACCTGGCGACCTTCAACGGCGCCGGCCTGCATACCTCGACCAGCGCCGACATCGAAGGCTCTTCCAGCAGCGTGGAGGACGCGGTGCGCCTGGTTTGGGCCAGCTTGTGGAACACGCGCGCCTACGACGAGCGCGCCTTCGGCAACGTGGATCAACAGGAGGCCGCGATGGCCGTTTTGGTACACCAAGCCTGGAAGGAAGCCGCGCAGGGCGTCGCCATCAGCCGCAACGCGCTGCACGCCACGCGCGACAGTCAGTACTACATCAACGCGCAAATCGGCGAGGCGTCGGTCACCAACCCTGCGCCCGGAGTCACCAGCGACGAGCTCGTGTACACGCCGCCGCCGCGCCGCCCCAAAGCCGATTATCAAGCTCGTTCCAGCCTATCGCGCGGCCACGACGTGTTGACCTTCGCCGAGATTCAAAACCTGGGCTGCGCGCTCGAGTCGATTCACTTCCACTTTCGCCCGCTGCTCGATCCCGAGCAGCTGAACCGCCTGTACGCGATGCAGATCGAGTGGAAATTGATCGGCCCCGAGCGACGCCTCCTGGTCAAACAGGCTCGCCCCTACAACTTCGGCACCATCGACGCCCCCACCGACTGCCGCGAATTCTGATCAGCAAACCCTGAGCGGCAAACGCTTCGGGCTGCTGCCATCCTGGCAGCTCGTCGCAAGCACCTCCGAGATCACAGGGAGGACGGGAGGACGGGAGGTTTTGTTGCTTCGAGCCTTTCGTAGATCCGCGTCAACTGCGCAGTCTCCAACCAACGCCGTAAGTCTCGAAACCCAAAATTCTCGCCTCGCGGACCTCCCGTCCTCCCGTCCTCCCTGTAAAATCTCGCTCGTACGGGGTGGCCTGGATCCGCTACAGAAGCTTCTGCGAATCAAGCTGCGGGTTGGCAGCATGCAAGGGAGCGATGAGGAGCCTGTTGGGCCTTGCGCGGATTGGCGAAATGGATATGCTTGGTGTCACTGTGCGCTTCGTTTCCCTGTCGCTAGGTCGTGCCGAGTCGTTGCTAGCCGCAACGTCGTCGGCATCGCACGCCTTACGGCAGCCGGACCCGCGCATATAACTCGCTGAAATCGCAGCGGAATTAGCGCCCCCTCCGGCAGATGCCCGAGGGGGTTTTCGCTTTTGTCCTTCGCGATTTCAGCCTCCCAGATCCGAGCGGTGTTCGGAACACCGGCAGGAGGAAAGAACGGTTACGCCAATGTCCATCATCAAACAGCACATCAACGTCGGAACCATCGGTCACGTCGACCACGGCAAGACCACGCTCACGGCCGCGCTCACGCAAGTGACGGCGCTGCTGTACGGCGGTCGCGCGCGGCGCTTCGACGAGATCGACAACGCCCCGGAAGAGCGGGCGCGTGGCATCACGATCAACGCCTCGCACGTCGAGTACGAGTCGCCGAGTCGTCACTACGCGCACATCGACTGCCCGGGGCACGCCGACTACGTGAAGAACATGATCACGGGTGCTTCGCAGATGGATGGCGCCATCTTGCTGGTCGACGGCTCGCAAGGTTTGGCCCTGCAAACGCGGGAGCACGTGGTGCTAGCGCGCCAGGTCGGCGTGCAGCACCTGGTCGTGTTCGTCAATAAGGTCGACGTGGCCGACCCCGAGTTGCTCGATTTGGTCGAGCTCGAGGTGCGAGAAATGCTCCAAACCTACGGGTTTCGTGAGGTTCCGTTCGTGCGTGGCTCGGCGCTGCAGGCGCTGCGCGCGGCCGAACGGGGCGAGCGCGAAGATCCGTTCGTGCGCGGCATCGCGCAGCTCGTGCAGACGCTGGACGAGCACTTGCCAACGCCCGAGCGGGACCTCACCTCTCCGTTCCTGATGCCGATCGAAGGCGTGTGCACGATCCCTGGTCGCGGCACCGTCGTCACCGGCCGCATCGAACGCGGGGTGCTCAAGCTCGGACACGAGGTCGAGCTCGTGGGGCGGAGCGAGACGGCGCGCGAGGTGGTGGTCACCGGCATCCAGGAGTTCCATCGGGACGTCCCGGAGGCGATGGCCGGCCACAACGTGGGTCTCTTGCTGCGCGGCGTCGGGCGCGACGAAGTGGTGCGCGGTCAAACTTTGATCGCGCGCGGCTCGGTCGCGGCTCATCGGCACGGTACGGCGCAGGTCTTCTTGCTCAGCGCGAGCGAGGGTGGCCGGAAGACGCCGTGCGGCTCGGGCTACACGCCTCAGTTCTATTTCGGCGCGAGCGACGTGCCAGGCAAGCTGCTGCTCGCGGAGCGGCTGCTCGGCCCCGGTGAGCGCGCCGAGGTGGAGTTCGAGCTCGGGCACGCGGTGGCGCTCGAGGCAGGGATGCGCTTTGCCATGCGCGAGGGCGGGCGCACGGTGGGCGCCGGCATCGTGAGCCGCGTCAGCTGAGGTTTCGGGGAGGCGCTTTCAAGCGCCTCCCTGGACCGCTTCTCGCCATTGGGACGGGTTAACCTATAATCGGGAGTGGATGCAGCAGCACGTGCCTTGGCTTGCCGCCGAGCGCTACGAGGTGGGCGAGGTCGTCGGCCGCGGTGGCTACGGCATGGTCTGCCGCGGGGTCGATCGGCGCACGGGGCAGAACGTGGCGCTGAAGATGCTGTCGCACGAGGCCGGCAAAGATCCGGACGTGGTCGAACGCATGCTGCGCGAACAGCAGGCGCTGGTGGCGCTGCACGGAACGTGCGCCGTCACGGTGGTCGAGTTGTTTCGCTTGGAAGGCGGCGCTCCGTGCTTGGTCATGGAGTGGCTCGATGGGCATGACCTGGAAGAGCAGCTCACGGCTTGGGAAGCGGCCAAGCAGTATGGCGACACCAGCCAACTGCTCTCCATCTTGAAGCCGCTCACCCAAACGCTGGAGCGCGCTCACGACATGGGGCTCGTGCACCGCGACATCAAGCCGGCCAACATCTTCCTGGTCGATGCGCCGCCCGGAGCTCGATTGTTGGACTTCGGGTTGTCGCGCATGAAGTCGGCGGCTCCGCTCACGGCCGTCGGCATGGTGCTGGGGTCGCCCAGCTACATCGCGCCCGAAACGTGGCGCGGCAACTCGACGGAGTTGGACGGGCGAGCGGATCTGTTCGCGCTCGCGGTGATCGTCTTTCGCTGGCTGACCGGACAGCTGCCGTTCGACGCCGCGGATTTGATCGCCAAAATGACGGCCGTCACCACCGGTCCGCGGCCGAGCGTGGTTGCGCGTCGCCCCGACCTACCACCGGCCGTCGACGCCTGGATGGCGCGGGCGCTGGCGATCGAGCCGAGCGAACGCTTTCAAACCGGCAGCAGCTTCTTTACCGCGTTCGAGGCGGCCCTGCGCGGTGAGCCGTGGCCCCAAGACAGTCCGGAGGCGTCGGGGGTGCGGGCCGTCTCGACTCCCAGCGTTCCGGCGGCGCCGACGGAGCGCAAAAGCGCGCTGGCAACGGCCTGGGGCGCGGCCACGTCGTTGCTCAAGCGATTCAGCGGCGGGCGTAAGAGCGAAGGCGCCGAAAGCGAAAGGCCAGAACCGAATAACCAGGTGCCGGCCGTCGTAGCGCCGCTTCCGACCGTGACTGAGACCATCGACGACAGTCCAGCCAGCGAACGCAAATCGGTTTGGCTCGACTCGGCAGAGCTGGAAGAGCTGGCGCCCTCGAGCTCGCTCGCTCGGTCCGGCGCGCTCGCGTCCGACTCGCCCGCTCCGTCGAGCCCCGACGCGCAACCGACGCGCAAGGGCAAAGGCAAGTCGAAAGCCAAGAAGGGCAAAACCAAGGCTGCCAAAAAGGACAAGGCCAACGGCCGCAAAGCGTCGAAGCCCACCAAGAAGCGCAAGGCGCGCGCCCGAAAGCGCAAAGGCTGAGCGCCGGCCTGCACTGCTCAGAACACGCCGGGAATCAACGCGCGGCGCGCGTCTGGGTACTTCTCGCGCCCATCCCGGCCGTCGAAGTCTTTGCGATAAGCCACGTGACGCGCGTGGGCCCACGAGGCCAAAATCCCAGCGCCAACGACGAAGAACGCGCGCGCCGCCCAGGTTCCGGTCAGGAGCGCGAAGCCGAGCCAGGAAAGAATCTCGAACAGGTAGTGCGGGCTGGAAATGCGCTCGAACAAGAAGCCGCGCGGAATCACGCGCACCGTTGACCCCGCCGGGCGCAGCGCGCGCAGCATGCGGTGCGCCTTGGCGTTGCCCAGCTCAGCCAGTACGAACAGCGCGCCGCCGGTAGCGACCAACCACGCCGCGGGCGCGGCATAGCTGGCGGAGGTCAGGCTGATCGCGTTCCAGGCCGCGAAGCCCCAGTAGTAGACGTACTCGGTCACCACGTCGCTAGTCGGCACGCTGGGCTTGCCGTAGCGATGCACCCACGCCGACTCGCTGGCGCGCCGGGCAAAATGCGCGCACCAGAGCAGGGCCGCGAGCTTTGCCACCGGCACCGGCGCGGTCGGACCCAGCAGCCAACGCGCAACGAATACCGCCGCGAACACCACCAGGGCGAAAACGTAGCTGACGATATTGTGTGCTCTCGGTCGCATATTGCGACTCGGAAATGCAACGCGCCTCGGCACGCGTCAACGCCACACCAGGCCGGCCTCGTTCAGAGCAAGAAAGCCGCGGCTCCGGCCAAGCAGTTAACTGACAGGTTGTCGGCTCGCAGCAAGGCGGCTCCGGGTCACTGTTCAGAGCGCGCCATGTTGGACGCGCTCGTGAGCAGTGCTACTCGGTGAATTGCCCGTCGCTCGACGGGCCCCAGCGAGGACGATCCATGAGCTACGTTGCCGCACCCAGTCGCTACGAAACGATGCTGTTCCGCCAATGCGGCAAGAGCGGTTTGAAGTTGCCCGCGTTGTCACTCGGCCTTTGGCACAACTTCGGCGATGCTACGCCGCTCGAGAAACAACGCGGTCTGCTGCGTACGGCGTTCGACTTGGGTATCACGCACTTCGACTTGGCGAACAACTACGGCCCGCCCTACGGCAGCGCCGAGCTCAACTTCGGCAAGCTGCTGCAGCAAGATTTCAAGCCGTACCGCGACGAGCTGATCATCTCGACCAAAGCGGGTTGGGACATGTGGCCAGGGCCGTACGGCTCCGGGGGTGGTTGCCGAAAGTACGTATTGGCCAGCCTCGATCAAAGCCTCCGGCGCATGGGGCTCGACTACGTGGACATTTTCTACTCGCATCGCTTCGACACCGACACGCCGCTCGAAGAAACGATGGGCGCCCTGGCCACGGCCGTGCAGCAAGGCAAAGCGCTGTACGTCGGTATTTCGTCGTACTCGGCGGGCAAGACCGAAGAAGCCGTGAAGCTGCTGCGCGAATGGAAGATCCCGCTGCTCATCCATCAGCCGTCGTACAGCATGCTCAACCGTTGGCCCGAAAACGGCCTGCTCGACGTGCTCGGCCAGCAAGGCGTTGGTTGCATCGCCTTCAGTCCGCTCGCCCAGGGCTTGCTCACCGACAAGTACCTGCAGGGCGTGCCCGAAGATTCACGCATGAATCGCCCCGGTGGGGGCTCCTTGAAGAAGGCTCACCTCAGCCCGGAAAACCTGGCCAACGTGCGTGCTCTCAACGAAATTGCCAAAGGGCGTGGTCAAAGCTTGGCGCAAATGGCGCTGGCTTGGGTGCTCAAGGATCCGCGCGTCACCACCACGTTGATCGGCGCCAGCACGCCCGACCAGCTCAAAGAAAACGTCGGCGCGCTCAAGAACATCAAGTTCAGCGCCGACGAGCTGTCGGCCATCGACCAGTACGCCAAAGAAGGCGGCCTCAACCTCTGGGAAAAGCCCAGCACCGACCAGCGCGTCTGACAGGCGGCCGTGTACTTCTCAATCCCGCTAGCCCGCGACGCGCTCCAGTATCTCGACGTCGCTTGGCTCCAGCGAAAAGCCGAGCACACCGAGGTCGAGCTTCATGTGCTCGGCGCTGGAGGTGCCGGTCAATGGCAACATGCCGACTTGTAGCGCGAAGCGAAATACCAGCTCCGGCACGCTGCGGCCGGTGCGTTTGGCCAAGCGCGCCACCGCGTCGCTCTTCAGCTCGGCGCGATTGGCGGTCAGCAACGAAAAGCCTTGGTAGACGACGCCCTGCTCGCGGCACAAATGACGCACCTCGCGGTCCCAACCGGTCTTGGCGTAGCAGCGGTTTTGCAGAAAGCGCGGCGCGACCTTGGCCAGCTGCAACAACTCGCGCAGCTGCGCCAGCGTGAAGTTGCTGACGCCGATGAAGCGGGTCTTTTTCTCGCTTGCCAAGGCTTCGATGGCCCGCCAAGCCTCGATGTCGGAAGCGTCGAGGCGGCCGCGCGAGCTTGGGCCATGAAGCACGAACGAATCCAAGTAGTCGGTTCCGAAATGCTCGAGCGAGCTTTGAAACGACTGCCGTACTTGCGTGGCGATTGACGCGCTCGGGTCATAAGGCAAGCGCTGGTCTTGGCCGTCTTTGAAGGTGAACTTGCTCTGCAAGAACAGCTCGGGGCGGGTGACGCGGCCGGCTTGGAGGGCCGCTTGCACGGCTTGGCCCACCGCGACCTCGAAGTAATGTTTGCGCTGGTTGGCCGTATCAATCCCGCGAAAGCCCGCCTCGAGCGCCAACGAGGTCAGCGCCAGCGTGCGCTCTTCCTTCCACGCGGTGCCATAAAGCAGCTTCGGTATCGGCGCGCCCTCGAACATTGCCGAGCAAGCTAGTGCAGCGCAAGTGAGATAGCATCAACTTTGGGAAGCGGCGCTGCACTAGGCGGACGCGAAGCGGACGCGGGGTCTGGGGCGAAGCCCCAGCGAGATAGACACTAGGGCGGCGCATGCCGCGTAGCGGACAATCGCGTAGCGATTGTTGACCGCAGGTCACATGCGCTGCACTAGCGGACCCAAATCCTGAAATTGTTGGGGTAGTACTGGTTGCCGACGCTGGCTTGCTGCGGCCAGCCCGCGCAGTTTCCCCAAGGAACGGTGTAGCTGTTCGCTCCCCCAATCGCGAACACGAAGGGCGTGTCGGCGCAGCCCGGGTCGCTATCGCCGAAAACGAGCACGGGTGCTTCGCAAGCCTCACCCGCCGCGCACGACGTACACACCAGAGCCGCCATGTCCGTGGGCAACGCCTCGGCACAAGAAGCGTTGCCGCTGAGACGCACGACGAGGTTCGAGTTGTCCTCCTTTTCGAGGTAGCTCGGGCCGGTGTCGATCAGCGTGCGGACGGTTTTACCGCGGCTTGCGGCAGCTACGCCCGTAATGACGATGCGCGCCAAGTAGTTGTCTGCGACGATCGCACCGTTGCGGACGTCGAGCATCACATCCGCGTCGAGGGGCACCGTCGAGTAGGCGAGGCTCGTGCAATCTTGCCGATAGCACTGGGCGCCGGTGACGCCGTTCGTGGTCTGGTCGAAGGTGACGCCGTCGTTCAACACCAACGTCCAACCCCCGCCCTCGGCGACCATTTCGCAGTAGGCCATGAATGGCGCGGTCGCCGCGACCGGAGCGATCAAATACGCGCCGCTCGGTAGGTCGGGTTCTGCCTGGTGGAGCTGACTGCAAGACGTGGCCCGCTCGCACACTTTGCCGTTGCCGACGAAGCCCGAGTGACAGGTGCAGGTCGCGACGCCGCGGACCACGTTGCAGTCCGCGTTGCTCGCGCAACCAGCGGGACAGCTGGCCCCGCTACCAGCGCTGCCGCCGCTACCACCTCTACCGCCGCTGGAGCTTCCGCTGGAGCCGGCCCGTCCGCCAGCGCCTGCCTTGCCCGCGCCGCCGCCCATGCCCCGGCCAGCCAGGGGCATGCTGCCGCCTTCACCGGCGATCGAGCCGGGAGCCTCTCCGCCTTCTGCGCCCGATGCGCCACTCAGCTCGTCGCTGGCACCAGAAGCGCCGCCGCTACTCGTCGCAGCCGTACCCGCAGGGCTCGGGTCGAACAAATCGTGGTCGGGCGCGCTGCCGCACGCAGCAACCCAGCCGAGCACTGCCGCTAGCCATCGAAGTGATTGTCCGCGGCGTTCCACGCCCACGCCCGGAGTATGGCCGACAGGTGACGCCGGGTCCACCGCCCGGAGGGCGTTGCTGCTGCCAACGCGCGCTGCGGCCCAGGCGATCGCGCACCGGCGGCAAACTTTGCTCTTTTTTCGCGGTCGCCCGGCGTCAGACATCGGCCGCACAGCCTCTGGCGCGCCAAGGGATCAAATTCGCTACGCAGCTTCCGAAAGTAGAAACGGGGCGCCACGCGCGCACAGTCTGGCTGTCATGCGGAGCTCGTTCGAAGGGACCACCACCCAAACGTGCGACCGGCTCGGCCGTTGACTGTTGCGCCACTCGTGCTGTTCTCAGCGCATGCAGCACGAGTTCACCCACTGCGGCTCGAACGCCTTCCTTAGCTCGCACGTTTGTGACATTTGCGGCTTGGTCGTGACGACCGCCAAGTCCGAGTCTCAGTCCGCTTTGCCGCTCGATGGCTGTTTTGCGCGAAACGCGGCGCCAAATTCGCTAGAGCAACGCGCCCAAGAGCGAGAGTGAGCAAGACACCGCGAGCTACTGGGGCGTGAACACCGAAAGTACGGCGCCGCCGCTGCCCAAGCTGGCAAACTGAGGCAGCGCGGCTTGCGCCAGTGCGCCGACCGCGATGCGCCCGGTCGGCGAGATCGCGATGCCCATCGCGGTGTCCCAACTGTCGCTGCCCCACTGGTAGGTCCATAGCAGCTTGCCGCTCGAGCTCCAGCTCCCCAAAAACAGGTCTGTCGCGCCGCCGGGACCGTTCGCCAGTACCCCGTCGAGATCGGTCGCGCTCGCTCCGGCCACGACGGCCTCGCCCTTCAGCCCGACGGCGATCTTGGGGTAGCGCTCTTCGCCAACGGTGAGCCATTGCTCGAGCCAAAGTTGGGTGCCGGCCGAGTCGTACTTGAGCAGCACGACGTCCGTTTCGGCCGGAGCGGCGGCTTGTGGATCGTCGAGACGGCCGGTGGTGATACCAACGACGTAGATGAAGTCAGTGCCGCACGCGATGCCGGTGCCACCGTCGGTTCCGGTACTTCCGAGCTGTTTGGTCCAGAGTCGTTCGCCGCTGGGCGAGAGCTTGGCGACGAATAGGTCGTTGTCGCCTTGTCCGGGCGACGCAAGAGTGCCCGTGACGGAGCCGGTCACGTAGGCGTTGCCCACGGCATCGACGCAAATTCCCTCGATGCTGTCGAAATCATTCGAGCCGAATTGATGGGCCCAGAGCTGATCGCCGTTCGGAGCGAGCTTGACGACGAGCGCGTCCCCGCCGCCTGCGTTCGCATCGTCGGCGAATTGGCCGAAGGTGAAGCCTCCGATGTAGCAATTGCCGTCGTCGTCGGTCGCCATGCCGCGAGCGTCGTCGTAGAGCGTCGAGCCGACGGCCTTACTCCAGAGCTCGGTGCCGTCGGGTGACGTCTTGGTCACCGAGAGATCGAGCCCGCTCGTTCCCGTTACTTTCGGATCGAAGCTACGCGCCCCGACGCGAAACGCGTTGTCGCTCGCGTCGAGGGCGAGCGAGCGCGAGATGCCCAGTTGCTGCTGGGCGGACACGAACTGCAGGGAGGGGGACCATTTGAGCAAGAAGTCGGCGGACCCGGACGGATTGATCTGGGCGAGGCCGCCGAGGGTCGAAGCCGCGACGACCACGTCCCCTTCGCTATCGAAGGCGACGCCATCGACGCCTGCATTGCCGGTGCCGGGCCATTGTTGATGCATGACCTCGAAGCAAATGTCGGCATCGCTGCTGCAAACCTGCTCACCGACGCCGGCGCCGCCGGTTGGGCCGCCTCCGCTGCTCATGCCTCCGCGGCCCCCGCTGCTCGAGCCTCCGCTGCTCGAGCCCGCTACGGCCGTGCTACCCGCTTGCGGCCCACCCGCGCCGAGGCCGCCATCGCCCGAATTGCCACCCTCGCCAGTCGTACCGGCCGCGCCGCTCGAGCCGGCACCTGCACCGCCTTTCCCCGATTTCGCAGTCGCATCACCGCAGGCCAGCGCCGCGAGCGCGGCCACCAAGCACACCCACGCCGCCGGCCGCAGCGCGCCGCACCCGCCAGGCTCACCCACGATTCCGACGACCCTATGACCCATCCACGCACGGTAGCCTGACTTGGGGCATTTTCGAAAGTCGCAGCGCCGGTCGGCCGCGGCGTCTTACCGCACGTACACCCACACGAAGCCGGGGAAGTGGTGATCGCCGTTGTCGCCGTTGCAGCCGGCGCTGCCGCCGGCGGTGGGGGCGTGGCCGCCGAGGCACGGGCTGTCTTGGCCGCCGACGCCGATGTAGGAGTCGGGGCTGCCGCAGTCGTCCTCGTTGTTGCCCAGGTAGCCGATGCGAATGCTCGCGTAGCCCGGTTGCACGTTGAAGCCCTGCCGGTTGCAGTTGTATTGCAGTGAGCCACTCGGACCGGCCAGCGCTTTCCAATCGTCGCGCGTGGGCGGCGTGTTAAACGGGGTGTACGTGTTGCTGCTCATGACGGCATACAAGCTGTCGGCGACGTGACCGATGCGCAGGCTTCGCACGGCACCGCTGGTCAGCGGCACCTGCATCCGCATCAAGAGCTCGGTGAACGGCGTGCTGTTGAAGGTGTCTAGCTTGGCTTCCGTCGTATCGAAATCGGGAGCATCCGCGTTGTAGAGAGCCTGGTTGGTCCACAAGGGCGCCGTATAAGCGAACGTGTTTTGATCGCCGTCGGCCTTCAGGACCAGCGTCCAGCCTCCGCCTTCGGTCACCATGTCGCAGTGCGCTTGGATGGGCGCGGTGCTCGAGTCGCCGTCCGGGTCGATGGTGTAGACGCCACTGGTCGCCTGCGGATGGTCGGCCAAGATGGTGGCGCAGTCTGCCGGATGGCCGTGACGCACCCAGATCTCGTGAACGGTATCGTTCACGGCGTTGTCCGCGTAGTCGTCCACCTCCCAGCGATTGCCGGACCCACGGATACCCCAGTGATACGTTCCGCTAAGGTAGAATGGGAATTCCGTCATGGCGGCGTCGCCCTGACCCGTGAAGCCGTCGGCGCCGACTCCGGGAATGTTGGTGGTGTGGTTGGCTAGGGCACGGTAGTCCGCACCCAACCCCCGGCAATCGCCGCTGCCGCCGGCGAAGTAGCTCAAACAAGAAGCGCTGCGGGTGGCAAAGTGCATCACGCGGTCGTGCCCGCTCGTTTCGCCGTAAAAGCGGAGCTCGCTGGCGTTGAGCTGGGCCATCAGCGCCTGAGAAGCGTGTCCCCAACTGGACGTGTCGCTATCGTCGTCGCCCAGAACCGCGGAACCGAGCAGCGGCAGATCTTCCGTGCGCACCTGGAGCTCGGGATTGGTGCCGCCTTGGTGGTGATAGTTGAGCACCAGCGTCCAACCACCGCCGTCCGTGTCCATATCGCAGCTGGCGGTGAAGGCCGCCGCGTTGCCTGCTCCATCTGGATCGATGACGTAGTCCCCGGAGGGCAGGGCCGGGTCGGATTTATGCAGCTCGCTGCAGTTCGCCGGTCTCTTGCAGCCGCCGTGGTCGACGTAGCCGGCGGCGCACGCGGTGCCGCAAGTTTGATCTTGGCTGGCGGTGCCCGGTGTCGCGACGACGGTCGGGCCGCAGTCAGTCCAGGTCGCGCAGGAAGCCGCATCTTCCGTGTTCGAGTACGTCCCCGACGCGCAGGCGGTGCAGGTGCGATCCGTGGTCGCCGTTCCCGTGGCGGCCACGGATTGCCCTGCGATGCAGTCGGTCGTGGCGACACACGCGGTCGCCGGATCCTGGTCATGATCCCAGGTTTCAGCAGCACAGGGCACCGCCGCGGCTAGCGAGCCTTCGCAGTAAGTCCCGGCCGCGCAGGACTCGCAAGTCGGCGGCGCCGTGTCACTGCCTGGCGCCGTTTGCTGCGTCCCGGGAGCGCATTCGCCTTGAGGCACGCACGTCGACTGATTGCTTCCGCTGGTATACGTCCCGTCCGCGCAAGGCGCGCAGCTCTGGTCGGCCGTAGCGCTGCCTGATTCGCTGATGTACTGGCCCGCTTCGCAATCCGTCCAAGCCGTGCAAGATTCGGCATTGCTCGTGGTGTTGAAGGTTCCGCTGGTGCAGGCGGTGCAGGTGCGATCCGTGGTCGCCGTTCCGGCGTCGGCAACGTATTGTCCTGCGACGCAGCCCGTTTTGGCGACACACGCCGTCGCGGGATCCGCGTCGTGGTCCCAAGCACCGGCAGCACAAGGCTGCGGCGCGGCTTCTGCGCCTGCGCAATAGGTCCCCGTAGCGCACGCTGCGCAAGTAACGGGTGCGGTCGCGCTGCCCGCAGCGATTTGCTGCGTGCCCACCGTGCATGCCGTCCATGGGCTACACGCGCTGGCATTCGTTCGGGTGCTGTAGCTGCCGCTTTCGCAAGCAGAGCACGTCCGGTCCTCGCTCGCGCTGCCCTCGCCAGCTACGAACTGTCCCGGCGCGCATTTGGTCCAGGCCACACACTCGGTGCCCACACCGTCGTCGTGGTCCCAGGTGCCGTTCGCGCAGGTCTCAGGCTCGGCATCCGACCCGCCGGCGCCCCCGTCGACCGCTATGCCGCCCCCGACTGCTGCGGTGCTGCCTCCGTCTGCCGCGGTGCTGCCTCCGTCTGCCGCGGTGCTGCCTCCGTCTGCCGCGGTGCTGCCTCCGGTGGCGTGCGTGCCTCCATCAGACGAGTCGTCCCCGCCGCTGCCATTTCCCGCGTCGGCGACGCCGCCGCCGGAGCCGACGTGCGAGCCCGCGGAGCTGCAACCTGCTCCCAGCATCAACACCCACAAACAGCGTCCGACCGTGCCTATTGCGCTCATTCTGCGTCCCTTTCCCGAGCTCACTCAAATTGCGGCCTAGACGAGCAGGCCAACGAGCCCATTCGGCAGAACGCGGCGGCTTTAGCTGGTTCCGTGAGCGCTGCGTGGCACCGGCGCACGGCCTTGCCAACTCGTCCCACGAGGGGAGGTGCGCGTACTTGAAACCATCACGTGACCCGAGCGGCCACTGGAGCGGAAGTGTTAACGCCGGCCGTTACGATTGCGTAAACCAAAGGGCCAGCGGTTCGTGTGCCAGCACGACTGCGAGCTGGCTGCCGGCTCTGGCTCGCCCGGTGCAGCCATTCGCGCATTTTGCCACAAGGCGCCGACGATCCGTTGCAGACTCGCGCTGGAGGTCAGGCGTGAAGGCGTATGGTGGTTGGAGAGCGGTGCTCGCGGCGTCGATTTGGCTGCTCTCGTGCGGCAACACCACCCGCAACGAGCCGCAGGCGGCGGCCGGCAGCACTGACGGCATTGACGGAACTGGTGGCACCGCCGGCACCGCCGGCTCGGGTGGCACCGACGGCCCTGGCGGCACCGACGGCCCTGGCGGCATCGACGGCATGCCGATGCCCTCGTGCGAAGACGCACGTTTCGACGACGAGAGCGGTATCGAGACCTGCGGAAAGGGTGAACAGCAATTCCAGCACCGGGTACGCCCGGGCACGGGCTGCAGTTACGACGCCGCGCTGGACACGTGCAACCTGAGCGACTGTGCCGCGCCGCATGCTCACTGCGCCGAGCAAGGCGGCAAGAGCGTGTGCGTGCCGGGTTGCGTCGTCGATGCAGACTGTGAACAACGCGAGATCTGCGAATGTGATGGCAACGGGCGGGGCGGCCAGTGCGTGCCGAGCGACTGCCAAAGCGACGCGGATTGCCGCGACGGCGCCAGGTGCAGCACGTTCCGGAGCGTGTGCGGCATCGATGTTGCGTTTGCTTGCGCCGTGCCGCGCGAAATGTGCCTGATCGACGCGCATTGCCCCGCGGAGACTCCCTATTGCTTGCCAATACCGATCCCGGACGGTGGCGGCTGGCACCACCTGTGCGTGGAAGCTCTACCGTGTCCCGAGTGACTTCACCCGTCCGGCCAGGTACCCACTCGCCATACGTGTCGGCTCGGCCTCGTGGACCGCGCGTTCATTCAGGTTGATGCGGCGACTTGTGCGGCGGCGGTTTCGCCTCGCTGCCGCCAAATGCATCGTTGCCCGGCGGCGTCACCTCAGAATCGCTGCCGCTTCTTTCGAAGCGCGACACCCGCAAGACGGCAAACGCCAGCAGCGTGGTGAAGCCGGCCAGAACGTAGGCGCCCACGCCGGCGGCCGCCCCCAGCGCGCCCGAAACCCAAACGCTGGCTGCGGTCGTGATACCGGTGACATGGCCGCGATCTTGGATGATGGCGCCGGCGCCCAAGAAGCCGATCCCGCCGATCACCCCCTGCAATACCCGCGTGGGATCGAAACCCTCGCCCGTTTTCGGCGACAAGTGCGCGCCCACTTCGAAGCCGAGCAGGGTGAAGCTCGCCGAGCCGAGCGCGACCAGCATGTGGGTTCGCAGTCCAGCCGGCTTTTCGGCGCGCTGTCGATCCCAACCGATCAAACCGCCCACCAGCACCGCAACTAGCAGTCGAATGACCACCTCGCCAAGACCGGCGCCCTTGCTCAGATTTTCGTCCATCGCTCGCGTCAAGCAAGCGCCATACCGCGAGCGCAGAACGCTTGGCGCTGGCGTGTGAACCCCACACATGCGAACGTCCACGACGTCGATGGTCTCTAGCTCAGAGCCTCGCACAGAGCCCGCAGCTCTTCGTCGAGGCGCCGTTCGCTGACACCGATTCGCCTGAGCTCATTGCGCATGGCGTCCGGAAACTCGTGGTCTTTGAGGCGCTTGCGCGCGCCCCTGACGTACGACTCACATTGGTCCAAGTGCCGACTGAGCTCGGTGTCGCTCATCGCCGTCTCCTCGCCGGACAGGCTGAGTCTCAAGTGTTCGAAGAGCAGCGGGTCGTCAGTGTACCTTTCGCGGCGCAACCGTTCCCAAGCCTCATCGATCAACGCGAGCGCGGCGCGCTGGTCGAACAGACGATCCTGCTCGACCTGGTCCACGGCGAGGAGCGGCTCCACGGGGACGTGCGAGTCCTCGCAGGTCGAGTCTTCTTCGCGCACTACCTCGATTCGGGTAATGCGCCGATTGGCCTTCAAAACGTTGAACAAATGACCACGCACCACGCGTTTGAGCCAGCTGCGGAAGCGGCTACCTCGCTCCAGGTCGAGCGTTCGCAGGTCCCGCCGCAGGAGGTTGTCGAACACCCCTTGAGTGACGTCCTGCGCGAGCGCTGGGTCGATGTTGTGCGCGCGGACGAAGCCGTAGACGGGTTGCCAGTACACCTGGCAAAGCGCAGCCAGGGCGGACTTGTCGTGTTGCTTCGCTCTCAACAGCATCGAGCGACGAGTCGGCAACCAGCGCCCTGCAACCGTGTTTTGCTCCGACATTCGGTAGTCCTCCAAATTCTCGTGCTTGCCCGTACTGCAAGTGAACCCGTATGCTGCGTTCCGTTACAAGAAAAGAACCAAGCCGCGGTTTTATTTTTTCGATCGCCCCCGTGACCGCCCAGACATAGAATGAGCCCGCACCAAGCTCGTCTGCTCGAGTAGATCGGGTAACGAGCGTACACGCTCATGAGCACCAACGGGGAAGATCCAGTGGCTATCTCGCAAGGCGCGAGAGGCTCGAGGCCGTTCGACGACGTCCGACAACGGGCGTGCCGCGAGCTGCTTGCCGGCGCCATGGGAGAAGAGTCGAACGAAGACGAGTCGGCGCTGACGGTAGGAACGCCGTTTGGCGACTACATTCTCGAGCAAGAGCTCGGGCGCGGCGCGTTCGGGATCGTCCACCTGGCGCGCCACGCGGGTATCCACCGCTACGTGGCGCTCAAGGAGATGCGAGGCGCCGCGTTCGCCACTTACAGTGAGGTTCAGCGCTTCTTGCAGGGCGCGGAGGCGGCGGCCGTTCTGGAGCATCCGAACATCGTTCCTGTATTTCACGTCAGCGGGCGCCCGGAGTTGCCGTTCTTCACGATGCGTTACGTGAAGGGGACCAACCTGGCTCAAGCGCTCCAGCAACGCGCCATCAGCCCCAATCGGGCCATCGCTTGGGTACGGCAAATTGCCGGCGCCGTTCAGCACGCACACGACCGCGGCCTGATTCATCTCGATTTGAAGCCGGCGAACATCCTGCTCGACGAAGCAGAGATTCCGTACGTGACCGATTTCGGCCTCGCGCGCAGTGTCGACCCGGCGGGTCACATCGGCTGCTCGGACGTGGGCGGTGGCGCGCCTTACTACATGGCGCCCGAACAACTCTCGGGCGAGCCGAACCAGCTCACGGTGCGAACCGACGTCTACGCGCTCGGTGTGATTCTTTACGAGCTCGTGACGGGCGCAGTCCCGTACGCCGACCTCACGCTGGATTCGTGGCAAACGGCGTTGCTGAGCTCACGGCCGGTTCCGAGCCCGGGACACGTTCGAGCCGACCTCGATGCAGATCTCTCGGCCATTTGCGCGAAGGCGTTGGCGAAGGAGCCTCAAAACCGTTACCAGTCGGCGCTCGCCCTGGCCGAGGACCTCGAGCATCTGGAGCAAGGCGAACGAGATCTGTTGAGCTTTCGCGTGGGCTCGAGCGGCGCGCGGCTATGGCGCTGGGCCCGTCGACGTCGCTTCGAGTTGGGTACCTTGCTTTGGGCGGCATCGTTTCTTTCCGTGTTGGCCCTGCGAGTGCAAGCGGCGCACCGCTCCGAGCAAGAGAGCCTGACGCACGAGGATCGAGCGAACGCTTCATTGGCCAGCGTTCAAGCCGTAGCGTTCAGGTTTCAGTTACTCGAATACCAGCACCGTATCGCCCGTCTCGCGCGGATGCCTGAAGTGATCGCGATGTCGGTATCCCCCGACGTGCAGAACCCTTCTCAGTTCCTGATCGATCGAGCCGTCGGCTTCGGCAGCATCTTCGTGATGGGGGCTGACGGCAAGCAGCTCGCCCGCACCACACGCATGTCGGAAGAGTACCTGCAGCGCTCGTTCACCTTTCGTGACTATTTTCGCGGAGCGCGGCAGCTTGGTCTAAAAGAGTGTGACGCTGCGGCCAATCGGGCTTCCTCTCTCCACGAGGATAACGGCTACTTGGCGCGCGCGCATGTCTCCGAGAGCGACGGAGTGTTCGAGTTCGCGGTTGCCGCGCCCATCTGCAGCGCTCACGGCTGGTCTGGCATCATCGGCGGCAGCATCCCATCGAACAAGGTGTTCGGCTCAGTACGACTTACCGATAACCAACCGGGTCGGATAGCGGCATTGCTCGGGCCACGCGACATGGATCGCAAAGACATCGGAGGCGCCTTGCCGGACGGCTTCACGTTCATCGTCCACCCCGGTCTCGCGCCGGGTCGGGAGTATCAGCTACAACACCCCAACCCGGCGCGGATCCGCTCGGCCTTCGGCATTCCGGGGCCCAGCACGGAGCTGCGATACGTTGCGCCTCTGCTTGCTTCGGACTACGTCGATCCAGTCCCCCATCAAGGTTTCACCGGTCCCTGGTCCGCCGCGCTGGCGCCAGTCGACTCGTCCGGCTTCGTCGTGGTGGTCCAGTCGCCACGACCGCAGACGCGGTCATGGCTGGCTCTGGCCACTCGGGTCACTCTCGAGCTCATGGCCCCGTTCGGATTCAGCCTTGCGCTGCTGCTCGCGTTTCGCGTGCGCCAAAGCGTCAAATGAGCCAAAACGGTCCCTGACGCGGCCTGCTGTTCGATCAATCAGTGGTGGCGGGAACGCATACGCCGTATTCCCGTCCCGCGGCCGTGCAGCTTCCGCCACCGGCACAGGCGGCGCCGAACTCGGCGCTGGAGCAGAGCGCTGCGCACACTGGCCCGGCGCCGAAGTCGACGCACGAGCTATTGGCGACGCAATCGGCGGGGCTGCCGCACGGGCTCCCGAGCTCAATCGCCCCCGCGTAGCGGCAGGCGAGCTGCGCGCCCGTCAGCTCGGCCGGAGGACACCAACGGCCCTCACCGCAGTCGCTGCCCAACGGAACGCAGACCGGAGCGAGCTCGTCGACCTTCGCTGTCACCGCGAGGCCGCCGGAGCCCATCGTGATGATTTCGCCATCGGTCTCGAACTGAAAGGAAACGGTAGTCGTCGAGCCGTTCAAGATCTCGAAGCTCACATAGGAGCTCGATACCAACCTAGCGTTTACCGGACGGAAGTTGCCGAGCCCGTCGTCGCGCTCGAGCGCCCAATTCCAGAGTGAGCCCTCGTGCTGCCCCGTCGAAAGCTGCGCAGTCAACGTCGTCTCCGCCGCGTTGTCGGTCGACGAGAGCAGAACACCATCCGAATACAGATACAGCTGAAAATAGCTAAAACGATACAAGTGATCGCCGACCGTCACTCTGAGGGGCAGGGTCAGCGTGCCCGACTGCTCCTCTCGTTGCTCGTCACCGCCTGCGGCGCCGCAAGCCACGGTCGCGGCCATCGAACAGCACAGCAAGCTTGCCCTCAGCGCGCGAAAAAATACCGATCGAGTCATGAGAGACCTCCAAGAAACTTCAACGAGTGCCACGCGGCCGAGAGCGAATCTCTCGCCGTACCTCAAGTGAAGCCACCGAACGGAAATGTGACGCGGTGACCGAAATTTCATTTTCTCGGTCGCGTGCCCTCGGCGAGAAAGGTCCCGGGTGGCGTCTCGGTCGCTTACCCCGAGAGTCCCGGCGGTCAGGCCCGAGTCGCCACCCGAGCTGCTAGACCCGCCAGTCGACGCACCGCCTTGCGCTGGATGGATCGTGGTCATTTGTTCGGTGCCAATGTGCAGAGCGCGCGCGCAAGGGCTCAACGCACTAGCATCCTGTATTTACATGGCACTCATCACCTACAAGATTGTGAATGACGAGGGCGGGAAGGTGAAGAAGGCGGCCCGGCCAAGAAGATCGACCTGGACCTGTTCCGCGTCACTCCACGCTGGGAAACGTTCCCCCACAAACCGCGCCCTCGTCGCGCTCGTACTTGACGCCGTCTATTTGGACATTCCCCACGTTGGGCGTCTGATGGCGCTCGCCCGGAGCTGAGGCGTTGCTCAGGCCGCGCCGGCGCGCCGTGGCGGAGGCGCGAGGCGGCGTATCAGCCACTCGGGGGCGTTGGTCATCACGTGGCGAACCAGATCCATCTGCCAGGGCAAGGTGAAGGTCTTCTTCCGACCATCGATGGCTTGGGCCATGAGGCGGACAGCGTCTTCGACGCCAAGCAAGAAGGGGAGGCGGTTGGTGAGAGACGCAGTCAATGGTGTCTCGACGAAGCCCGGGCAGAGCGTCATGGCGTGGACGTTGGTGTCGGCGAGCTGCATGCGCAGGGCGTCCATGAAGGTGATGATAGCGGCCTTGGAGGCCGAGTAGGCGGCTCGGCCGGGGAGGCCGCGGTGGCCTGCAACCGAGCTCATGGCCACGAGGGTGCCGGAGTTTTGGCGTAGCATGGTGGGGATGAACGGGATGATGGTGTTGGTCACGCCCACTACGTTGACGCTCATCAAGTGAGCGACGGACTCCGAATCGCCTTCGCGCAGCGTATCGCCGATGCCGATGCCGGCGTTGGCGATAACGCAGTCGACGCCGCCGGTCCGCGCGACGAAGTCGTCGATCGCGTTGCGCATCGCCGCGGGAGCGGTCACATCCGCGACATATGCGGAGACGCTTGCACCTTGCTCCTGCAATTCCCGGGCGAGCTCCTCGAGCAGGGCGCCGCGGCGGGCGACGAGCCCCAGCTGAGCGCCACGTGTGCCGTAGTGCCGGGCAAGCTGCGCACCGATGCCGCTGCTCGCTCCGGTGATGAAGATCCTCATGTTTCCTATCTCTCCGTTCGTCAGCGAGCCGTCAAGAAAGCGCCAACCCTTATCCGTAACCTTCCATCGGCCCGGGTACCGTGATCAAGGCGATAACTGGGCCCAAGAGCCGCTTGCGCGTTCAGGATGGCGGTGCCATCGGTCAAGGGCACGTGTCTTGCTCTTGACGGCCTCCACGCTCATGCCTTTCCTGCGTCGCGCCGCGTTTACGCTCCTTTTTGCTGCTAGCGCGTTGCTGCCTCGAGTGGCCATGGCGCAAACGGAGGGTTGCGGGGCGGCAGGCGGGTGTGAATCCAATTCTCCAGCTGGCGCTGCATCGACACAGGCTGTCACTCCGGCGCACGACCCAAGCACCAAGCCTGGCACCGTCATCCTCTATGCACATTTGGGCTTTGGCACCCCTTATGGCCTGTTCGGTGTCTCTTTGGATGTGGCACCGGTACGCTGGCTCGTGCTCGAGGCGGGTGTCGGCGCCAACCCGGACCAGGGAGCCGAAGCAGGGTTCGCCCCTCGTCTCCGGCTGGAGCTATTTCACGATGGCTATCTCACGCTCGGAAGCGGCGTGTCCTGGGCCCACCGTTACGTGGGACACGCGGACCCCATCGGGGAGCTGGTTGCCGAGCACGACGTCGCGCTCCCGATTTGGTCCCCTGCGTATTTTTGGAACACGGAGCTTGGCTTCGAAACGCTCTATCGGCACTTCGCGTTCCGCTTCTATGCCGGCTATGCCAAAGTGATCAATTTCTCGAGCTACACCTGCGGCAAAGGCGAAGGCTGCGACCCCCAAGGAGCGTCCGGCTTGGGGTACCTCGGAACGGCCTTCGGCTACGCCTTCTAGCCGCTGCGCTGGCCGGCAATTTCTTCCAGGCCCGCCATGCGGCAGCGCTGGCTCCGTCACCGGGACGTCGACCGCGCTAGGGCGGGGTAACGTCCGAAGGTGCGGGCAGATCTAGTGATTTGGGGGTGGGGTAAACGATAGGGGCCTCCGCGCTGTCGGCGGGCCGCGTCGGGGCAATGGTCAGTTTGTGCGGCGGTTTCTTGGGTTTGACGGGGGCGCTGGATGCCGCCGACGGAAGCGGTGCGGCCTCTGGCAGGAGCGGGGTCTCGGCTGGCACGGGCGTCGTAGGCGCTCTCTCTTCGACCTTGGTCGGCGTGACCGCGCGCTTGGCCGCATACGCAGCAAGCCCCGTCGCGACGAGCAGTACGAGCCCGACCGCTACCCGCCTCCCGGCCCCGCGCCGCGGTACCCCTGGAATGGATTGGACGGGATCGACGGACTCGGCCCCGCCTTCTTCAACTGCATTCGACGCGGTAACCGGAGGCGCAGAAGATTCGGTGCGGCCGAAAATCTGCTCGACGCGCGCCGCCGCGAGGGCCGCCCCCGCGTCGCCGAATTCCTTGAGCGCCAGGCTCAGCTCACCGACGTCCCGAAAGCGACGCTCTCGGTCTTTCTCGAGGCAGTGCAAGATGACCCGCGCCAAGCCTTCGGGAATGTCGGCGCGGTGTGCTTGCGGCGGGATGGGCTCTGTCGTCATCACGTTCGCACACAGCTGCGGCCCGGACTCGCCCACGAAAGGCATTTGGCCCGTGAGAATCTCGTACAACACCACGCCGAGCGACCAAATGTCGGTGCGAAAGTCTACGCCGGAGGGATCGATCATTTGCTCGGGCGACATGTGCGACGGCGAACCGACGCTTTCCATGGAGTCGGTGAGCGAGCGCTGCACTCCAAGCGGTGACAGCTGCTTCGATATACCGAAGTCGAGCACCTTCAGCGACTCGGCGCCTCCCGGCCCCTCGGCGACGAACAGATTTTCTGGCTTCACGTCACGATGCACGATGTGCTTCGAGTGTGCTTCGGCCAGCGCTTCACAAGCCTGCAGCGCGACCGCGACGGCGCCTTCGACGCTCATCGGGCCGCGCGTGTCGACCAACGAGCGCAAGTCTCGCCCGCTCAGGTACTCCATCACGATGTACGGGCTGCCGCCCGGTAGGCGCCCACAGTCGATCACCCGACAGGCATGCTGGCTGCGCAGCTGCGCGGCTGCGCGCGCTTCGGTCAAGAACCGGGTGACCGCTCGTTCGTCCGACCCCAGCTCGGGGCGTACGAACTTGATGGCGATCGGAATTCCTAGCTCCAAATGCGTGGCCAAGCAGACGATGCCCATTCCGCCGAAGCCGATCACACGATCGACCTGGTACTTTCCTGCCACGATTTCACCGAGCGAGACGGGCGGCGTCGGCTCTGAGGGCGCGCCCGCAATGGCCGCCGGCGCGCCGTCCAGCGCAATCGGAGGGCACCTCATCGTCATCGGCTCCTCTTAGCGCCGCACTCCCACGCCGACCAGTGTTTCCGGTCGTGCGTGCTTACGGCCCCGCCTGCGTCGGAGGAGCCAGTTGGCGAGCGCAGTCACCGGGGTCGTTGAGTACCGAGGGAGGGCAACAGTCGCGGGGGTCGCTGGTGTCGTTGAGGCCCTGGCAACGGTCGTTGTAGCTGCAAGCGGGGTTGCAATCGGCGGAGCTGCACTGCTGCTTGCACTTTTCGCCCTCGGCGGCGCAAAATTGGCAGGCGTTCCCGCCGCCGCAGATGGTGCTGCACTGTTCGGCCAGCGCGCCGCACGCGGCCACACACACCGTAATGCTTGCGAGCGAGAGCGCTGCCGGCCGCGGCGGTGCGAGGACACTGGCCACGGGGGCGGCCGGTGGAGCGAGCGATGCGCTGGCGGCGAGCGGGGCGTTGTTGTCGGGCAGGGCGTTGCCGATGATCGCCAAAAGCACCACGCAACCGATCGCGCCCAACAGCGCCCAAATCACGGCCCACTTCGGGCCGGACCTGGCAGCGGGCGCCGCTTTGCTCGAGCGCGGGACGCGTTTGTCGGGCCCGATAGCGTGGGCCAAAGCGTCGCACAAGCGATCGACATCGTAGTCCCAACGCTGGTCGGAGAGCTCGTGGGCGTGCCGCGCCGACAGAGCTTTGAGATCGTCCGGCAGTAGGTGCGGCGGCGGCATCCTCGTGTCGATGAGCACGGGGATCACCAGCATGCCGCGCGCCAGGGCCGTGCCGATTTCCAGGCGCACGAAGTCCCACGGGTCGTAGAGGCGCGGCTGCCCCCGCTCACCGACCAGTGAGAGCCAACGGGGCCCGATGATGACGAGGCATGCCACGCTCCACGACAGCGCGTGCTGGATGGCGCCCCTAAAGTCCGCCCCAGCCTGGATCGACTCCACATCTCTGAAGATGCGAGCGCTCGGGAACTGCTCGCCGATGTCGTCCGCGAGGCGCCCGGCAAAGCCTGCCGCGTCCTCTCGCCGGTAACTCATGAAAATATTCGTCACCAGAGCCCCGCTGGCTCGAGCATCCCACCGGGCTAGCCCGGCCACCAGCGAAACGCGCTAGTCATTGTTGCAGTCGGGCGCCTCGTGCAAGTCGCCAATAGCCCCGGACGAGCGCTGCCGATGCGGGCGAGAGCTCACCGCGGCACGGGCATCGCTAGCTCGAGCGCGTACTTCTTGCCACCCTCGAAGGTGTCGAGCTCCCACTGGGCGGGAGGCTTGGACAGCGTGCGGAAAGTTCGTTCGAAGTCTTTGGCGTCGTCAGAGCGGCCCATGGCGTAGAGGGTGTTGGCCATGGTCGCGAGCATCCACTTGTAGTCGGAGCGATCGGACGCCGACGGCGCAGCGAGCGACACTCGTAGACCCTCGACGATGCGTACACGGGCCTTCTGCGCGGTGAGGCGGTCGTAGGCGGCCTCGTCGGGATTCTTCTGCTCGCGCGCACGCAGGTCGAGGCAGAGCGCGAGATTCTCTCCGTTGTAGTAGTCGCGCTTGATCTCGAAGCCGCGACCGTAGAGCTCGACGGCCTTGTCCAGCGCGCTCATATCCCGGGTTTGTTCCCAGATGCGCTTTTGAATCGCGCCGGCGATGCCGAGCGTTTCCGGGTCGGTCGAGGTGTCGGCGCTGAGCGGGGCGAGCGTTTGCCAAGCGTCGAGCAGGGCCTGCAGGGGATTGGGCAACTTCGCCTTGTAGGTGGCGAGGGCGAGCTGCTGAATCATGAACGGATCGGGTGGTTGCTCGGGGCCCTTCTGTTGGGCCATCAGCGCGCAAGCCTTGGCGAAGTTCTGCTTCGCAAGGGCGTGTTGACTTGCAGCGGCCGCGGTGCGCCCCGCCTCCAGCAACTGAGCCAAGTTGTCGCTCACTTTCTCGGCACTCTTGATTTCCTTCTGTAGCTGCTTGGCGGTCATGGTGGGGCCGTTCAGGCCATCTAGGAACGTGAAGACCGGACTGTCGGTGTCCGGCTTGGCCAGCACGCCCCTGATTAGCTCCTCCAGCTCGCTCTGCTTGGTTTGCGCTTCGCTGAAGCCGATGTCGTCGCCCAGGTGTTTGTATTGCAGCGTGGCCAAATGATTGAGGTCGAAATGAAAGGCACCATCCAGCTCTTTGATGACGATGGTCGAATGAGGACGGAGCGCGTGTCGGACCCCCAGCTCGTAGATCGCGTTGGCATTTGCGGTCGAAATGTCGGCGATGACCAAATCGGCGCGCAGCAGCATTTCGTACATTGGCTTGTCGATGACTCCCGAGTGGGTGATCTCATCGGCCCGGATGCAGGTCATTCCGCAAGCGACGACTGCCGGCTTGATGATGGCGCGGTAGGTGGCGTCGAGATCGAGCGTGCGCGTCTCCTTGCCATAGTCGGTCTTCTTGCCGAACCCCATGATCACGAAGCAGGTCTTTGGCGCCCCGGTCGCCGACGCATTCTGAACATCTGCGGGCATATCAACCGCACTAGGGCGAAGTGCCCATAGTCGTCAACACGCTCCCATGGTGTGACGGCTAGTCATTTCTTCCCTTTGCTCTCCAGGCATGGATGACCGTCGCCAGTTGGCCTGTAAATGTAGTTGTCCCGACTGATCCGTTCTTCCGGCAGGACTGCGGCGTCGGCTCACTTCACGCGATCGACTCGGTAGACGGTCGCTTCCCCTGACGCGAACAAGTAATTGTCGGCGAGCGTCGCGCCACCTTCGAAGAAACCGTCGTGGGTTCCCAGGATGCCGCAGCTCATTCCGTCGAGCGCGGTCCAACCGTAGGAAGAGCCGTCGTCCGCCCAGTAAATCCGTTCCCCCGCGGGCAAGAGCCTCGAGAATGCGGCAGTATCGAAGAACAGCGAGTCAGGGCCAGCCCGGCCGAAAGAGCGCGGGGTCCCGCCTGCCGCGGGGACGACCTTCAGTGTGTCGTGGTCGTCGAAAAAGACACTCGTTCCGTCGCTCGCGACCATGTTGATGAACGCAAAGCTGTCGTCCGGTACTACGTTAGCGGCGCCCGTACCGTCCACGCCGACTCGAGACACGCCCTCCCGACTACTGAGATACAGGGTGTCACCCGCGAGCGCCACCGAGTAGATCCCCTCGATGGGTCGCAACGTTACCGCGCCGGTCAGGTCCGGGGCGCCGACGGCCACCGCGTAGTAGTTGGTCTCGTCTTTGTAAACGACGTGCTTGTCGTCGTGCGTGACGATGTTCGCGACCTTGTTCAGGGTCGTGGGGGCTGCGCCGGCCGCGGCAAGATCGACCGACTTCAGGCCCTCCGCGTCGACGTAGTAGAGCTTGTCAGCGATGATCCGCAGCTGAAACGCGTGCGCGGCGTCCACGAAAGTCGTTGGGGGGCCGTCACCCTCCAGCTTGGCGATGCGCGGAGGAATGTCGTCGAAGTCCGCGCTCTCCCCGAAGTACAGCGTGTCGCCGCGCGCCGCCATCGGCCCCACGTGACCGAAGACACTGTCGATTTCGTAAAGGGGCTTCGGCCCCGGTATCGGGTTCGGTCTGCAAATGCCGTCCTCGACCACGAACGGCACCGCCGGTTGTGCGCCTCCCGTCGCAGAGCCGGCGGTGCCGCTCGTGCCGACACCAGAGCCGCCGGAGCCCCCGGTTCCGGCCGTTCCTCCAGCGCTCTGAGAGCCCGCAGCCCCGCCGTTCGCGGCCGCGCCACCCGGTGTGGCGTCGTCGCCGCAGCCGGTAAGCGCGGTCACCAGCAAGATCCCCAGCAATTGTTGGCTCGTCTTCATCTTCCTCACCCTTGCCCGGCGCTTCGCAAGCCACCGGTTCCCTGCCTTCGTCGTGGTCAGGCTTTCTACGAGGGGGCGGCTCGATTTCTTCCCCGAGAATGGCCGCGTATCAGTTCGAGTTTTCGAAGCAGATGCGGCGCACGAAGCGGCGCAGGGCCGAGTGGCCTTGGGTGTCGTAGAAGGCGTGGGCGGCGGCGAGCGATGATTCGCCCGGAAATTCGATGCAGTCGGCGATCACTTGGTAGCCGAGCTGATTCTTGTCGATGTCGTTTGGGTCGAGCTTGCGGTAGGTGACGAGCATCTCGCGCATCGCTTTCACGTTGCGGAAGGCCATGGCGTCGTTCAGGGACTGGAGCAGGCGATTTTCGGCATCGATGCGCGCGTGCGCCTCGTCGAGCGGGTGGGGCACCATGCCGGGCTCGTGCGGATCGTCCGCCCCGGGGCCGACCACGTTCATGCTCGGACCGGGTGCTGCGACGGACGGCGCGGACGGCGCGGACGGCGACGGTAATGGCGACGGCGCTGATGGAGCGATCGGGGCCGCGATCGGCACGCTCGCTTCGTGAGTCTCTTCGACGACTCTTCGCGACTCGCCGGGCGCTTTGCGCTGGTCCCTCGGCCCGAAGCCGAACCAAAGGCCGAGCACCGCCAGCACGGCGAGAGCAACGACGAGCGACCAGTGGGTGCGATTCAGAGCGACCGAGCCTCAATCACTGGATCGTGACGGTCCAGGCCACGGTCTTGTCGGAATGGCCCATCGCGCCCGCTCCCCAGTACTGCCGGTTGAAGGTGGTGCCCGGGACCTGCCGGACGAGGTCCTTACCGGCGTTGTCGTACGCTCTGGCGGTTACCATGTGCGCGCCGGGCGCGAGCTTCGCCGCGCCGATGGCATAGGTGGGCCCACCATTCATGGCGACGACGTTGCCGTCCACCGACCAGTCGACGTTGATGACCTTGGCGTCGATGACGTTGACCGTGAGCGCCGTCGGGTTCGTGACCGGGCCCGCCGCTGGCTCCACCGAGTCGTAGGGAGTCGTCACGACGCGCCAGATATCCATGACGATCTTCTCGCGCGATACGGCGTTGTACGAGGTGTTCGGGTCGTTGCCGAACAGGCTGTTCATCATCGAGTTATCGGTGGGGCGCCAGGTCTGCCCGCCATCGCACCCGAAAAAGCCCTGCTTTCCGGTGCCCGGGGTTTGAGTGTAGTCGAGCCAGCCGTCCCACTTGTCTTTGCTCGATGCGTTCGTGAGGCTCACGTTGACGCCATAGGTGGCTTCGCCACTGACGCGGCCTACTTCGCAGTTGCCGTATTCATCGGAGAGGGAGTGGAAGCCATGCGCGCCCTCATGAGTCGCGGCGCCGCCTGCGTCCTTGTTTCCACCAGACCACATCATCAAGGATCCGCCGGAGTTCCACCAGCTCGAGCCATTCAGTACCACGGAGCGCCAGTCGACCTCGAAGCTCTTCGGCACGTTCTCGGTGATCGCGGCATTGACTGCCTGCGTATTGCAGTTGGCGAGCCGGCTTTGATCGTCGCCGCAACAACCGAATTTGCTCGATCCGCAGATCGGGGTCGATGGCAACCTGAGCACGCAGATGTTGATGAAGTTGCGATAGCGCAGGTACGGCTGCCCGATCTCGCTGAAGCGCTTGGCCAGCATGGCCTCCATGTGCTTGTCGAGCGCGCCTCCGGCCGCTAGGTCCTGCTCGCTGTAGCCGTCGCCGACGATGACGTAGTTGAGGCGGTTCGCGGGCGGCCCGTGGTTTTCGAGCGGCGTGCCGTTCTTGCCGCAGTCGAGGGGTGCTACCGCGGGGCCGCCACCGGTGCCGCCGCCGACGAAGCTGCCGGCGACACCGGCTCCCGCAGTGCCGACTGCACCAGCGGCGCTAATCATGCCGCCGCCGCTAATCATGCCGCCGCCGCTGGTCATGCCGCCGCCGCTGGTCGCGCCCGCAGTGCTCGACGCGGTGCCGCCGACGGCAGACGCGCCACCCGCCGTCGCGCTCGCGCCCGCGACAGAGCCGGTGGTCGCACCTGCGTTCACGCTGCCTGCCATGCCGGAGTCAACCCCGCCGTTTTCCGCGCTGGAGCAGTTGACGAGCAGGGGAAGGGCGAGGGCGGCGCTGAGTGCGGAAAAAGCGAGCGTTCGGCGAGGCATGGGATTTTCCTCCAACGCTGTTCGGTGAAGCGTGAGAAGTCTGGGGGATCAAGTTTTCGCGACGCCGGAAAGTCCCGCAGAGCTTAGAACGGGCGCGCCCTAAGCCGCGGCTCGTCGCCGAGCTAGTCTTCGGGTGCAACACGCCGGCCGCGATAACCTGGGTTCCGACACCTTCGCCCCCGCGCTGTCTACGAGACGAACTGGAACGCGGGCCTGCCGGCGGTGATCGACATCAACGGTGAAGGAGCCCCGTAACTCCCTAGCAGGGTGTCCGCCCTCGGCTGTTCCTTGACCTGCCTTGAGCACGACAAGTCACTAATGCAGGGTTGGCAAAGCCGAATAGCTCGCGAAGGCGCAGCTCCGCTAGCAGTACATGCGGTCGATGCGCCCTCGGGTGAGCGCGGATCGAAGGCGGGGCGCGTTAGATAAAACAGCCTTTCTGCGGGCTACATGGCTAGATTTCGCAATTGCTCGGAAACGTCCGACCGCTTAGCGTACTGAGTCGATGACGATGCGAGCTGGGCGTGCATCGGTTTGGAGGAGCCGGCTTGGGTACCCCGCGGTTTGGCTGACGCTAGTGGCAGGTAGCGGCGTCGCAGCGGCGTGCGGCTCGTCGGACCAACATCGCGCTTCGCGTGGAGGCGGCGGGGCCAGTGGCGAAGCGGGCGCGCTCGCTGAGGCTGGAACGCCGAGCTCGAACGCCGGGGGCAACTCCGACGGCGCGAATGGAGGAGCCGCAGGCGTTGGAGGAGCTTCCGCGGTTGCAGGCGAGCCAAACCGTAGCGGCGGCGCCGGCGGTGAAACGTCGCTAGGTGGGGAAGCTGGGGCCGAAGCGGGCGGCGCCGGCGGAATGGGAGGCGCGGCCGCGAACGGCTGCCTCGCGCTCCATTTCGGCAGCGACCTCGCTACCGTGCAAGTTCCGGATCTCACGATCCCCGACTTTGGCAACGAGGGCACGATCGAGCTATGGATTTTACCGGATGAAGGCGAGCCGGGCCTGCTGGTCGCGGGCGGCTGCCTGTTCAACAAATGGGTCAGCTTCCAGGAGGACAAGTTCTTCTTCCTCAACTCCGACGCCAGCTTGAGTGTGTATTTTGCGCAACAAGTCGCGAACTTCACCAGCACGCCCGCGGTGGTACCGTCGAAGTGGCAGCACGTCGCGTTCGCTTACGACGGTACCTCCGGCCGCATCTACGTCGACGGAGTCAAGGTCGGGGAGCAAGCTGGCGTGAGCGCTCCGGCCAATAGCAACGGCAACATTCAGATTGGGCACGTGACCCGCGACTCGTCGCTTGCAGCCATGCACGGGTTCTACTCGGAGCTGCGCGTCTCCAATATCGCTCGCTACACCGCGAGCTTCACGCCGGCCGCGCACCTCGCCGCGGACGCGAGCACGACCGGATTGTGGAAGCTGGACGAAGGCGCGGGAACGGTCGCCGCGGACGCCTCCGACCTCGACAATCCGGGCGCGATCGACGGCGCCGAGTGGCAGCTGGCGCCTTGCCGGTAGCTCCCCGATTTCAGCTTCGCGGCATGGCGAGGTTGAGGACGATGCCGAGGTGGAAGCGCTGGTGTCACAGTTGAGCGAGTCCGCCGTCGACGGCGACTTCGCTGGCGGTCATGAAGCTGCTGTCCGACGACGCGAGAAAGGCGGCCACCGCGCCGATTTCGGCCGGATCGGCCATGCGTTGGAGCGGAGTCATCGCGGCGAAGGCCTTCTGACCTTCCTCGCCCAGCGCATCTTTCGCGAGGTCGGTTGCAGTCGCTCCGGGTGAGAGCACGTTGACCCGGATGCCGGTGCCCTTCAGGTCCTCCGCCCAGGTCCGCGCGAGGTTACGCACTGCCGCTTTGCTCGCACTGTAGGCGCTCATTCCGGGGGCGCCCGTGGTGCCGGCGCTCGATCCGGTCAGGATGATCGAGCCGCCGGGGCCCATCAGCGGCAGGGCCTGCTGAACCGTGAAGATCGTACCCTTCACATTGGTATCGAAGGTTTCGTCGATGTGCTCGGCTGTGATCTTGCCGAGCGCAAGCTGGCTTCCCGCCCCGGCGTTGGCGAAGACGATGTCGAGGGTTCTGCGCTCGGCCTTCACCGCCGCGTAGAGTCGGTCGAGGTCGGCCAGGTCGGAGACAGAACCCTCTACAGCACGGGCGTTGGGCCCGAGGTCGGCCAGCGCAGCGTCCAGAGCTTCTTGCCGGCGGCCGAAGATGAAGACGAAGGCGCCCTCGTCGATGAAGCGCTTGGCCGCGGCGCGGCCGATGCCGGTAGCGCCCCCGGTGATCACGGCGGTCTTTCCAATCAGTCTGTTCATGTCAGGCTCTCTTTCTTGGTTCGAATCGAGCTATCGGCTTCAACGCGCTGACATTCCGCCGTCGACGTTGATGATTCCGCCCGTCATCCACTTCCCGCGGTCCGACGCGAGTAAGGCGACGACCTCTGCCAGGTCCTCGGGGGACCCATAGCGACCGAGCGGAATTTCCTTGGCGAAGAAGTCGGGCGGAGCGCCCAGCGCGTCGCTGAACTCCCTGCTCCCGGGCGTCGTCACCGGCCCCGGCGACACGACGTTCACGCGGATCTTGCTTGGCGCGAGATCGACCGCGAGCGAACGAGAATAGCTATTGAGCGCCGCCTTGGCGGCGCCGTAGTGTGCAACCGCCCCGACCGCCATCGTCGCCGCGCCCGACGAGATGTTCACGATGGCGCCCGCCTTCGATTGGCGAAGCGCCGGCAAAAGCGCATTCGTCAGCCGGATCGCGGCGAACAGGTTGAGCGCAAAGCCGGCCTGCCACGCCTCGTCGGGGATCGACGCGGTGCCTTGCGGGAACCCGCTCGCACCGCCCGCGTTGTTCACGAGAATGTCGAGGCCGCCGAGGGCATCGAGCGCTCCGGCGGCTATGGCCTTCACCCCGGAGGCGGAGGCGAGATCGCCGGCGACGAACGCGGCGCCGGCGGGCAAGGTCTCAGCGCGAGAGCGCGCCGTCACCACGACCTTCGCGCCGGCGTCGAGCAGGCGCTGCGCGATCGCCGCGCCGATGCCGCGGGTGCCTCCGGTGACGAGCGCACGGCGGCCGATGAGTTCCCTGGAGAAGTCGAGCTTGTTGGACATCAGATTTTCCTTCGAGGAGGTACGATGCGTCCAACATGCGGCTCGAGATCCGCACGAGCCATCCGACGCCGTCCGGGAAACTATTGAAATCGTCCGGGCCGCCTGGAGACCCGGGCTCGGGCGCTCTACGCTTGCGTGTGATGGATGCTCTCAGCGCGGTTCTTGCCCCAGTTCGTCTGCAGCAGACCTGCTGGGCTTTCACGGTCGGACGCGCACCGTGGGGCCTGACCTTTCGCAGCGGGAAGACCTGCGTCCGCTTCCACTACTTGGTGCGCGGCAGCGCATGGCTCAGTGTAGACGATACGAACGAGCCAGACGTCGCGCTCTCCGGCGGAGATCTCGCAGTTCTGCCGCTCGGCCACGCGCACGTCTTGCGAGACCATCCGCGCAGCACCCCCGTGAACGTCGATGACATCGCGCAGTGCGACTCGCGCAGTCTCATCATGCAGCTCGAAGTCGGCGCGAAGGGTCCGGAGACGAACTTCGTCACCGGTGCTTTCGTGCTCGACGATCCGCTCGCGCGGCAGATCCTCGCCGTGCTACCGCCGGTTATCCGCATGAGGCCCGAAACGGAGCAGGGGGTACCGTCGTTCCTCGAGAACCTGCAGTTCATCAGCCGGGAAATGGAGACGGACCGGCCCGGCTCCGAGATCGTCCTGCTCCGGATGGCGGACGTCATCTTCATCCAGATCCTCCGCGCGTATCTTGCGCGCGTCCCCGATGACGGCGGTGGGTTTCTCGCCGCCCTCCGCGATCCGAGCACTGCCGCGGCGCTCGGGGCGATGCACCATCGCGCCGAGGCGCCGTGGACCGTAGCCTCGCTCGCCGAGGAGGTCGGCCTCTCGCGCTCGGTCTTTGCGGCGCGCTTCACCGAGCTCGTCGGCGAGCCACCGCTCGGCTACCTGACCCGTCTCCGCATGCAGAAGGCGGCGACACTGCTGCGCGAGGGCGCAACCCTCGCGAACGCCTCGCGCTTGACGGGCTACGCTTCGGAGGCCTCGTTCAGCCACGCCTTTCGCCAGTGGGCCGGCGTCGCACCCGGTGCCTACCGCAAACAGCTCCGCGACGCGTCCCCGGGCGCCGACTAGCGGCGTCGCGCTCCTGGTGCGGCGCGCACAATTCAGCGGCGGCTCGAGGGCGCTCGCCGCATCCGACTCCTTTGATCAGCGCGGCTCAGCGCGTACGGGGCCTCCGCCGTTCGTCGCTCGCGGCGGTCCCGAGGCTGCGTCAGACCCGCCTGCTCACCCGTAGCGATCGTTGCGCCACGGGTAGGCGGTGTTCGAGTAGCCGCGCTCTTCCCAGAAGCCCGCGCGATCGCCGATCAACAGCTCGATGCGGTTGATCCATTTCGCGCCTTTCCAAGCATAGAGCTGGGGCGTGATCATGCGCACGGGGCCGCCGTGCTCCCGGGGCAGGGGCGCGCCGTCCACCTGGTGTACCAGCAGCACGTCAGGCTTGACCGCTTCGACTAACGGCAGATTCGTGGTGTAGCCGTCATAGGCGTGGCACATGACGTGGGTTGCGTTCGGGTCCACATCGACGGCGGCAATCAGATCGGCCGTCCGCACACCCTTCCAGCGCAAGTCCATGCGCGACCAAGTCGTGACGCAATGAAAGTCGCTGGTGTCCTCCACCTGAGGCAGCGCCATGAAATCTCGGTAAGTCAGTGAAAGCGGCGCGCGGCAGGCGCCGTCCACCTTGAATTGCCACTTGGCGAGATCGATCTCCGGCTGGATACCGAGATCGAGCACCGGCCACTTTTTGGTGACGACTTGTCCCACCGGCAGCTGCGGCATGCCGTGGCGATTGAGCGGCCCGGTGCCTTGCGGGCGTGCGTCCGCCACTGAAGGCGTCTTGCTCATTTCCGCTTCGAAGCGGGCCTTCAGAGCCATGCGCGCTTCGACGAGGCGGTCTAGCTTGGTCATGAGAGAGGTGTAGCAACAATCGGCGAAAAGGGGCGTTCATGGCGGCAAGCGACCGGCGCTGGGCTTGCCTGTGCGCAGCCTACTTGCTGGCGGGTAGCTGCCCTTCCACCCCTTTGACGTAGAAGTTGATGCCTAGCAGCATCTTGGTCTCACCGACCTCGCCCGCTTTGAGCACTTCTTTGCCGGTCTGGTCCTTGATGGGACCCTTCCAGATCGAGAACGAGCCGTCGCTCAGGCCCTTCTTGATCTCGTCGATCTTGGCCTTGGTGGCGGCCGGAACGGAGTCGGCGATGTTGACCAGATCGATGGCCCCTTCCTTCACGCCCCACCAGGTTTGCTCGACCTTCCAGCTGCCGTCGAGCGCGTCCTTGATGGCTTTCTTGTAGTACGGCGCCCAGTTGATGACGGCGGAGGCCAGGTGCGCGTGCGGCCCGAACTTGCTCATGTCCGAGTCCCAGCCGAACGCCATCTTGCCCGCTTTTTCCGCGGTTTGCAGCACGGCGGAAGAGTCGGTGTTTTGCATCAGCACATCGGCGCCTTGGTCGAGCAGCGCCTGAGCGGCCTCGGTTTCCTTGGGCGGGTCGAACCACTTGTTGACCCACACGACCTTGGTCTTCACGCTCGGGTTCATGCTCTGCGCCCCCAGCGTGAACGAGTCGATGTTGCGGATCACCTCGGGGATGGGGATTGAAGCGACGACGCCGAGCACCTTCGTCTTGGTCATGCTGCCTGCCACCACGCCCGCCAGATAGGCGCCTTCGAAGGTCCGGGAGTCGTAGGTGCGCAAGTTGCCGGCGGTCTTGTAGCCCGTAGCGTGCTCGAATTTGACGCCCTTCGAGTCGGCCGCCACTTTGAGCATGGGCTCCATATAGCCAAAGGTGGTGCCAAAGATCAGCGTGTTGCCTTGTTCGACCATGTCGCGAATCACGCGCTCGGCGTCGGCCGCCTCGGGTACGTTTTCGACGAAGCTGGTCTTCACCTTGCCGGGGAAGGCCGCCTCGGCTTCCTTGCGCGCCTTGTCATGGGCAAACGTCCAACCAGCGTCGCCCACCGGGCCCACGTAGGCAAAGGCGACCTTCAGCGTGCCATCGGCCTTTGCCGCCTCGGACGCCGGCGCGGGTGCGGCAGCGCTCGGAGCCGCTTCGGGAGCGGGTTTCTTGTTGCAGCCGCACCAGCCGAGCAGGGGCAACAGCGACAGACCGTGGACGAACAGACGACGATGGCGAGCATTGGAAATAGGCATGATGTTCAGGTTCCTGGGTAGAACGGCTTTCCGAGCGAAGCGGGCATGTTGGCGGCAATCCAGCGCGGATTGCGCGAGATCAGCACGAGGACGAGGATCGTCGAAAGGTAGGGCAGGGCGCTGAGCAGCTCGATCGGCACGCTGACGCCCTGACCCTGTAGGTGCAGCTGGAGCATGGTGACGCCACCGAACAGGTACGCGCCCCACAGCGCGCGCGCAGGTCGCCACGTGGCAAACGTGGTCAGCGCCAGAGCGATCCAACCCTTGCCGGCGATCATGCCCTCCACCCAAAGCGGCGTGGCCACGACTGAAACGTAGGCGCCAGCGAGCCCGACCAGCGAGCCCCCGGCAACGACGGCGAGCAAGCGCAGCCAACGCACGCTGTAACCGAGAGCTTGAGCGGCTTCGGGGGACTCACCGATGGCGCGCAGCACCAGCCCCGGCTTGGAGCGAAAGAAGAACCAGCTTTGCAAGACCGCCAGCAAGATGGCGACGTAGGCCAGTGGATGCTGGGTGAAGAGCGCAGGCCCCACGAACGGCAAGCGGCACAAGCCCGGCACACCTGCCTGCGCGTGCGCGCCCAGATTCTCTTGGGTGTAACCGATGCCGACGAACGCCGAAAAACCGGCGCCGAACAGCGAAACCGCCAGTCCGCTCGCGTACTGGTTGGTGTTGAGCCAAATCACCAGCCCGCCCAGCAAGCCTGCCAAAACCGCGCCCGCCGCCGCGCCCGCCAAAAGCCCCACGGCACTGCTGTGAGTCGCGACCGCGCTGGCAAAGCCGGCGATGGCGGCCACCAGCATCAAGCCTTCCGCGCCCAAATTGATGACTCCGGCGCGCTCATTGATGATTAGGCCGAGCGCTGCCAGCGCCAGCGGCGTGCCCGAAGCGATGGCCGACGCGATCAAGAGCGCCAGCTCGTTCATGGCGCCTCCACGCGGGCGCCCCGCAGCCCGCGAAAGCGCACCCGGTTGTTGATCAACGTGTCACAGCTCAAGAGCGAGAACAGCAGCAGTCCTTGAAACACGCCCGTGATGGACTTGGGCAGGCCGAGGCGGGACTGCGACAGCTCGCCACCGATGTAGAACATGCTCATCAACACCGACGAGAACGTGACGCCGATGGGGTCGAGCCGGCCCACGAACGCTACGATGATGGCGGCGAAGCCGTAGCCGAGCGGAACGTGCGTGGTGAGCTGTCCGACCGGACCTGCTACCTCCAACGCGCCGGCTAGCCCGGCCATGCCGCCAGAAAGCAGCAGCGTGGTCCACAGCGCCGCCCGAGAGGAAAAACCAGCGTAGCGCGCGGCGCGCGGCGCCAGTCCGCCTACCTCGAGCTTGTAGCCGGCGTGCGTCCTGTACATGAACAGCCAAAACGCCGCGACGCTGAAGAGCGCAATCACCACCGACCAATTGGCGCGCGAGCCCTCCAGCAGCCGCGGCACCCGCGTTTGCGCCAGAAACGTGATGGTCTGGGGGAAGTTGTAGCCGTCGGGATCCTTCCACGGGCCGTGCACCAAGAAGCTCAGCAGCTGCTCGGCGACGTAGACCAGCATCAAGCTGACCAAGATCTCGCTGGCGTTGAAGCGGTCTCGCAAGAGGGCGGTCAGGCCCGCCCACAGCATGCCCGCGCCCGTGCCGGCCAGCAGCACCGGCACGATGATCCAACCTGACGTGCTGGGGCCCGCCTGCAAAGCCACGCCCGTCGCGCCGATCGTGCCCAAGATGAACTGACCTTCCGCGCCGATGTTCCAGACATTGGAGCGAAAGCAAACCGAGAGCCCGAGGCCGATCAGCAGCAGCGGCCCCGCCTTGATCGATAGCTCGGCCAGCGCGCGCGCGTTCTTGACCGGCTCGTAAAAAAACATCTCGAGACCGCGCAGCGGGTCCTTGCCCAAGGCGACGAACAGCAACACACCAACGCCGACCGTCAGCCCAAGCGCGAGCAGCGGCGACAACACCGCCCAGGCGCGCGAAGGCTCAGGGCGTGCCTCCAGCTCCAGCAAGCTGCTCCTTTGCGTAGTTGGAGGGCCGTAAAGAACGCGCCGGCTCGGGCTCGGGCCACAGCCCGCTCATCCACTCGCCGATCAGGCTGCGCGTGGCGTCGGCTCGCGCAATCCGCGGCGAAATGCGCCCGCCCGCGATCACGACCAAGGCGTCGCTGAGCTCGAACAGCTCGTCGAGCTCTTCGCTCAGGATCAAGAGCGCCGAGCCGGCATCGCGCAGGCGCAACAGCTCGGCGCGAATCTGCGCCGCCGCGCCGACGTCCACGCCCCAGGTGGGCTGCGCCACGATCAAGAGCTTGGGCGCGGCGTCGATTTCGCGACCCACCACGTACTTTTGCAAATTGCCGCCGGACAGGCTGCGGGCCTTGGCTTCGGGCCCACGCGCCTTCACGCCAAAGCGCTCAATCAACCTTTGCGCCAGCTCGCGCATTGGGCTCTTGCGCAGCACCTGTCCGGGCGACACGGAGTCGCGGCGGGTCAACAGCGCGTTCTCGGACAGCGAATGCACCGGCACCGTGGCGCGCCCCAGCCGCTCCTCGGGCACGAAGTGCAGCCCCAGCTTGCGACGGCGCGCCGCGCTCGAGCGCGCCACGTCGCGGCCGAAGAGTTTCACGCTGCCCGGCGCTGCGCGCTGATCTTCACCGGACAGCGCGGCGAGCAGCTCGTTTTGGCCATTGCCCGAAACCCCGGCCACTCCCAGCACCTCGCCGGCCGCGATCGAGAACGAAACGCCGTGCAGCGAAGTGCCGAATTCGTCCTGCTTTTCCAGCTCGAGGCCGCTCACCTCGAGCACCGTTGCGCCCGGCTCGCGAGGCTGGTGGGTCAGCGCCGGTGGCTCGGCGCCGATCATCAGCCGCGAGAGGCTGGCGTTGGTTTCGGAGCTGGGCGAGCTCACGACGCCCGTCACCTTGCCGGCGCGCAGCACCGTGCAGCGGTCGCACAGCGCGCGGATCTCGTCGAGCTTGTGACTGATGTACAAGATCGAGCAGCCGCCGGCGGCCAAGCGCCGCAGCGTGGCGAACAGCTGCTCCACGGCTTGCGGCGTGAGCACACTGGTCGGCTCGTCCAAGATCAAGAGCTTGGGGTTGGTCAGGAGCGCGCGCGCAATCTCTACGCGCTGGCGTTCGCCGACCGAAAGCGTGTGCACCGGCCTCTCGGGCTCGACCTCGAGGCCGTAGCGTGCGCCTTGCTCGCGCAAGCGCTGGGCGACTTTGGCTTTCGACTTTTCGGGCAACCCGAGCCAAACGTTTTCGGTCACGGTCAGCGTCTCGAACAGCGAGAAGTGCTGGAATACCATCGAGATACCGAGCTTTCGCGCCTGGTCGGGGCTGCTGACGCGCACCGGCTTGCCCTCCCACAGCACCCGCCCCGAGTCGGGCTGCGTCACGCCGTAAATGACCTTCATCAGCGTCGATTTGCCGGCGCCGTTTTCGCCCAATACGGCGTGGATCTCGCCGGCGGCGACCTTCAGACAAACGCCATCGTTGGCCCGCGCTCCCGGGTACAGCTTGGTGATGTCCTGGAGCTCGAGCCTCAACGACGCCGATGCTGCCGCTGTCGATGTGTCGGCGCGGTTTCGCCGAGGCGGCTAGCTGCCCAGGCGAGCGCGACGGGCGGCTAGAATCTTGGCGAAGGAACGCAGCTCGACCTCGGCTGCCGTCAGCCCTGTCTGCTCGATATCGGACAAATCGATGGCGCCACAATTGAGCGCGCGCAGAAAATAGTTGAGCAGCCCTTGCCCGGTGGCAGCGTCGTCGAACACGTCCCCCACCAAGGTGGCCTGCGCCGCCTTTTCGATGAAATTCTTGAGCCGCTCGCCGGCGCTGCCCAGACCCGACAGAAAGAACGCGTAGCAGGTCGCGTAGCGCACCGGCAGTTGCCCCGGGTGCAGATCCCACCCCTGGTAGAAACCGCCCTCGAGCGAGTGACGAATGTGCCGGTGCGACAATTGCCACGCCGCATGCACGGCCGCGCGATTCTCTGCCAGCTGCTCGGCGGTGAGAGCCTGACCGCGGTGCGGCGGCACCGGCATCACGTTCGTCGCGCCGTCCGACAAGAAGACGCCCGTGCCGGCGAACGACAGCAGCATGAGGCCCTTGGCCAAGTCGCACATGGGGTGGTCCATGGCTTGGTAGGCCGCGGTGATGTTGCACGAAGCGGTGAAGTCGTACGTACCGAGGTGCGCGCCCACGCAACGCCCTTCGCCAGCCGCGAGCAGCGCCGGCAACGGGCACGAGCCATCCGGAGCGATCAACGCCTGAGTCGTCTCGACCATCAGCTCGAAGCGCAGGGCGCCGGGCGGAAGACCGTGGCGCTTCTCCAGGATCTCCAGCAGCCGCACCAAAGTGCGCGGCTGCTCGGCGATGTTGACCTTGGGCAACGTGACGACAAAATTGTTTGGCAGCACGCCGCCCGTCTTGGCCAGCAAAGTATCGACGAACAGCTCGAGCGTGCGCGCGCCCCGCCGTGCCCACTCTTCGCCGAAAGACTTGATGCGAATGCCGACGAACGGCGGCACCAAGCCCTGTTGCATGGCGCGCGCCAGCTCGCCCGCGGCGCGCACGGCGGTTTCGTCCTCTTCCGCGTCAGGACGAGCGCCAAAGCCGTCTTCGAAGTCGATGCGAAAGTCTTCGACCGCTTCGCGTTCGAGCTTGGCCTTCACGCGCGCGTACACGGTATCTTGCAGCCAGCTGGTTTGACCCGAAAAGCCGACCCCGCGCGCCAGCTCTTCGGGCGTGCTGGCGAAAGCGGCAAAGCTGGCCAAAGCCAGCTCGCCGAGCCGCTTCGTCGTCTCGGCCTTGTACAGCTGCGCGCCGCCGTACACCGTGTGAATGGGTTGGCGCGCCGGGCGATCCCCCGGGTAAATGGCCGAGAATTTGCGGTTAGCGCTGGAGAGCGCGTCCAATAGCCCTGCGGCTTCGGTGAGGAGACTCATGACTCAGCTTCCGCGATACGTGGTGTAGCCAAAGGGGGTGAGCAGCAGCGGCACGTGGTAGTGCTGCGCGGCATCGGCGACGTGAAACTCGAGCGTGACGCGCTCGAAGAACGTTTCGCGTGAGCTGGCACGAAAGTGCGCCGCGGTTTCGAACGTCAACCGGTACGTGCCCGGCGCGAGCGCGACGTCAGGCAGAAATTGCCGCACGCGGCCGTCTGCGTCCGTCACCGCACGGCCGAGCTCGCGAAAGCCCGCGCTGTCACGCAAGCACAAGCTAACTGGGACGCCGGTCACTGGCTTGCCCAGCGAGGTATCGAGCACGTGGGTGGTGATGCCGCTCATGGTGTTCACAGCTTCTCGAGCCGAAGGCGCGTGATCTTGGCCTGCTCGGCGGCCGCGATGCCAAGCTCATTTTCAGGCGTGCTGTCCAAGCGCTGCTCCAAGAGCGACAGCATTTCTCTGGCGGTCTTGCCGGTGGCGCAGACGATGAACGAGTAGCCGAAGCGCTCGCGGTAGGCTTGATTCTGACGGCGCAGCGCGAGCAGCATGGCTTCGCTCGCGCCCGCCGCGCCGGCCTGTTCGCCCTCCGACAGCGCGGCGGTGCTGGTGAAACGGCGACGCAGCTCGCCCAAGTCGGCGCCAATCTCCGGGTGATGGGCAAAAGCTTCAATGAAATCAGAAGCTTCTAGCGCCTGCCACACGGCTTCGGCCTGGCTGAAGAGCGCGTGCTCGGACGCGAACGGCCGAGCCGCCAGCATGCCGTCCACCCAACGCGCGGCGCCGCAACAGCGCTGCAAGAGTTGGCGCGCCTCGCCTTCCGACGCCTGGTTCAAGCGCTCGAAGCCCCGCGCGCTGGCAGCGGCGGCCTCAGCCACTGCGCTCACCCCACACGCGCAAACGGCTCACGCCGCCATCGGGAAAAATCCGCAACCGCAGGTGCGTGACCGGCCCGAATACGCTCAGTTGCTCAGTGAAGAAATGCCGCTTGTCGGCTTCGAGCCGCGTCTCTGGCAGTAGCTCGCGCCAGTCGTTTCGGGCTACCAAGTCGCTAGGGCGCGCGCCGTCGGCGTCGATGCCGTCGAGGGCGAAGCGTTCGGGAAAATTGCCTTTGAAGTGGTTGGTATCGAGCTCCACCGTTCGCGGCGTGCCTCGTGCGCCCAGCTGCAGCACCAGCCAGTCATGGCCGGGGCCGCGCCGCCGTCGCGTCTCCCAGCCCGAGCCCATGTTGGCGGCGCGCCCCGGTAACAGCAGGTGATTCATGCCGCCGAAGTGCGCGTCCGAGCAGGCCAGCGCCCGAGCGCCATTTTCCAGGGCGGCCAAGTCGAACAGCTCGCCCGAGACCTGGGCCCGCGTCTCCGCGTCGAGCACGGGGGCGCGCCAACGTGGCGCCACGTTGCCATACACGCGAAAGCGCGCGACCCCGCCGTCCGGAAAGATGTGCAGCTTGACGTGGCTGACGACGCCGGCCGTCTTGGCCACGAACAGATTTTGCGCTCCGGGCCGCAGCGGCGCTTGTGGCAAGAGCTCGAAAGCGGGCTGCTCGAGCAGCTCGGTCGTGGGCAGCGCGTCGTCCGCCAGCAGCCCCTCCACGGACGCGAACGCGGGCTGGTTCCCGACGAAGTGCGACGTGTCGATGTCGAAGGCCAGCACTTGGCCCACGACGCCGAGCCGCACCAAGCAGTAGTCGTGACCCGGCCCGCGCTTACGGCGGCTCTCCCAACCGTCCATCCACTTGCCGCGCTCGGTGTACTTGCCGGGAATGAACACGGCGGGCTCCGGCGAGAGCATGCTGGCCGCGCCGGCGAAAAAGTCGTCGCTACACGCCAGCACGTCGCCGCCCAAGCTGGCCGACGCCAAATCGACCAGCCCTCCGAAAGTCACGGGTTGATGCTGCGAGGTCACGCCACGGTCCTGCGGTGAAGGAGGTGTTGGCCCTGGGGCTCGCCCAGCCGCCGTTCACCATCGTACACGCAGGCGCCGCGCAGCACCGTCGAGTGCACGCGCCCGAGCAGCTTGCGGCCCAGGTACGGCGACACCTTGTGGCGGAAAAGCAGCTGCTCGGGCTCGATGATCACCTCTTGCTCGGGGTCGAAAACGACCAAGTCGGCGTCCAGCCCCTGCGCCAGACGCCCCTTCTTGCCGGCCAGCCCGGCAAATTCGGCCGGCGCTTCGCTCATCCAACGAAACAGCGCCGGCAGCTCGGCGCCACGCTTGCGCGCCTCCGTCCAAACCGCCGAGAGCCCCAACGACAGCGACGCGATGCCGCCCCAAGCGGCGTCGAAGTCACCACTGTCGGCCAGCTTCAACGCGGGCGAGCAGGGGCTGTGATCGGTGATCACGAAATCGATCACACCTTCCAGGAGGCCTCGCCACAAGGCGTCGCGGTTTTTCGCGTCGCGAATGGGGGGCGCGCATTTGTACAGCGTCGCGCCGTCCGGAATACTCTCGGCCTCCAAGCACAGGTAGTGCGGGCACGTCTCGACCGTGATCGGCAATCCTTCCGCCTTCGCCTCGCGCAAGATGGGAATGCTCGAGGCCGCGGACAAGTGCACGATGTGCACGGCGCAGCGCGTCTCGCGACAGAGCCGCACCAGCAGGCGAATGGCTTCGTCTTCCCACGCCGTGGGCCGAGATTCGAGGTAACGGCGATACGCGCGCTGGTCGACGGTGGTGACGCGCGCGCCCAGGTCGAGCTCGGCGTGGGCCAGCAGCGGCAAGCCAGCGTCGCGCAAGAGCGGCATGGCCTCGCGCAGGTCGTCTTCGGTGGCGTTCGGAAATTCGTCGATGCCTGAATGCACCAGGAACGCCTTGCAGCCGAGCACGCCACCTTCGGCCAGCTCTACCAAATCTTCGCTGTTGCCTGGCACGACGCCGCCCCAAAACCCGACGTCGACCCGACATTTGCCGAAGCTCTCCCGCTTCTTGAGCTCGAGCGCCTGGCGCGTGGTGGTGACGGGCAGGGAGTTGAGCGGCATGTCGACGATGGCGGTCACGCCGCCGGCCGCAGCCGCGCTCGTCGCGGTCTCGAAGCCCTCCCATTCGGTGCGACCGGGCTCGTTCACGTGCACGTGGCAATCGACCAAGCCTGGGCCGAGCACGCGGTCACCAAAGTCGATGGCGCCGGCGACGCGGCGGCTGCCCCGGACCACTTCGGCGATCTGCTCGCCTTCGACCAGCACTGTCGCTTCCTGCATGCCGGTCGGCAGAATGACGCGCGAGCTTCGGTAGGCGCTGACGCTCATCAGAACTCGGTGTCCGCGAAGGATCGCAGGCTCTCGAAGTAGGCGCGGCTGTCCTCGCGAAAGAACGAGCGGGTGATGCCCGAGACGAGCCGTGCGGCCGAATACTTCAAACCCGAGATGCTCCCGCCGCCGAAACCCATGCTCGCCAGGCCTCCAAACGTGTAGTTGTACAAGTGCGCTAGATACGGAGCGCTGCCGGGGCTGCGCTCGGTGAACTCGAAGCCAGTACCTAAGTAGGGGTGACGCGCCAAATCTTCGTTGGCTTCCTCAGGGGGCGGCGCATAGCGGTCGGCCCAACGCGCGATGTGCGGCTCGAAGCGGGCCAGCTCGGGGCGCGTGGCCAAGTCGGTGACGAAGCCGGTGGCGACGATCACGAAATCGACGTTGAGGCGGCTCGCATCCGTTTCGATCTCCACGCCGTCCCCGTGAGCGGACAAGCGCCGCCAACCCGAGCCGGCGTGCAGGTGGAAGCCCGGGTGCTGCTGCGCGCGCGCCAGGGTGTCGGCGGGCGGCAGTTGGCCCATGCGCAAGATTTGCGAAATGAAGCGCCACTTTTCGGCGTCGGGCAAGTCGCCCAAGTGCTTCAAAAACCCGACGAACTCGGCCCAGCGGTACGGGTTCACGTTTACCAGCTTTTGGCGGCGGAACAGCAAGTGCACCGCGCTGGCTCCGCTCTCCAAGGCCGTGGCCGCGTTGTCGAAGCCCGAAGCGCCCGCGCCCAGCACTGCGACTCGCTTGCCGCGCAGGGCTGCAAAGTCGATGTCATCACGGGTGTGAGCGTACAGCCGGCGCGGTAAGCTTTCGCTCACGACGCGGGGCACCCGCCACTCACCGGAGCCATCGATCCCCGTCGCCAGCACCACCCGGCGCGCGAGCAGGGTGCGCTCGCCGCGGGGTCCCGAGCAGGGCACGGTGAAACAGCGCTCTTGGGCATCGTGGTCGAGCGGTCCGACGGTGGTTTCGGCCTCGACGGGGATCTCCAGCGTTTGCCGGTACCAGCTCAGGTAGCTGGCCCAGAGCTCCTTGGGGATCAACCCCAAGGTCTCCCAGCTGCCGTCGCCGAACTGCGCCTCGTAGTACGCGCGCGGGGTGAGGCTTGGAATGCCCAGGTCCGGTCCCGTCAGGTATTTGGGGGTACGGAGCGTGCGCATGCGGGCAAAATTCAGCCAAGGTCCCGCGCGATCCAGCGGATTGCGATCGACCACCAGCACGTTGCCGACACGCTCTCGCGCCAAACCAAACGCCGCCGTGAGGCCGCTCTGGCCAGCGCCCACGATCACGACATCGTAGATGTTTTGGCCGGACGCGGCCTTGCGGGGCGCCAGCCAGGGGCGCCGCGGATAGTCGAGCCGCTGCAAATCACTCCGCACCTGGCGGGTGAGCGCATCGAGGCCCGTAGCGGCGGCTCGCGCGTCCATGTTCCGTCGACCATGCCAGCGCCGCGAGTCGCCGAGGTTTCGCGCCGTTGCCGAAGCCGAAACAAAACTTCGGCACCATCGGAGGGGCCATGACGACGCTGCAAATTCGCCCGCTCGAGCCCGCGCCCGGGTCGACCATCGATTTTGGCGCTGAAATAATTGGCTGGCGTCCCGGTCAGCTCGACGACGACGACTTCGGAGCGCTGGCGCACGCGGTATTCACCCACCACGTCGTGGTCGTGCGGGACCAAGCGCGCCTGACGCCGCAGCAGCAGTACGAGCTGACTCGTCGCTTCGATCCCACCGTCAAAACCTACGGCCACGGCGACGACAAGGCGCTTCTGAAAAAAAGCGTGCTCGTCCAAGACCTGATTTCGCTACCGGGGGTGCCGCAAGTGCAGCTGATCGGCAACGGTCCCGTCTTCGACCACGAAGGCGTGGCCGAGGCTACTTTGCACCACCCTTCGCACCAGACCTTTCATCAACGCCCGCTCAGCGTGGCGCAAGAGCGCGAAGACTTCACCCGCTTCTACCGCTGGCACATCGACGCCGCGCTGTACAAACGGCACCCGCCGAAGGTCACGACCTTGCTGGCGCTCGAGGTGCCGCCGAACCGCCAGCAGACCGTGCTGTACGACGACGGCAGCGGCGACACTCTCTCAGTGCCGCTCGGCACGACCGCGTTCGTCTCCGGTTACCGCGCCTTCCGCGATCTGTCGCCCGAGCAGCAGCAGTTCGCGCTCAACACGCGCGTCCGCTACGCCCCGCACCCATACGTGTGGATCAAGAACGCGCGCGCCATCCCGACCGGTCTCGGTCTGGTGTCCGAGGGCAAGGAGCTGTCGCGCGCCGAGCTGCCAGCCTTCGAAGAAGCCGAAATTGCCACTCTGCCGCTGGTTTGGGTCAATCCGGTCACGCGCGAGCCAGCGCTGCAAGCTCACGCCTGCTGCGTCGAAGCGCTGCTCACCGGCGACGAAGTCGTGAGCGATCTCGCCGAATGCCGGCGCATTTTATACGAGCTGATGCGGCCGGCGATCGCGCCGGCCAAGGTGTACGCGCACCCTTGGCGCGCGGGAGATTTGGTGATCTTCAACAACCGTGGCGTTTGGCACAGCGTGGTCGGCGCCCTCCGCCCCACGGACCACCGCGTCTATCACCAGTGCAATCTCGCCTCCAGCGAGCCACCGCTCGGTCCGAGCGCGCTGGCGAGTTAGTGGAGCCAAGCGAGTAGGGCGCCTCTTACGACGCGGCGGCTCAATCTCTTCCCGATGCCGGCCGAGCTGACGCCGAGGTTGCTTGACGTGGGCTCGGGACGGCCTTTTCGGGCGGGTTTCGAAGGCGCGACGAACGGTCCGACACGTGGGCTGACGACGCGCCCGCTTCGCAAAGGCTGGGAGCGCAAAGGTTTACTACTGACGCGGCCCCGGGCGGCGTGCTGCCATGCGCGCACGAGCTTCGGAGCTTGGGGCTCGCGACGCTCAGGCACGGCGAGCTGGGAGGTCAAAATCATGAATGCGCAAAAGGTAGCGGCGGGCGTCGCGGCGACGAGGCTCGTCGCGCGGCACCCGCGCTTCGGTGTCGTGGTGGGGCTGTTCGCTTTGGCGATGAGTGGTTGCGACGGCTCGCTGCAGGGCGAGGATCACCTAGAGCGGGTCGATTCTGGCCTCGCGACGTCGACGAACGAGGCCGTGCTCGGCTTCGACGATGCGGAGGCGTGGAGCGTCACACAAGGCAACATCGCTGTGACGACGAGCCAGACGACCACCGAGGGCGCATTCTCATTGGCGCTCAAACCCTCTGGATTCGGTGTCATCACCAGTCGGCCATTCGCGGTTCTTTCGGCCCTCACCGGCTCGGTTTCCTTCGACTTGTTCGTGCCGTCCGACCAAGCCAATCCGTACTGGCTCGGCGCTACGCAGCTCTACCTGAATTGCCCTTCACGCAACATCTACAACGCTTTCATCGGGCAGGCCGAGCTGACTCCGCTCGAAACCGACGTGTTTCATCAGATCCCATTTTCCATTCCCGAATGGATGCTGCCGGGGCTCGCGAGTGGGTGCGCCGACCTGTCGTTCTCGATCGCCTTGAACGTGCCTTGGGACGAGCACGGAACGTACCTCGTCGACAACCTCCAGCTCGCGACCGCGGGCGACCTGGCGTCTCCCGTTCTGAGCTGCGTGTTCAACCGAGGACCTGAGCGTTACTACGCGCAGTTTTCGTACTCTAACGCTTCGCCCTCGCCCATCACGGTTCCGGTCGGCCCTGAAAATCATTTTTCGCCCGGTGACGAGAGCGTTGGTCAACCGGAAGAGCTCTTGCCCGGGAGCTCTCCAGAAACGTTTACGGTGCCTTTCGACGGTTCGCCGCTGACTTGGCAGCTTGGCCGGCAGATCGCGACCGCGTCGGCCGCATCGACAGCCTGTCCCTCGGTCTGGATTCCGGCGTGGACTGGACGAGGGCCCTTGTCGACGACCATCACCACCAACCGCACGTTCAATGACCCGGTCCCTGACTTGACGGGACGTACGCTGCGCGTGATGGCCAAGCTGACAACGGGCGGAACGCAGGTGCGCGTCCGTTTGAGCCAGAGATTCTCGGCAGCGGCCCTCGATGTTCAAGCGGCGCACGTCGCGATCCGCGCTACCGGCAGCGCCATCCTCCCCGCTACGGATCGTGCGCTGACCTTCGACGGCAACCCCACGGTGAGCGTGCCCGCGGGCGAAGACGTCTGGAGTGACCCCGTTGCCTTGGAGGTGAGCGCCGGTCAGGATTTGGCGGTCTCGCTCTACGTGCCGGGGCCCTTCGTGCCAACGACGCAGGGTGGTCGCGGAGGCATCAAGTTTTCGTATCACAAGACCGGCAACCAGGTGGCCGCCACATCCCTAGCTGGCGGCTCGACGACGCGGCAGGTCTTCGGAGTGTTCGAGGTGCAAGTGCTCTCGCCGGGGCCGGCGGCGGCGATAGTCGCGCTCGGCGATTCCATCACTGAAGGAGCATGCTCGTCACTGGACGCGAGCGGGGATTGGCCCGACCTGCTGGCTTCGAGACTTCCCCTGTTGGCTGATGGGACCGCCGTTTCGGTGCTCAACGCCGGCATCGGGTCGGGTCGCTTTGCTTCATCGGACGGAGCAGGGCTACGCGGTTTGAGCCGTCTCGATGAGTTGCTGACGCTGCCTGGGGTTCGCTGGGTCACCCTGCTGATGGGCGTCAACGACATTTCCTACGAGCTAGTCGACGCCGCTTTCCTCGAGAATGCTTACGCCGAAGCGATCACGAAGACGCACGCCGCCGGCAAGAAGATCATCGGCATACCGATTCTGCCCTTCGCCAAGTCGACGAAGGATGTCGGCAACAACAAGGACGTGGCGCAAGAGTGAACGCGTGGATTCGCACCCACGACCGGCGCCTCGGAGCCGACGAGCCCAGCTACGACGCCGTCGTCGACCTCGAACCGGTGCTGCTCGGACCCGAGGATACGAGCTGGGCGCTCCCGTCGACGCTGACCTGCGACGGAGTGCACCCCAAATCAAGCCGGTTACACCCTGATCGCCAACGCCATTCCGCTCGACGTCTTCGACTGAGCTTCGCGCCCAAGACATCGAACGCGGAACGCCGGGCGCCCCGCCGTAGCCTTGCGACTGCGGTGAGTCAGCGCACGGCGCACCGAAGGTTGGGCGGCGCTCACTGCTTGTTGATGAGGCCGCAGCCGCTGCGTCCGCCGGGGCTTGCCCCGCCCATGGCGTGCACGATGATTGAATACTTGGAGACGTCGGTTGCGCTGCCATCGCCCACGGTCCACTCGCTCGTCGCTTTCATGAACGTGAGCGAGCCCATGTTGTTGGCGCAAGTGAAGTCGGGCAGGCCTTCACCGTTCGGGATCCAGTGACCCATGGCCGCGTCGCCGTTGTTGCTGCAGTCCTTGACGGCGTGCAGGTGCGCGGCGTGAGCGCCGTCCGGGCAGGCCGTCAGCTTGAGATCGATGGTCGTCATGGTGGCGCCCTGTTTGAAGGTCGCGGTGCCGGTGACGGTCATGCCGTTGACGCCCATGATGTTCGCGACTGCGGTGGGCATGGCGCTGCCTCCGCCAGCCCCGCCGCCGACGCTGCCGCCAGTGCCACCGCTGCCTCCCCCAGCGCCACCGCTGCCTCCCCCAGCTCCGCCAGCTCCGCCGCCAGTGCCACCACTGCCGCCGGTTCCACTACCGGCCGTGCCGCCGCTTGCCGTGCCTCCAGCTCCGGCGCCGCCCACCGCAGCGCCAGCGGTCCCGGTACCGCCGCTACCCGCAGCCGTTCCGCTCGTGCCCGCGGCGTTGCTGCCGGTGCCAGCGCTGGTATTGGTGCCGGCCGTTCCGGTGCCGGCCGTGCCGGGGCCACCGTTTTCGGGCGTGTCATCACTGCCGCAAGCAACGAGCGCGGAGGTGCTGAGGGAAAGGACGAGCGAGAGCGAAGCAAGCTTTGAACGCATCGGGAAGTTCCTGAGGTTGAAGGGCGAGAGCGCCCGGAAATCGGCGCCAATCATGCTTCAGCCGGCGGTCAGTTGCTAAAAATTCTTTCATGTCATGGCCGTTTCCAGCCCGCTCGGTTGTGTCAGGTCGAGCCAGGTTCGTGGCGCATGCATGCCCTGAGACGGCGACGGGGAGGCGGTGAGCATCCTGGACGTGAGCCGGCCCTACGCGGCCGTCGTCGCGGGCTTCACCTTGCGCAACGCCGGCCAAAAGTCGGGCTGCGCGGACCCCAATGACCCCGGTACCTGCTCCGGGAACTGGGACTCGGCTGAGGACCCCGGTGCGTGGATTTGATTGTTGAAGGTTACGCAGAATTGTCCAGTGATAACTATGGCTTGGGCCTGGGTGCATCCCGCCCGCGGGCACCGCGCGCTAGATTGAGGGTGCCATGAACGTCGAGCTCCAATTGGCCCCTGTGCTCGAGACGTGCGGTTGTACGGGCCCGAAGCGACGCATGTGCGACCTGTGTTGGAGTCCGAAAGGGGGCTTCTTGGCCTGCTCGGGCGTTTGCCTGCAGAAGCACCTCATGCGCTTTCACGGCGAGGTGTCGCCGAGCGCCGAGGTACGGGCCAAAGCTGCCCTGAAAGCCATGAACCTGCGTGACCCGGGCAACTCGGACCGCTACGCGCCGCACCGCCGGCGTTTGATGAACGCTGTCTGCAGCAGCAAAGACCGTGGAGACATTGGGGTCTTCGGCGCGGGCAATTGCGCGGACGTCGATGTCGAAACACTGTCGCGAGCTTTCAGAGAGATTTGGCTCATCGATTTGGATGGCGCGGCGATTGAGCGGGCGCGTGACGCTCTGCCGAGTCAGCTCCGCGAGCGCACGCGTCTGTGTGGTGAGCTCGACATGTCGGGATTCCTGGCTCGCCTCGACGAGTGGGGTGAACGCTTTCCCGAGCCGGCCGTGCTCGCCCCGCAGGCCGTGATGTCGGCTCGCCAAAACCTGCAGCGTATTGGCAGAAATTTCGACGTGGTGCTGTCGACTTGCGTGCTCAGTCAGCTCGTGGGGCCGTACCATCGCGCTTGGGCGATGCCCGGGGACGATTGGCTATCGCTGCAAGCGGCCATCACCGCGGTGTACCTCGCAACGCTGGCCGGTGCGACACGTTCTGGCGGGGAAGGCTTCATCGCGTTCGATGTGCTGTCGTCGAGTAGCGTGCCGGCGATCGCCGAAATGTCGGGCCAGTCGGGGGAGGATCTCGACGCATTCGTGGCACGCGGCCAAGAGGCTGGGCTGTTCGAGCTGAGTCCGGACCCAGGCGAGCTCGTTGGGCAACTGCAGTCGCCCGGCTTGTCGTCCCTCGTCGCGGACCTGGACGTGACCGCGCCTTGGCTGTGGGATGTCGGCGGTGCACTGCAGGTCGTCTACGGTTTGACGTTTCGCCGCCCTTGACGAAGAGACGCGGTCCTAAAAGCTTGGATCCTTGACGGTGACCCGGAGTCGGATCCGTGTCAGAGTCGAGCTGTCGCTGGGTTCAGGTGGAGCGGAAGCATGAAGAGATGGCTACTGGTCGGTTTGCTGGCTTCGGTGACCGGCTGTGATCAAGGCTCGGAGTCTAGCGTCCCGGCTACGAGTCCATCGAGCACCGCCAGCGCTCCGCTCGAGCTTGGGCCGCCTTTGCCGGAAAACGCTCGTCCGGTGGGTGTTGCCATCACGCCGAACGGTAAGCGCTACGTCCTGGACCAGACCTCCGGCTTCTACGAAGTGGGGACGACGGCGCGCTTGGTGCTCAACGTGACGGGTCTGACAGGCGTGGAGCTGACCGACGTGGTGGCGCTGGACGACAATCGCTTCGCGTTCACGGCCGAGAATGACGGCTTCCTGTTCGATCTGCGGACCAGCTCATTCACCAGCTACTTCTGCTACCTGCCTTCGCCTCCGAGTCCACCCGAAGGGACGGGCGGTTCGGCCAGCGCTGGTGGAACTCCCGCGACGCAGCCGACAACGACGCTGCTGAGCATCAGTCAGACGCTGCAGCTGGCGGGCGTGCAGGTGAAGCAGCGCACCGAGTCGGTAGCCTACAACAGTGCTACGCAGCAGCTCTTCGCGCAGCCGCGAACGACGCGGCTGGACACGGGGGAGGTCGCGGGCGCGGAGCTCTTCGTGTTCAATGAGACCGGGGGCGAACCGATCCGGGTCCTGCCGATGGACCCGAGCTACGTGGCCGGTGGCATGGTGGCTTTGGCCCCGAGCCGCTTGGTGGTGGGCTCCAAGAACCTCATCCAAGAGGTTTCCGAGGACGGCGCGCTCATTCCGCTGCTCAGTCTCGCTGCATCGGTCGACATCACAGGCATGGCGCGCGCCCCGAACGGAGAGGTGTGGGTCCTCGACGGTGCGGGCAAACGCTTGATACGCCTCGAAGCGCAGCTCTGAGCCCCGACGAAGAGGGCCGAGCTCCCGCCCTAGCTCGGTATGCGCCCAACACGAAACTTGGGGTTGCGTGGGCCTGCAACTCGACTTTCCTGCCCAGCAATTTCAAGGCGTTGCGGAGGTGTGGGTGCCGTTCGAAGGGGCGATTGTGATTGGGTGGAGGTAGCTGACGCTCCGGCCCTATCGTCGACGGCGACTGAACCGGCGTGAAAGCGTCGCAGCCGCTGCCGCTTGTTCAGCGTCGCGGATTCGAATCGCTCGGGATCGAAACGACAGCCGACCCATTGTTTCACGCTCGCGTGCTCGTCGTCGTTCGGGTCGGCCACGACCCTGCGCAGATTCTCGTACCAGGAGGACCTCCGCAGTCCTCCGGTGGACAGGCCCGCGCGCCACCCGCGCAGACGACGAGATCAAAGCCGTTCGCAATCACGTTTTCGACTGCGATGCGGTGCTCCCAGTCACCGAAGTCGTAGTGATACAGGAGCTCACCGCCGACTTGCGCCACCGCTCCCAGCGGCGCAGCCCTCTCGCCGGCGACGTATTCTGGTTCCTCATCGTTGTTATCAGCGGATAGGGCCAAATAACTGGGATTCGGGCGGGTGCTTCTCGGGGGCCTCGCAGCGGGCGCCGTCAGCGCGGTCACGAACAATGTCTCATTCTCTGGCCTGAGACGGATCACCTGCGCGGTGAGGCGACCGGAACGTCGACAACCATGACGGTCGGGTTTTCGATGCTCGAAGCCTGCGCCAGGACCGCTCCTGCGCCGTCCCGAGCCGAACAAATTCCGTGGCCCGTGGCACGAATCACGGTGGTCTCGGTGAGCACTGCGGCCCAGACGGCACTCCGATGATGAAGCTCCGCAAACGGACCGGGCCAGTCATTGGCGGGGACTACGAGTACGCCACCAGCCGCGCGCACCGGGGCAATGAGGTCGGGGTAGTCGAGATCGACGCAGATCACGGTCGAGACGGGCCATCCTCGCTCGAGCGGGTACGGTCCTGGCGGCTCACGCACGCGCGGCGCTGGCTCAAGACCGGGTGCAGGGTGCTGCTTGTCGTGGGTCCACCGGCGCCCTGAGGGGTCGAGCACCGCGAGCGTGTTGGCTTGCGCCGAGGGGTCGAAATAGGGGGCGACCACCGTGACGCCATGTTCGCCGGCCCAGTGGGCCGCGGCATCGAGCCACCGATTGGCATCCGCGCCGCCGGCACGGACCGCGACCTCGGGCAGCACTACGAGGTGTGCGCCCTCTCGCGCGGCGTGCGCAACGTGGGGCGTGTAACGCCTGATCGTCGCGTCGACGTCTCCATACTCGGGCGAGAACAATGGCCAGAGCCCGTCGGGCAGCGCGCCGTCAGGCGGCTTTCCATTGACGACCACCGCTGCGACCCGTGCGCGCGGCAGCCGTTCGATCGCGGCCCGCGTGCGAGCAAGCGAGCGAGCCGACGCGGCGAGCACCACGAGCACGAGCGAGAAGAGCAACGCGGCGAGACCGGGCGCCCATGTGGCCCCCGGCACGAGAAAGCACACGGCAGCGGCAGAGAGGGACAGCAGCGCTGTCACCGTCACGTCTCCGCCGAACCAACCAGTTCGGATCACCACCGGCCATGCTTCCTGGGTGCAAGCGAGTGCCGCGTAGACCCAGCGCGGAGCGCCGGCGAGGCGCATCGGCATCGCGGCGACGAGGGCGACCAAGGGCAACACGAACAAGAGTCCCAGAGGCTCGGGCAGGATCCGCGATCGACGGAATGCTTCGAAGATAATGCCCCCGATACCGGCAGCAATCCCCCAGCCCAAACCACCAAAGAGGAAGCCGAGCGGGCGCAGACGCGCGGGCTGGGTAAGCATCACGGATCCGTGGACGAGCGCACCGGTCAGCGCGCCCGCGAGCGCGGTCCAGCCGCCGCACATCGAGAGCGCGAGTCCGAACGGACTCAGGGCGATCCAGGCTAAGAGTGGCACCCGCCGAGCGACGAGCGAGAGAACTCCACTCGCGCTTCCGGCGACGACGGCCACCCAGGGGGCTGCATCCATGACGGCGATGGTTGCCGGGGTCGGTCATGGCCGGCGATGGGTCGACTGACCCATTGCGGTCGGGCCCGCCCGACGGAGTCCGATGGCCTCGGCGCGGTTCGCCACCTCGAGTTTTCGATAGAGGGCACTGAGCTGGTTTCGCACCGTGAAGAACGACGTGCCGCGTGCCTCGGCGATGTGTCGCGCGCCCCAGCCGAGCTCGAGGTAATCGAGCAGCTCGAGCTCCGTTGCGGTGAGCTCCGGCATTGGATCGGGGTGCGAGGCCGCCGCACGATATGCGACCGACAACGCGGGGATGAGCGCCATCGCGTGGGCGACTGCGGCATCCGAGAAGTAGCTCCCACAGCGACCCAGGGTCACCAGTGCGAGAGGTCGACCGCCCAACTGTGGAATGAGGAACAGGGTCTCGGTCCCCCCAACGGGCGCCATTACGCGCTGAAATAGCTTGGTGCGAGTCAGACTCGCGCCGAGCACTTGACGATCGGTCGCTGCGCCTGCCCGCAGTGCTTGCTCTTTCACTGCGTGCACCTCGCGTCCTGTCTCCTGCCAAACGGAGTCGAGGGATGCCTGATGTTCCTCGCCAAGGCCACGAAGCGAGCGCACTTCGCGTCCTCCCTCGATCGCTACGAATAGCCCTACTTCCGCCTCGAACGCGCTACACAAGAACTCGAGGATTCCTTCGCGCAGATGCGCGAGCCCGCGTGTCTCATAGGCCAGCTCGATCAGCGCGTGTTCAGTCGTCATGCCGAACCTCAGACAGCCTGCGCGAGCAAAGGTTCCAGGCATGCCGGTCGTCACAGCGAAACTTTCCCGGACGGCAACCGACCGCACCGCGCGATCGGAGGTTCATATCGGGTTGCGCGGCGGCGATACTACGGCTGGACAACAGTCCGGATTGCTCGGAAGGCCAACGTCGACGTCGGGTCGCACCGTCTTGGACCTCTTCGACGCCCTGGGGATCCCGCACGTGCCGGTCGGCAACGACGCTCCAACAGCGCGTTGGGGACGCCAAGATCAACTCGGCACCGACGAGCGGAGCGCACCCGGGCAGATGTGGAGTGAAGTCATCGGCGAAGCGCGGGGGGACTTTGGGTTCGGAGTGGCGTCGCAACCGGGCGGGGTGTTGAAGCGCATTGACGTGGCCCCCACCTCGACCGGTGGTGAGCACGCCCTGCGTGTCCTGCACACGGGGCTGAAGGTCGTCGGGCCGCGCAAGCCGTCGGAAGTGGGGCGGGCCATGTCGGCGTTGTTCGAAGACTTCAGGGGTTGCGCCGCGCCGGCAACTTTGGGCGAGCCGCGGCGCGTGGAGCTGGCGTTCGAGGTCGCACCCGACGGTCAGGTTGCGCCAGGCGCGCCCGGGCCCGATGCGCTCGACGCTTGCCTTGTCGAGCTCGTCTCGGGTGCCAAATTTGCTCCCGGCGCTCCCGCCAGCGCAGAAGTGCGCTACCCGCTCTACTTCGTTCCCGCCGACCGCGAGCTGCGTAGCGCCCCGGTAACGCCGGGCGCCCCGCCGGAGCCCTGCGACTGCGGGTGAGTCAGCGTACGGCGCACCTTGCCGCTAGCTCGCCGATTCAGTTTCGCCGGCATGGCGAGCGAACCCCGGCTTCCCGCAATGGCCGCAGCGCCTGGCGCCAAGGCCGACCCGTAGTCGCAGGTGCGCCTAGACTTGTTGGGCCGCGCTTCTAGTCATATCTATCTGGTGTTAGATTGCGACGCATGAGAGCGTCAGTGATCTGGGCGGCGATGTTGGCGCTTGGCGGGGGCCTGGTCGTCGCGTCTTGCGGTGAATCGACCCAAAACTCACCTGAATCCAACGAATCAGGCGCAGGGCAGGGTGGCGGCGCCAGTGGCGGTGCTCCATCGCAGGCAGGTGGAAAGCAGCCAGGCCTAGCAGGCGGTGAAGCTATGAGCGTTGCCGGAGAAGACGGCGGCGGGGTTGGCGGAGCACCGTTTGGCCCCTCTGGGGGTGAGAGCGGTGCGCCGACACGCGGCGGGGAAGGCGGCGCTATCGACCACGGCGGGGCAGGCGCGACCGCAGCCGGTGCGAGCGGTGCAGCCGGCGAAGGTGGCGGCGCAGGTCAGGCCGGCGGCACAGGAGGCTCAGGAGGCGATGGCAACCCCGTCGTCGTGCTGCCCCCCCAGTGCACCAATCACCTGAAAGACGCGAACGAGCAGTGCGTCGATTGTGGAGGGCCGTGTCCTGCCTGCAATTTCGTCATGAAGTGCACCGATGCGCTCTGCGAAGGCTCAGGGGCGTTCTGCGCAGCAACCGGCTATTGCCCGACCTCGCAGGCCCCGGCGAGCTGCCCGCATCTGACAGCTTGCGAAACGCCGAACGCCGTGCCCGACCTCTACCTCATTGCCGTGAAAGACGGATGCTCTCCAGGCATGGATGACTGTCGTCAGTTGACCTGTAAATGTAGTTGCCCCGACTGAACATTGGGGCCATCTACGCTCGACCCTCTTTCGAGATGCCTAAACGGGCACCCGTGGCGAATTTCCCATTGCGGCCACACTGAGCTCGGTCGCCAAAAAGTCCGAGAGCTCCCTCACCTTGGGTACCCTCGCTTGCTCCGGGGGGCAAACGAACCAGATTGGTGGTCCAGCGCAGGCCAGCTCCGAGAAAAGCTCCACCAGCGTTCCCGCAGACAGCTCTCGTCCCACCGCAAAGTCCAAGACCTGCGTGACGCCGAAACCCGCGACTGCACTGGCGACCAGGGCCTCACTGTTGCTGAACGTGTGCACCGGCGGCAAGCTGAACGACCTCGTCCGGCCACGCTGGCTGAAGCGCCAGGGGAGGCAGCGCCCGCTGCTCGCCGAGCGAAACTGGAGGCAGGTGCGCGCGTCCAGCTGCTCCGGGCGGCGCAGGCGTCGATGCGCTCTCATGAACGCGGGAGCCGCGACGGTGACCACGCGTGTGGCGCCGATCTTACGCCCGACGAGCCGCGAATCGCTCAACTCACCGATGCGGACGGCGGCGTCGGAACCCTCACCCACGAGGTCGACGTAGCGGTCGTCCAGTCGTACGTCCAGGTCGAGCTGAGGAAAGCGACTGCAGAACATCGGCAAGAGCGGCACCACCCTCCGTGCTCCGAACGTCGACGGCACGTCCAGCCGAAGTCTTCCACGCGGTTTCGTATCCAGGGTTGCTATCTCCCGCTCGCAGGCTTCCAGCTCTTGGACGATACGGGAGGCGCGCTCGAGAAACAGTGCGCCCGACTCGGTCAACCTCACGCTCCGCGTCGTGCGGATGAGTAGCCTTGTCGCAAGCTGCGCCTCGAGCCGCGCGACCGCCTTGCTCACGGCCGACGGCGTCATTGCCAGCGCCCGTGCGGTAGCTGCGAAGCTCAGCGTCGTCCCCACCCCGATGAACAGCCGAAGCTCGGTGGTCTCAATCATTCGGTCCTCGTAGGAACTATTATCTTTCTTCTGCGAGAACTACCAGGTCGAACGGAGAGTATTCATGCTGGAAGAGCCACACTGAATTGGCAGGAGGACCCGATGGAAACTAATCGTGAAGCTTACGCGCGCGGTTTGGAGCTCATGGAGAGACTGCACGGCGGACACGCCGGCGAGGCCCTCGTCAAGGAGGTGAGCGACGTTTGCCCCGACTTCGCCACCATGACGCTGGAGTGGGCCCTGGCTGGTATCATGGCGCGACCCCATCTCGATTTGTTGACGCGCCAGCTCGTGGTCATCTCGGCCTGCGTCACGCTCGGGCATGCGTCGCCACAGCTCGCGGCACACCTTCAAGCCGCCCTCGCGCTCGGCGCGAGCAAAGAGCAGCTCGTGGAGGCCATTCTGCAGACCTTGTTCTACGCCGGGGGCGCCGCTACGGCGAACGCTCTGCGCGTAGCCAAAGAGGTCTTCGCTTCGAGCGAGCAGCCGCACTCCACTGTTCCCCACGCTCGTTGAGATTGGACCTGCTCCCACAAGCGCCGAAATTCCCAGCTTTCGCCGGAGGTTCGGGGGTGGAGGCGCCGGGAATTGAAGACGGCACTGGCGATCGTGCCAGAGCCATCGTTCATTGAGTCTTGTGGCGTGGGGTGGAAGCGGAAGTGGTGCTCGAAATGGCGCTCGGCGTCGCAGTTTGACGCCACGACTCAGGGAACGCCCTGACCAGCCGTGACCGCCGTCGGCTGGATGAGCGCCAACACTGCTTGCACATCGATGCGGCGTTTGTAGCGGACAATCAACGCATTCTTTGGAAGCTCTGCATCAGTGCAGCCGCGCTCCTGGTCGATACACAGCAGGACGTTTTCGAGCCCCGCTGCACGAAGCTTTCGCAGCTTCTCTTCCAGGTACTTCGGAGTCCAGAAACCGACGATTTCGAGAAGCCAATGCCGGTTTGGATCGCGGCGGTGTACGAGCTCGAAGTCAGGAAAAATGAGGGAGCCAAGGCTCTCGACGGGGCGGGGTTCGCGAATGACATCCCAGTCGCGGGCTGCCTTGCAAAATTCTTTTGCGAAGCGCTCCTCCAACTGGCTGTCGTAGCGCGGTAGCTCTCGACCGACGCGCAACGGATCGCCGGAACGAACAGTCAGCATGGCAACAGCGTTGGCAGAGCTCGTTTCGCACTCGGCGCGAAGCTCGAAGCTGTGACACCAAAGAGCACGTGGGACGAGCGCGCTTAGGGCACGCCCGTAGATCAACGTGTGGCGAAAGAGGGCCAACGGGCCCGAGATTTCGAGCTCGATGCCTTCGGCTCGTTGCTCCGGGAGGACATCGAGGCCGGTATGGAGCGCGGGCGCGGCTGAGATCGAACTGTTCGAATTCGTCGCGATCCGTCGGATGTTGCAAATAAGTCCATGAAGTCGAGCCTGTCTGACGAGCGCTCGGGTGTTCCCCCATGCCGTGATGCGGACGCTTCGCGCCCGCTGCATCCAACTTTTCACGAGGCGCAGGTTGGCTTCGAGCGCGACGCGTTCCGGTGAGAGGCCTTCAGGGAGCGGAGACGCTGCACGCTCGCTTCGCAGGTCGGCAAACAGGGCAGCATCGAGGCTCGCCACATCGACTCCGAGCTGCGCTGCGGCCCAGCCCAACACCTCCTGACGTGGCGCGGTATTTTGTGCCGCTGCCGTGAACGCGGCCCAGCGAGCCTCGCGTGGCGGCACATCGGCCTTCGCCCGCGTGTCGGTTAGTTGCTGGAGTACGTCCACCGCCAGGCGCTGTTTTGCCTTCGGCGCGGATACGGCCAGCGGTTCCTTCAGACGGGCGAGCAAATTGCTCTGTCTGGAACCGACGCCGCGTTCGTATTCGTCGACAAGCGCTCTCAGCCAGGGATGGTCCCTCTCCGTCAAGTAGTGGAGCACGAGCTGGTTGCTCCCAACCTGCGAGCTAAGCCGAGCGAGCGTGTGTGGCAGCAAGGCCCCGCCTCCTTTCGGTTGCCCTTCGCGCTTCGCTGGTAGCAAGTGTTACTAGCTCGTAAACCGTAGCTCGCTTGCCGGGCGATGGCCGCAGCAAGCGTCCGATGCGCTGCACGTGCTCCCGTTCGCCCTGCGTACCGCCAACGATGATAGCGACCTCTGCCTCCGGCACGTCGATTCCCTCGTTCAAGACGCGAGCGCTCACCAGCGCGCGCAGCTTGCCCTCTCGAAATGCCAGTAGGGCCCGCTCGCGCTCCGGGCGACCAATTTCGCACGTGATCGGCATGATCAGATGCTCGCGGGCAATCGCGTAGGCGGCGGCGTTGTCTGCGGTGAACACGAGGACCTTGGTGTCCCGGTGACGGGCGAGCAGCGCCCGGACCGCAGCTGCCTTCGCGCGCGTGAAGCTCACCAGCTGTCGCGACCGTCGCCACGCGCGCAGCGCTGCACGACCATCTGCCGATTGGGACGCTGCCGCGACCAACTCCTGCCAGGTACCAGCCGGGTGCAGGGACCGAAACTGGCGGTTGAGCTCAGCGAAGAGGCGATGGTCGGCCTCGTAGCGAGCGCGCTCCTCGCGGTCTAGCCCAACTCGGAGCACGACCAAATCGAAGTCGGCAAGCCATTTGCCGGTCAAATCGCCGACGCCAAGTTGATACACCACCGGGCCCAACAGCTCCTCGAGTCGAACGAGTGCCGGACCGTTAGGCGGTGTGGCGGATAGGCCGAGTCGTCGGCTAGCTACGCACATCTCCAGGGCTTCGTCGCGCACACCGCAGCCGAAATGGTGCGCCTCATCAACTACCAACAGCTCAAATCGGTTTCCGATCCGCGGCATCCAGCGAAACGCGGACTCGAACGTCGCGACCGTGATCTGGTGGATATCCTGCCGCCCATCCCCCAGGCAACCGATGGGGCCTGAACATAGCTTCGACAATTCCGCGAGCCATTGATTGAGCAGTGCTCGGGTCGGCACCAGACAAAGCGTCGGCGCACTGGTCGCCGCCATCGCAGCCGCGGCGACGCGGGTCTTTCCGCTGCCCGTGGGCAAAACGACGAGCCCTCGCTCGTCAGCCAACCGCCAAGCCAGGATTGCGGCCTGCTGATAGGGGCGGAGCTCGACGGTCTGCCAGCGTTGCGTGAGGTCTGGATTGCGGCGCGGCACCTCATCCGCGAAAGGCATTCGCAGGGAGCTGAGCGCTTCCCTGACTTCTGCGTACCGATGTGCAGGTGCCCGGTAGAGCTCCACCCGGGGATCCCAAAGAAGGCCGGGAATGGCCTTGCGGCTAAGATCCGGGGCTTCAGCCAGCACCAGCGTTCCGTGGTCGAAGAGCAGCTTCATCTGGAGGCTCCCTCCCTTTCGGTCCGTGCTGCCTCTAGTTGTGCGAAAAGCCCTCGGGCATTTTCTTGGCGACCGCCGCCCCATTCTTGCAGTCAATGCTGCCGCGGGGATGGCTGTGGTCCACCGCCGGAGGTTCTGCAGTTCATGGCGGAATTCCAACAGGGAAGGCGTAGCTCAGCAACGGGTTGCGGTTGGGCTCCAGCGTGAAACCGGGCATTTTTCGCTCCCAGGCAGCCGGTAGCGAGTGTCGGGGCCGCTCCAATGATATGTTTCTCCCGCGAGAACCCGATGACCTACCAAGAGCGCATCGCTCGAGACCCGGCAATCTGCGCCGGCCAGCCCACGATTCGCGGCACGCGCGTGCTCGTTCGCGTGGTGCTCGGCTACCTCGCCCATGGCGAGCCCGTGCAGCGGATTCTGGCGGAGTTCCCGAGCCTCACGGAAGAGGACGTGCGCGCGGTGATCGCGTTCGCCGCCGCGTCGGCGGCCGAGGACCTGCCCGCGCCGAGCCCGATCCCCCCGAGTGTGAAGGTCGCTTGAGACTGAAGCTCGACGAGAACCTGCCGACGTCGGTCGTGCCCCGGCTAGCCTCGCTCGGGTTTGATGTCGACACCGTCCTCGACGAGAACCTCGGCGGCCGCAGCGACGACACCGTTTGGGCCGCTGCCCAAAGCGAACAGCGCTTTCTGGTCACCCAAGATCTGGACTTCTCGGATGCGCGCCGGTTCGCGCCGGGCACGCACGCGGGCGTGCTCATTGTGCGGCTGCCCGACTCCGAGCAGTGGCGCGTCGCGGATCACTTGGTGGCGTGGTTCTCGGATGCGGATGCGCGAAGCTGGGTGGGGTGCTTGGTGGTTGCCACGCCGAACAAGGTCCGTGTGAGTCGGCCGCGAGCGGTCGAGTAGCACGGGAGGCGATTGTGGACACCGCGATCGCGGAGAGGCTCGAGGTCATCGCTACCACTAGAAATGCCCTTGGCCTTGCCGCGTAGCAGCATGGCGCAGGGACCTGATCCCCACAAACGCCGAAACCCCCAGCTTTCGCCGGGGGTTCGGGGGGGGAGGCGCCGGGAATTGAAGACGGCGCAGGTGGCGGGCCAAAAGCCATCGTTCATGGAATTTTCTGGTGACCGTGCCGCGTGGTTGCGCGTTCTGTCGCTCGGCTTCGCATTTCGTCGCCACGAGTCAGGGGGATGCCTGAGGTACTTCAGCGGTCCACATTGTAACCAGTAGCAGTAGCAGTAGCAGTAGCCTGACCGGCGGCGTGAGTCCCTGAGCGCGAGCACGTGAACAGCCTCGCCGGACCGCGAGGTAAATGACGAGATGCGGGAACCGCCCGATGGCATGTGTCGTACTGCACGCTGGGAGCGCCCACGAACGGAGGAAATTCGTGGGGCCGTTCTGCAACGTCCGACCGCCGACGGCGCAGCTACATGAAGGCCCATGGGAGGGCGGCACCGTGACCTTCCTCCGCGCTCCCGCTCTGCGTTCGGATTGATTCTGGCTTCACGACAGTGCGCGCTCATCAGTGCCAAGGATTTTCAGCAGTTCTTCGGCATCATCGTACGCGCGGGACGCGCGACCGGTTTTGGCTAGCAGGAGTGCAAGACGCGTCTTGCGCCGTTTGAGATATCCCGCGAAGACGCTTGGGTGGGCTTTGGCCTGGGACAGCGTGATTTCTACTGCTTCCTCCGTAGCAGCGAGGGCTTGTCCGTTTCTTCGGAGCTTGCTGAATAGCTCGCCGAGATTGCTGAGACTCATGGCTAGATTGGGCAAGAAAGCGTCGGGGTGAATAACGGCAAGTTTGCGGTAGTTCTGGACGGCCTCCTCCAACGGGGCTAGCGCTTGCTCACCACGGCCGAGCTCGTTGAGAAAAAAACCAACGTTGCTAAGGCTTGTAGTCAGGTCTGGCAGTAAAGCGTCTGGGCAAGCGGCGACCAGAGCACGATAGTGCTCCACGGCTTGCTGGGTGAAGTCGAGAGCATCTTCCCACTTGCCAAGGTCGCTGAAACGTATACCGAGGTCGTTGAGGGCCGTGGCGAGGCCCGCCCGGTAGGCCTCCGGGCGATCGGCATGCAGACTGTAGTAGTACTCTACCGCTTCTGCTGTAGCAGTGAGAGCATCATCTCGACCGTCGCGATCCGCGCCAAGCCTGTTGCCTAGACTGTTGAGGCTCTTGGCGAGCTCGGGCAGAAAGGTGCCCGGTTCAGTCGCCGCTAGGGTCCGGAAGTGCCGCACAGCCTCCTCCGTCGCGGAAACCGCCTCTTGTCTTCGACCAAGGTCGCTGAGCGCTTGCCCCAGCGTGTTGAGACTCTGTGCAAGCCCAGAGAGAATGTCCGTTGGTCCTTCGAGCGGTTCGGCTGTGATGGGAAGCAGGCTCCGATAGAGGTGTACGGCCTCCTCTGTTGCTGCCAGTGCGTCGTCGCGCCGGCCGAGATCGCTATATCTGACGCCGAGCGATGCGAGAAGGCTCGCTCGCTCTCCGATGGCGTCGTTGGGTGTCGTCGCGAGGATCGACTCAATGGCCAAAGCTGCGACGTCGCGCAATGCAACGGTCGGCCGGGGAATTCGCGACAGCAGTTCTCGGGCAAGACTCACGTTCCCCGCGCGTCGGAGCGCGTCGTATACCGCCCGCCCGAGCGGCGCGAGGGCCGTTTCCCGCGTGAGCGTTAGCGCCGCGTCCAACGCCAAGCCGACCCGCTTGGAGAGGTCGGCATTCAGCACCGATCCGATCCAATCCAGGCAGCGATCTTCGCTGCCCCGAAAGCCGAGACGTCCAAGCACCAGGAACCCTTGCCGTACCTCCGCGTCAGAGGCGCCGTCGAAAACAAGCATTAGGTAGTCGCTGGGCGTCTCGTCGTGCACGAGAACTCGAGCCACGAGTTCTTCGCCCAACAGGTCGGGCTCAAGGCCGGCCAGGTAGTGGCACGGTGGAGACTTGCGGGCGTCGTTGCCGTCCCTGGCGCGGTAAAGCTCATGGAGCGTTCGGAGCGCGTGCGGTGTGTGCTCGTCGTCCGGACCGCGGACACGAAGTGACACGGCTTCAGCTTCCTCTCGCGTCCGGAAGCCGCCTCGCAGCGTCGCTGCTGCCAGCAGACGCAGGGCACGATCGACGAAGTCCATCTGCTCACGAAGCAGAGGGCTTCGATCATCGAAATAGTGAAGTTTGAGGTATCGTGTCTCGTGGTCGAGCGTTCCGCTCAGTAGTTTGTCCGGCGGGAGATTCGAGCCGTCGACGGCTGCGAGCGCTGCAATCGTCAGGTACAGCGGTCGACCGAAAGACGGGTCCGCAAGGTCGGGCACAGCGCTAGGAAGAGGTTTTTCAAGTTCAGTCGCGAATGCCTGAGTGGCGCGCCCGAACAGTTCGCGGCGTTGCGTTGATGAGACCTGCTCCGGTCGAAGTGTCAGAGGCACGTGAGCGTTCAATAGACTCGCAACCGGCCCAGAGAGCCCGAGCATCAGCCGCCACCAGTCCGCCTGCTCGCGTGCCACCAGCGCAACACGAACCTTGCGCGGTGCGAGTGGCTTCACCTCTGCGACTGCCGCCAACAATCGTGGAAGTTCGCGGTGCGTCTCTGCGTAGTCGACCACGACCAGCACCGAACTTGAACCTTCCAGGGCGTCGCGCTCGTCCTCCTCGCTCACCGATTCAGGAAAGAAACCCGCATCCCACTGTTTCTTGCGTAGGCGCTTGCCAACCTCGATGAACAGGCGGGTCTTGCCCGTCCCGCCCGGACCGAGGAAGAGTCGGACCCCGACGGGCTCGGGAGCGGCGCACCAGGATTCGATTTCCCGAAGCTGGGCGCCACGTAGAGCCTCGATGAACGGGACGACCTCATAGCGCGCAGTCAAGAGCGTCGCTGGATTCGCAAGCCTGTCTGGCCTTCTGGTAATTCCCGTGCGGAGAATGTCGGCGGCGTTCTTTCTAGTCCGCGAGCGTCCGCTTCCAAAAAGATCAATGTACACGTTTCCACCGGCGGAGACGTCGCCGATATGAGCCGTCGCGGTCGCAACTACGATGGCCGGAGCTAGTTCGCTTTTGGGTGGCGCGCCGAGCCAGCTTGAAGGTCAACGTTCCCTTGCGCGTCGATGTTGCCCGTTCGAATGGGCTCGCCGTACGCGAGGGCTCGCACGTCACCGCCTGCCTTCAAGTGACCTGTCGTCACGCTTCCGACGGAGGCCGCAGTCCGGGCCGCGTCGATATCCCCCTCAACGCTGGCCTTCGCGATCCCGTCGACGGACACCTGGACCCTTCGAGCTCTCATCGTCCAGACCGCAAAGGCGAGGAACGCGAAAAAAAGTGCGAGCGCCAAAATCCAAGCTGTGTTTCCGTTCACGAGACCCTCCTCAATGAGCCTGCCCAAATAGCCCACTGATTGGCCAAGGATAACCGACGGCGCTGCGCGTGGATAGCCATGCCGCCAACCCAATGGCCGTCGCGCCACGCGTGCTGCTCAATAGCTTAGCCGACCGGTTGCCGTACGGGGCCCGGTCCGCGCGCTGAAATATTCTGTGTATTCCGTCATTTAGATCAGACGCAGAAACTCAAAAGCCGCGCAGGTGTCTGGGCAAATGCCATCGTTCGTTGAGTCTTCTTTCATCGGGGTCGAGGTCGGCCTCGTCGAATGACGCGAACCTTGCCGAAAGCTCATCAACTGCTCGCCGGGCGGTGCCAACTTGATGGGCTGCAAGCGCAGCGTCGATGGCGGTCATGGACTTCTCGAGCTTCGCTCGGTCCCTAGTAGTTTCTTTAGCGATGGCGGCGGCGGCTCGCCGGGCGTGCTTGGCCTGTTCGGCGTCGGCGCTCGGCCTCGCCATCTGCGGGGTGGCTCAGGTCACGCTCACGTGACGCGGGCGTCGTGGGCTTGGGTGTGAACAAGGGCCGTTGCCGCGTCGGCTACAGCAGCCGCGACCCAGAATGGCCGTGCCCACGCTGCCGAGGATGATGGCCAAGCGCGCTTGGGTAGGCACCGGGGAGCCTTGCTTGGCCGCTCCATTGCGTGCGAGCAGGCCCAAAACCAGGGAGATCGGCGCCAGGCACCAGCACAGGAGGCTAGCGAGCGCCAGCCACAAGGCCATTGAGTACGGGCTCCTCGAGAAGAATCCGGTCACCAAGCGCTCGTGGATGAAGACGGACCGAACCGCGGAAGACGGCCGGGCGTGGTGGACACAGACGAAGCGCGAGCGGTTTTCCTTGCGCTCGATGACTAGGGGCGACCGAGGCGCGCCTGTGCTTCGCCATCAAGACGCAGCTCGTGCTCGGCGTCCGCTTAACCGAGCTGCGCGCGCTCACCAAGGATGACCTTGACCTGCGCACGCCCGGCATCTGGATCCGTCGTTCACAAGCTCGAAAGACGGTCTCGACGCCCAAGAACAAGAAGGCGCGCTTCCAGGTACTGCCGCGCGCGCTCGCGGATGAACTGCGTTCGTGGTCCCTGCGCACCCCGGGCCAGCTGCTCTTTCCTGCCCCGTCCGGCATCCCGTTGCCGAACAACGTGCTGAACAGGGCTTACGCCAGGCTGGCGGCCAAAGCATGCGTACGGCGCATTACGAGCCACGGCGCGCGCCACACCTCCGGCTCCAGCTACGCCGTCCTCGGCGCCGGTCAAAAAATGATCGCCACGCTGCTGGGCCACGCTGACCTGCAGAGCACCGAGCGGTACACGCACGTGCAGGTGGATGCGACGCGGCCAATCGTGGAAGCGAGGTGGCACGGCCTGGCGAGGGCGAAGGAATAAAGCTGCCGTCAACGCGCCACCTTCAGCGCCCTGATGTGGCTGATGAGGAGGGCTGTGAGTTTGGCTCGGATCCGCCCGACAACGCTCGCCATGACGTCGCCGCGCGCGTAGAAGAAGCCAGTCAAGTTGGGCCCCGTGCCGTCCTTGAAAAACTCATGGATCGGCCCGGCCCAACGCATCACCGCTTTTGGATTGGCTCGCGTTGCCATTGCGTCCAGCTCGGCTACAGGCTGTGGCATGAGGATGCGAAGAGCATGCGCGTCCTTGGATGCGGCCAGAAAATCAAGCACGTCGGAGAGATCGTTTCCCCAAATCGGAGACCGAGTGTCGATCTCATTGAAGGAAACATATGAATCGACAATCCGATAGTCCGGATAGCCAGGATCTTTGTCGGTGAGGGCAGTACCATGCCACCCGTTCAGCTCATGCTCGCACCATTGGGCAAGGTCGTCGCATCCGTGCTCGAGGCTGAAGGCTAGGACTTCGGCCACCGCGGGGGCGAGGCCTTGGTTCGCGTCCTGAGCACGAGCGATCAATTTGGCTGCCATCGAAGCAAGGGCCGTCTGGTCAGCCCCAACGCTCGGATTGCGCTGGGCTCGGATACTGCTTGTTGCGGCGCGTGGCACGTCAGCGCCACCCGCTCGACCAAGTTTTTGGAGTACATGCCCGGCGATCGTATCGAGACCCGCGGCGATGCCGATGTATCCGATTGTCTCGGGCAGCCCCGGAAGGCTGGTCTCGTCAATTCGAATGGGGAGGATGTATTCGCTCCGCTCCCTGAACGCACGCGCCTGAGCAGCCTGTCGCTCGTGATTGGTCCAGAGCCTCGTCGCGTACGCCGACGAAACGAACATCACGCAGAAACGGGCGCGATTGGAGTAGACGTCGTGGAGATGGTCATAGAGATTTTTGCCCCAAAGCGTGGCCTGCTCGTACTCGTCGTAGAAGACCTTCACGCCAGCGCTCGTCAGCAGGCTCGCTAACTGCTCCGCGGAGGCGCGGTCCTCCCCGGCGAATGAAAGAGCCACATCGTACGTGATTGGGTCGTTTGAAGAGGTCGCTTCCGGGGGCTTACCGACGGTGCGTGCACTACCTGGTGTCGGCGCGGCTTCAAGCTTGACTGGGGCGGTTGGCCAGGCCCGTACGGTGGCGCCTTCGCGGACGTACTTCAAGAACTCCGAACAGCTTTGGCACCGTCGTAGGCGCTCGATATCCTTCGGCACGCCCCGAGTCCACGTCACCGTGTTGCCGCTGCCAGAGCCGCCGCCACCAAGACTGAGCCACGCGATCGAGACGACGTTCACCGCAAACGAGCGATCTCCTTCTTGAAATTCCCCTTCCGCGAGGACGTCTTCAAGCGAAAAACGAGAGAAATCCGGGTCGGCTTTGAACAATCTGCTCAGAGCCCGAAGGGTGGCTTCGATGACGGTGATGGCGCGCTCGCCGCTGCTCGACGCGAGGAGCCCAGGAAGCGTCACACGCCAATAGTCTCCAAGATCTCCCTGGTCTTTGCTTAGGTACCGGGGTTCGAGGCGGTGCAGTACCTGCTGAACCTTCTCTTCTTGGTCTTCGGGGAAACTCGCGCGCAGCTTCCTTCCCGTCATCCAGTCTTGTACGTCAAAATTTCGAGCCACGGCGTCAAGCACCGCCTGCTGCTGCGGCAGGAGAGGACGTGCCAGGCCTGGACGCGCCAAGGCTCGGCAGAGTTCCGCCAGCATGCCGGTGGCGGCAATGCTGCCCTCCACGACCGTCATGGCTTCGGCCTGGTAGTCCCAAAGGCACCTCGCTTCGCCGCCCGTCGGTCCGGCTAGCTTGAGGGCCCAATGCGTCCCGTCATCCCACTCGAACTTGACCGCGACTCGTTGGTTAGCCGGGCCAATCATGCCGACCGTGTCGCCGGGCTTGGCCCACCATTGCTCCGGCCAATCACGTCCTGTCACCACGTGCGACCTCCTTGGACCGGCTTGTCGCGCAGGGACGCCAAGGGCTCCGGCGCCGCGGGTGCGCCTTCGATGATCACGCCCACCGAGTCTTCCCCATGTTTGGGCTCTGCAACCGTCATCCCGCGCTCCGTGCTGTTGGCATCGCGGCCTCGCGGCGGCGCGCGTGTGCAGCGTACGCGTACTGCTGTCCCGCCACAACTCAGGGACCTGATCCCCCCAAAAGCCAAAAGCCCCACTGTCCGCCGGGGGTTCAGGGATGCGGGCGCAGGTCAGGCGGCGCAAACGCCCCGGCCAGGATCCGGCCAACAAATTGCCCATTTGTTCGTCCAGTCGTCGGTAGTAGGCGACGCCTATGGGCGAAAACAGGGATTACGACGAGGCTCGGAAGCACTTCCTTCGGATCCAACTCGACGCACCCAAGAGCGCAAGTTTGGAGCGCCTCTTGACCGCTATCGACGAGCTGCTCGAACGAAGCCACAAACTTTCTCTTCAGCTGGCGAGGCACCAAGCGCCGAAGGGACAAGTTGACGAAGTGGCGCCCGCGCCCGTGGCTGAGGCGCTACGCGAGGCACTCCTTCAGGTGACAGACGCGGATTTGAAGATTGCCGCCTTACGCTTGGAAATCGCCGAGAAGTTAGCGACCAAGGGGAGTCGCGCGGCTCAAGTGACGCCCCAAGCGCAGGACCCCGAAGAGGCTACGGTGGCCCAACGCGCCGCGCGTGCGAAGCTTGCGGCGCTCAGAGCCGAGCTTGCTCGAGGGGAGGCACTTGCCGTCGACACGCTCAACGGGTCGCTTGAGCTGCAAATGGCTTTTCGCGTGGACGCTGTTCGTCGTGTCGACGCGGCTCTTGCTCTGCTGGCGGTCGAGAAGTCAACGCGGGAACTCGGTGGCCTCTGGCCTACGTTCCTTCGCGATCTGTTGACCATCGTGTATGAGCACCACGGCGCTGACCTGAACAAACAGCTCAATGAGGAACGGTTCGAACAGCTCCGGGCGCATGGCGTCGGATTGGTGCTGGAGCACATTCCAGTCGTTTCGCAGATCCTTTCAGGCGTGTTCTTGTTGTTCGAATTGTCCCAGGTCAAGGGCAAGGCCTTTAGGACGGCCGACGGCCTGCTCATATACCTTGAGCGGTACCAAGAGGTACTGGCGGCTTGGTGCGAGGCGGCGGGGGCGGCCATCGCGGAAAGGACGTGAATGAGCACCGTTGCCATTCTCGCGTCCGGTCGAATCTGTGCGTTGCACTACGCAAACCTGGTTGCACACGGGCGGCTCAAGTGGTTCTTGGCGTGACTCAGGGACCTGAGTCAGGGACTTCGTGATCACAAACACCGAACCCCCCAGCTTTCGCCGGGGGTTCGGGGGTGGAGGCGCCGGGAATTGTGCCCGGCGGCGCCGCCGAGGCGGAGACGTACGGCCTAAGGTCCGGCGACCCACAAAACAGCAAAGCCCACCGAGGTGGGCTTGTGCTGTTTGTGGAGGCGCCGGGAATTGAAGACGGCGCAGGTGTCGAGGCAAACGCCATCGTTCATTGAGTTTTCTGGGTGAGCGTGTCGCGGCGAGGGTGCGCGTTCTGTCGCTCGGCGTCGCATTTCGGCGCTGCAACTCAGGGAGCTGCCTGACTTGGCGCGAAGTCGGTGGTGACGCGTGCGACGACTGCAAGGGGCCGCGCGCGAGGCGGTCGCTGACGAGCCCGTCACCCCGCCACAGCGCTTGGGCCGCGCTCGTCTTCACGTGGTGAGGGCGGACGCGATTCCGGACGATGAGCCTCGACGTATCAGCCTTCAATCTTCCAGCGGCCGACTTCCTTCCAGCGCGTATCCACGTCCGTATACGGGAGCTCCTTCCACTCCACCTCGAGGAAAGGGTGACCGGGCTTCCGAGCACCCGGCGGTAGGCGATAGATGCCGAAATGGTTGCCTCTCCCGTGCGGTAGCTCGTCTTCAACCACTCCGGCGCTGCCGGCGCCGCAGACGATCATGCTCTTGCTTCTTCCTGGGCGAGGTACATGTATCAGGTTGGAAGTTCGAATGCCTGGCTCGTGTTTGTGCCCGTGCAGCACCAAGTCGATGCCCATCTCGTGAAACGAACGTTCGACGAGCGCGTAGTCCCGGACGAGCGATGCGTCGAGCTCTACCCCGGTCGCGTTTTGTAACAATCGATTCTCGAGCGGGAGCACGTGATGATGCATGACCGCAACCCGCAGCCACGACGGATCGACGCCTTTCAGCTTTGCCTCGGCATGCTCCAGTTGTCTTCGGCCAATCGCGCCAAAGTGCAATTTTTCGTCTTCGAGTACGCAGGAGTTGAACCCCAGTAGAACGACTTTTGCGGCGTCGAGCTTGTGGAAGCTGAATATGTCGGCCGGTGAAGGCCGGGTGCTGGTCGTGCGCCCGTCCCAATTCAGGAACGGGTAGAACTCCTTAATATCCTCGCCGTAAACGCCAAAGACGAAGTTGAGGTACTCATCGAATCGATAGGATGGCTCGGCTGTCGAGAGGGCCCAGCTAACGTCGTGGTTACCTGGAACGACTATCAGATGCCCGCGCACCAGCCCCAGATCTGTACGCAATCGCTCGACGAACTTGGTCGCCGCCTCGTACTCGCCGCGAGCGGCCTGGTACGCAATGTCGCCGCTGATGGCGACAATGAGCGTTCCGAGCTCGCGTTCCTTTCCACATTCTTCGGCGATGTGATCCGCTAGGGACTTCGTCGTGTAGAGCATTCCGTCCTCGGGACGGAATCGATGCATCTTCGTGTCGGGGGGCTTCTTGCCAAAATGCACATCTGAAAGGTGCAGCAGCACCAATCCTCGCTCGGCGCTGCCGTTGGCCTTTGCGGGTGCGGACGACGGCGGGCTGGGAACTGACTCAGGAGCGGCGCCACTGGAAGCACGAAAAGCCCGAGCGTTCAGCTCGCGTAAACTATAAAGGACGCTGATGACCGCGGAGCACGCGTCAATCCACGCGCAGTCTTGCATCTTGAAAGCGTTCGCTTCTGGATGCGTTAGCGTGATCACCCCAGAATAGATTATCTCGTCGGTACCGGATACCGTCACGATCAACGGTGCGACCAGGACCGACTTCGACAGGCCGCCGGCCTTCGACTTCTTATACACATCCGGCGCCGGCACCGTTGGGAACCACGCCGGGTGCGGGCCGACGTCGCGCATGTAAAGCGTCGCGTCGTTCGAGGCGCTGACGTCGTCTGCGCCGAGTACGCCGATGACGCCGTTGTTCTGGGTATTCCACCAGACGCAGTAAGGCGCCATGCCATCGCACTTCTCGGGTTCGAGAAAAGCGCCAGTGGCGGCGTTCTTCAGCAAACGCATCTCGGGCAGCGCCATTTTCTCGCGCAGCGCCGTGAAGAAGCGCGTTGTGAATGTGCCTTTTGCGTCGAGTTCCAAAATCGCGCACTCGACGCCGCTCCGGAAGCACATCTGCACGATCGCGGCACGACAGTGCTCCTCGAACCTGGCCTCGAGTTCCGCCGGGTCGCCTGCCGCCTTGGCCTCCTCGTGAAAACGCGCTGCAATGCCAATGACGCGACGTAAGCTTGCAGTGCGGCTAAGCTCCAGGAAGGCCAGTTCTTCTTGGCGCCTCGTCGGATTTGGGCGGTCCTTACCGGCTGCAGCGCGAGCCGCACCCCTCTTCCCCGGTGCCATAGTGGTTACCGGGACTGGCTATTGCGGCAACACGAGTCGAAGGTTTTTCGACACCACCTGGCGCAGCGCCTCATCGGCGCGGCGCTGGTAATCCGGCTCCGTGTGCACGCGCTTGGCAGCCTCTTCCGCATCGTCGAATGCACGCCGAGAAAAGACCCTCGGGTCCGGTTCCGCTTGGCGGCGTGGCTTTTTCTTGTCTTCGGACATCTGCCCTCTCGAAGGAAAGTGCTCAGGGCTCCGAAACTACTCTTCTTGCCGCGATGCGGCAAACGTACCGCCAATTCCTAACGAAATGACCAGCTTCTCGATACTTGTGGGTGCCGGGTTCACACTGCGAACGGTTGTTTCAGGGCTGTCACAAGTATGGCCTCGAGATTGGCAAACGCAATCCACTCTGGCCACCTTTCCATGGAAATGTCGGAAATTCTGCTGGCCATAGCTGACGCCCCCTTGGCGTCAGTTGGGCCACGTATGCTTTGAGAAGCAGTTGCCTAGCTGCTGGAGAACGGCGTGAACGGTGCAGGGCGGCTCGTGAAGAAGGCTGGCCGTAGCCTGCTCAGATGCTCGTGGGCAGCAAGGTGACCCAGGTTTGCAAGCTTCTCAAGATGTTGAACGCTGTCCAGGCTCCACGAAGCGTCTGGCAGCGTGAAGTCAACTCTATGGAGGCGCTCCGCTCCCAGCAAGTAGCGGGCAGTTGTGTGCGCGCCTTGGGCTTGCGAAAGAAGGGTGACGTCGATGATTCGTCGAGGCGCCCACCATCCGAGCCCGGCGGAGCTTCGAGATGGCGCCCACGAGAATTTGGTTTCTCCAGTACCAACAGACAGCATTAGGATGTCGCGGGCGGTGAAGGAAGTGTCGACGTTCGGGCGGCCGCAGCTTTCGCTGATTTTCAGAGCTTCCGCGTACGCGACGACGGCGGGATTGTTTGCCCAGACGCCGCCATCGCAAAATGCGCTGCCCGGTGTGATCGTCGCGTGTGGGAAGTATGTCGGGGCCGCGCTAGTGCTCAGTGCGGCGTGGACGGCGGAGTAGTGACGGTCACGCGTTAACTCCGGTAGGTGAGGCGTCTTGATGACCACCACCCGGCCTGCCGCTAAGTCAACCGTGGGTAAGACGAGGCGCGTCTGCGCGTCGCCGATCTTCTTGTTGCCGAGAACCTCAAGGAGCGCGGCTTCCAAAGGCTCTGTGCCGTACTTGGGTTGGAGGATGGCATGAACATCGGCTCCGTGAGGTGTGAGCCAACGATCCAAAACCCAGCGTGCCATTGCGACAAGCCTTCGCCGCCAGCGTCCGGCGATTACTTCCCGGCCAAGGCGCTGCCGTCGAAATATCGACGGGCCGTGCTTCTGGTACATCGCGCTGACGTCCCGCGCGGAACACCCCATAGCTAGCGCGGTGGCGATGATCCCGCCCGTGCTCGTGCCGACGATCAAGTCGAAGTACTGCCCGAGCGGCTCGCCGACTTGATCCTCAAGGGTAGCCAGAAATTCCGCGGAGAACGCACCCCGGATACCGCCGCCATCCAAGCTAAGAATCTTGAACTGGCTCATGGACGCACCTCCGGTGAGGTCTCGGCGACTTTTGCTTCCCTTTCGGGATGCCCTTCGCCTTGCCATTCGCCGGTTGCCAGCCACGACTCGTAGAACACGAGCCAGAGCAGAAACCACGGCATCACGGAGGTGGCCAAGAGCATGCGGGGGTTCCAATCTTGGTTTTCAAAGAGGCACGGTCGGGGGCCACCCTCTCGGAAAGTGTGCGGAATGCGATCCCACCCGTCTCGAATACGCAGCTTGGGGCGGTCGACCCAGACGCGCGGTCTCGAGCCGATCGAATACTCAATGCGGACGCCGTAGGAATCACTGATCGGTGTTGGCTGGATGTTTCCCTGGCACACCAGCCGCTCGCCCTTGATGCCGTGCACGATGCGGCATCGGAAGGTGGGGTGATGGACCTTCATCAGCTCAAGCTGGTACACGAGGGACCGCTCGCGCGCGTTCATTCGTCGCCGAAGAAGCTATTACGAGGAATCGCCGTTGCCGCTGCAGCTGTAGCTCGCGACACCAGGTTTGAGCCCCGAGGTGACATTGCTACCTCTCCTTCGACACGGGCCTTTTGGAAGGAGGCCGTCGTTGACGACAGCGCGCGGTCGACAAAGCCAGCGCCATCCGGGTCGAACAGTTCTCGCAGAGCATCGGCAATCTTGTCCAGCCCACGCAGCTGCTGCAGCCCCGTCATCTTGGCCTGAAAGTCGGCGCGAAAGCGGAGAAACGCCCCATACGCCCGTCTGTCCTCAGTCCAATGGCGGGCCAGGTTCTCGCCGGGGTTGCTCGGATTGTCGACCCTTGGTGGACCGCTCTCCGGCAAGAGCGCGCCAAGAGTCGATAGCACCTGCTCCGTGGCGTCCGTCACAAGCGATTGCCCCCGGTAGGCATTGGCGACCAGCGTGGTCAGCAAGATCGATTTCGGGGCCAGCTCTGGGTGGTGGTCGAAGTAGACATCACGGCGGCGCTTGAAGAGCTGAGCGGATCGCTGCAATGGCGGCTTCTCAGCCGAGTTGGTAGGCGGCGGCATAGGTTCAGCGTCCGCGCGCACAGACCCCAAGACGCGCTGAACCGTCTCCCTTGAATGGAACCATGCCTCGAACCCCTTAGGGTTGCTCATGCTCGGATCCCAACCTGAGCGGTCGTGCGACGGGATGAAGATCCTCGTCGAAGCCGCGTCGACAGGGATAGCCGGGATGATGTCGAGGTGGAAGTCGCCTTCGTAGTTGATGCGAATGCAACGCTCGCGGGCCTCGACCTTGTCGCGATAGGTTCCGTGCTCGCGAATGCGACTCAGGACCAGATCGTAGGCGGCCGACGCGGTGAGCGACTCGTAGCGGGTCGTCAGCAAGCACACGCCGTCGGCGTCGAATTCGAGCCCGCGTCGCGGTTTGACGGCGGTGCCGAGCGGGATGCTGCCCTGCGGATAGACGCTCGGCGCATACGGCGTAAGGAGCGTTGACTCCGAAAGCCAGTCACCCAGCGTCTGGTACGCGCGAGATGCAGTGGTGTGCTGTGTCTCCGTCAGCGAGAGTTGTACGCAGAGGGCTTCGATCAAAAGGTCGAGCTGCCGGTTCGCTGTCGCATGGATCAACATCGTTTCATCGCCTCCGTGGTCGCCGCCGCCTGCTGTTCAACTGTCACTGAGTAGTGAACAGATGCGCTCCAAGCGTGTCATGGACTTTACGCCCTGCAACTTCAATTTCGGGCGCGATACTGAATGGATTGCCACTGAACAGGTTATCCACAGGCAACGCACGACACTCCACAGCCTCTCAGTAGTTTGGAGCGCAGGAGTCGCACCGAAAAATGGCAGATTTGTCCACTACTTAAAGTCTCCCTGGTGGCGGAAGCGCGGGTCGCGGCACCCTCTTCGTCCCCAGTCGGTAGACCACCACGCCGGCCAAGAGCGCGAACGCGGCGGGTGTGGCGATCAACGTGGCGAGCCCCGCAGTCATGCGCCCGCCACCGACGAGCTTCAGGGTGCTGGTCAGACCAGATGCCCCGAACGAGGTCCTGCTCGTGAGCGCCGCGACTGAGACCACGCCGCCAGCAACAGCTCCGATGGTGCCGGCGCGTCGGGCGCGGGCACGGGCAGCGCGTTCATCGTCGGCCAAGAGCGGATCGTCGGCGTACATTGCTCGGACGGCCGTCGTCGCGGCGACAGTGGGCAGCACAGCTAGCGCAGCAGCGCCCGTCGTAGCGCCACCGCCGAACACGGCGCCAACATTGCGAAGACTCGACATGGTCTGCGCCGCGCCAGTCAGGTTAGGCGCGGCAAGCATAGGGAGAGCCTGAACGCCAAGGGCAATGGTTCCCCAGGAAGTGCCAGCGCCAACGGCGCCCGCGCCCGCTCGTCGAACTTGCTCACTCGCGTGCTCCCCTGTCTTGCACCAGCGCGCGAAATGCTCGCAATTATTCGATAAAACACTATAGCCCCGGCGGCCGAGTTGCGAGAGCGCGCGACGGACGACCTGGCGGGCGGGAAGGCTCTGGCGGTATGCGACCCTCTCCACTGCGCCGCCACGTTCAAACGCGGTCAACGTGCAGCGACGAACCGACGCCCCCACCTTGCTGTTGCGCACGTCCGTGAAGTGCACGACCGCGTTCTGGCCGACGAAAATTCCATGATGGTGGTAGGCGCCGCGCCACACACGAATATGGTCACCGGGACTAAGGGTAAGCATCGCGCGCGCGGAAACTAAGCACGACGATCGGGGTGTCAAGGCGGCGTGCCCGTGACCAAACGCGCGCGCACCGTCGGCACCACGCACACGGGGTGTGCCCTGTGGGCGATGCACCCCAAGGCCTCGGGCAACCTGACTGTGTTGGGCCAGCGACGCTTCGGATTGAGTGCGTGCGATTCAGCGTCGCCGCGCGCCTTCAGACGCCGATCGGCCTCGGCTTCGTTCCGGCGATAAATCGCCTGGACCTCCGCCCCGGTCAGGCCGAACTTCTTGCCGACGCCGGCGTAGAGCGCGCTCTCGTCTTTCTGGGCATTTTTAGGGTCCCAGAGAGCGTTGAAGGCGGTGTCGAAAACGACCAATTCGTTGGCTTCGACCGACTTTTGAAGCTGTTCGTAGTGGGACAGCAGACGGCTGGCGGTCGTGAGTGCGTCTCGAGTGCCGGCGTCCGCCTTGTCGTCCGGGATGAGGTAGGCGCGATCGAGGGAAACGAAGCTGCTCCAAAGGCCATCAACCGTTCGCCGAGCCTTGCCGACTTGATGGGCTGCTAGCGCAGCGTCGGCTTCGGACATCGCGCTCTCGAGCCGGGGGCGCCCCCCCGCTACGCCACGCGCGGACTCCAACACAGTAGGTTTGAGCCACCGGATAGCCAATGCCGGGTGAAGCCGTCCCCGGAAGAGCGCACCGCGATGGAGTCGTTCGCGGCGAACGTTCAGCGGGTGCGACGTAAGCGGGGCTGGACCCAAGAAGAGTTTGCGGACGCGGTCGGCTTCTCGCCCCGGTACATTCGCCGGCTCGAGAGCGGGGAAGTGGACGCGACGCTGCGGACCATCGCGCGTGTCGCGGCGAAGCTCGGCGTGACCGTCGCGGCCATGCTGAAGGTCGCGCGCTTGCCGGAACCGAAGCCCGGTCGGCCGCGCACGCGCCGCACGCCATAGATCGTTGGCTTTCGGCTGCTGGCTAGACGGCTGTTGGCGCGGCCAGGTACCTAGAAAGGGTCAACCCTTGTTGGAGGTACGGCCATGCCATTGCGCCCGACAGAGCCGTTCGACGTTGCCGAGGTTCGCGCGATGCGTGCAGCGCTCGATCTGCGCAGGCGGGCCGATGTGCGCACGGCGGCGCTTCTTGTCGCTCTTTGCCTTGGGCTTCGACGTGGGGAAATTCAGCGGCTTACCGTTGCGGACGTCATCGTGCTTGGCGGCAGGCTGTGCCTCAGCGTTGAGACGCTGAAACAGCGGGCCAATCGGAAGAAGCAGCGCCTCGTGCCCCTGGCCAACGAGGACGATGTCGCGCTGCTTCGGCGATATCTACGGCAGGAACACGGCGCGACCCCGGAAAATGCCGCGCTGCTGTTCCGGACAGCTGCGACTCGACATCCGTTCAAGAAGGGGCCAATCACGCCGCGGGCCATCGACCACGCCATCAAGCGATTGGCCCGCCGAGCCGGTCTTGAACGCCGGGCCCACGCCCATGCCTTTCGGCACGCCTTTGCGACCGAGCTTCTTCGCAGCGGCGCCGATCTGCGCGTCGTCCAAGAGCTGCTCGGCCACCGGTCAATTTCGAGCACCGCCGTCTACCTGCACGCCAGCTTTGAACGCTGCGCCGAGGCGGTTGGCCGGCTCCCGTTTGGGTAGCGTTCCGATCAGAAAGCGACTCAAGCGTGGCAAGTTGGCCTCACGGAGGCCAGCAAACGCACGGAGCGCTTGCCCTGAGCGGACGCTCTACCGCGTCGTGGCCATTGGGTAGCTTTTCGAAGCAAGGGGGGCTGGGCAGATGGATAGTGGTCGCGAAAAAAATTCTCCAACCCGGTTCGCGACTGCGCACGACGAAGTGCCATCGTTCTTTGGTTTTTTGTCGCCGTGGAATTGGAGCTGCCTCTTGAGCGGTTTTCCGCCTGATTTGTTTACGCTTGTGCGGTTTGTCTCCGATCGTTTATCCCTGTGGCCGACGACGAATAAACGACGCTGACCGACAGCGCAGGTGAGGTCTCTTTCCTCGCTGGCTAGCCGGGCAGCACTGTTGCGCCCGGTGACAGCGTGAGGCCGTGCCTCTCGACTCTCTGGGCGCGGAAAGGCCGAGATCTATCCATGAATCCAAAAAATGTGGGAGCGCCGAGCGCTGCAGCACTGGCAGTGGTCGTGGAATTGCGCACCAGTGTCGAAGGGCTGCCAGCACTCGCACGCAAACTGCTCGAACTCTCCGACGACGGTACCGAAGAAGCGGACGAGGCGACCGAAGAGCCCGAGGTAGAGCCCGAAGGCGATGACGTCGAGCGTCTGGAGGCAATCTGCAGCTCCTGCGACTTCTTGCTGGCCCGCGTCCAGCGCGAGCTACGCGAATTGAAGTTGGCCAAGGCAGCGCCGTGATGGCGCCAGCGGTGCCCCGACAGCAAGACACGATCCTGAGTGCTGACTCCAAGTACGTCAGCGCGTGGCACCCGTTGTACGAATGAAGCCCGTCCCGCTGCCCAGCAGTCTCCGCGCGCGTTTCCCGACCTTCCGGGAGCGCGCGCGGAGTGTGGCCGCCGCCGGCCGCCCCGGTTTGGACTTGGGGCTCGCGAGCTTGAACGATCTCTTAGGTGGCGCCCAAGGCATGGGCATCATCGGCGGCATCGCTGGGGCGCGCAAGACCACGATGCTCCAGCAATGGGGATGGAACGTCGTGCGCCTCGAGCAAGCCTTCTTCGCGCATTTCTCCTTCGAGATGGCGCCGGAGGCGATCGATTCCTATTCGATCGCGCACTTGGCGGGCGTCGAGAAGTGCAATGCGCTGGGCCCTTTGCTCGAGGATCCAGCGTTTGCTGACCAGTGCGCGGTCCTCGAAGAAGCCGTCAAAACCTTCGGCGCCCGCGGCCATACCTTCGGGTTGGCCGATGCGAAGAGCGTCGAGCAAATCAGCCAAATTGTTGACGATCTGCGCACGAAGCTGAAGCTGGAGCGTGGGCTCATCGCGATCGATAGCCTCCACGCGCTTGCGGCGCATGTTGGTCGTGGAGCGCGATCGGAGCGTCACGCGGTCGACAGTGTCCTCAACGACGTGCGCGAGTTCGCCGACTCGACGAAGCTGGCTGTGGTCTGCACGGCACAGCTCACGAAACGCGGCGCGGAGCTCGACGCCGATTTCCACTTCGCGCAGTCGGCAGGTGCTGACTACACGCCGGACTACACGGCCACGCTTGTGACGAGCAGGGAGGGCGCCACGCGACCTGGCGCGGTAGCACGCCCGCTGCCGGCGACGCTGCATCTTCACAAGAACCGCTTCGGCCGCGAGAGCGTGAGCCTCCCGCTCCTGTATCACCCCGCTCGGACCTGCTTCGAAGAACTCAGGCCAAGGCCCGGAGCCGACGACGATGACACCTAGCTCAAGTTCGGCAGAGCCGACACCGCCGCCCGAATACTTCCGGGTGAGCCCGCCGCTGCTGCGCAGGGTGCCAGCTGTGGCCAAACGGGGCGGCAGGCTGAGTCCAAAGCTCCCGACATTGGTGCTCCTCGCACTTTTCGCTCAGGCCGCGAGGCGTCCGAAGTCTGAGCTCGCGATCGCCAGCGCCAGCGCAGCCCAAATGGCTTCGGTCTCGTTTTCCCCGAGAATGTCAGAGGTTTTGGAGGACATGGGATACAGGCGGCGGGGCCCGGAGTTTTCCGGAAGCGCCTGGTCGGCCGTCACGGGCTGCATCAAGCGGCTCGCGGAGACGACCGTGACCGTTCCGTTCATGTGGAAACCGCCGGGGAAGAAAGTGCTTGCCGCGGCTGTGTTCAAAGGCCCGCTGCTGGAGCTAGTGAATGGCGACACCTCGCAGGTGCGGCTCTACGGCTATTCGCCGCCGAAGGATCGCTACCACGCGCTCGTGCCGCGAAGATTGCTCGCGCTTCGCCCTGACCTGAGCGAGCTTGGTACGCGCCTGGCTTGTTGGCTCTACGCCCAACATCGCGGCGCGCGCAAGGACGGCAAGCTGAAGCACAAGTGGTCGATGCAGATCACCCCGGAGTGGCTCGTCGAAGCCAAGTTCTTGAGGTCGAAGAACGTCCGCAGGGCCACGGAGCTCAACCGGATACGCAATGGTTTCACCAATCTTGAGGGGCTCGGCTTGCTCTCCATCATCGGGAGCGGGTGGCCCTTCATGATTCAACTCTCCCCAGCATTCTTCCATCAGGATGGCGCAGGTGAGTAGCCGGCAAACTCCCGTTTTGCGTGCCGGGCGCTCCCGGTTCGTGCGTCGATCCCTCCCGGATTGGAGTTCTCACGGTCGCGAGAGCCCCAGAAAACATGCTGGTATGGCGGCCGAGGTCGCCCTTATCCGAGAATCGGAAAAGGGGGAAACGGAAGAACGGCAGGACGAATATTCACGAAACCCGCGGACTCGCGAGGCGTCCGAGCGAGGTCCGCGGTGCTCCGCGAAGCGGAGCAAGGGCCTCTACTCGTCGGGCGTGACCCGTACCGACGCCTGCTCGCTCGGCGCTAACGCGCCTCTCTGCGCGTCGTCGGCCGGGTCATGCGAGCTCCGCGCCGCTCTATGCCTCGCTGCGCTCGGCGCGGCGCGAAGTCTCGCAACCAGAGGATATTCGCTAGAACGCTTCCGGGAAGAGAGCGAAGGCACATCCCGAGCGTGCGCGATCGATGGCCGCGCGTGGGTCGCAGGCGGGGTGGTAGACGACGGTGCTCGGCTCGCCGTATACGTACAGATCACTTCGACGAGCACCGCGTCTCAACAATCGTTGATGCTCCCGGCGCTCGGCGTGCCGCGCGGACGCCCCTGCACCCCCCACTGCACTTCGGTCGGAGTGGCTGGGGTCCGAGGCCGCCATGTCTGACCCACGCCGGCTGCACGCCATCGATCGTGACCCCAAGCCCCCCTGCGCTAAGCCGAAGGATGGGGTCGACCTTGTGACTCTGTTTAGGATCGCCAGCGCGCCGGTGGCTGTGGCGCAGGAATCCGACGCCGACTCGGCCGCGGGCATGTCGCTCGCCGAGTTTGCAGCGTGGGCAGGGATCGATCGGCGCCGGCTCGCGCGGCACCTCGTCGAGATTTCGCCGGGGCCCATGCCGCTGCTGCCCGCCGGGGCCGTGCCGGTGCGGGTGTTCGGCAAGACGCGCCGGATTTTCTTGCGTGACGTGTTCGGAGTGGAGGGCGCGCGCTCTCCGAGAGAGGCAAACGATGCCGGTAGTGCTCAAGAAGCGCATTCAGGTTCAACCCGTGGGTCGGCGTGGGATCGATCGGTCGATCTGCTACGTCGTAGGGGATCTGAGCCACGCTGAACAGAGCAAGGCGCGCGGCGTGCTGTTCCCGGTTGCGTCTCGCGTGGACGCGCTCAAGACCCATACCGAGCTCGTCAAGATGGCACGGCAGGCCTGCGCCGAGTCCACGCAGGGCGAATTCCTCGACGCGCTCGACCGCCGCTCACGCACGAAAGACTGGGGGCCCCAGTTCGACGGTTTTGCCGCGGAGTGGCTCAAGAGGTGCGTGGTCGGTGCCGGTCGGCGAGAAAGTGAGATCGAATCGGTGAAGAGCGTAATCGAGCTGCACCTCGCGACGGCGTTCGGCAAGCTGCCCATCAATGCCATCGATGCCCGGCTCATCGACCGCTACAAGGCCGACAAATTGGCTCAAAAGCATCAGTACGGGCGCACCTACGCGCCCAAGACCATCAACAATCACCTCGGCGTGCTGCATCGGATTTTCGAGAAGGCCATCGAGTATGGCCACATCGAGAAGAACCCGGTGACCAAGCGCTCGTGGATGAAGGCGGACCGAACGGCCGAAGACTCGCGGGCGTGGTGGACACCGGACGAGGAGCGGGCCGTGTTCCTGGCGCTCGATGACTGGAAGGCGACGGGCCAGCACCTTTACTTCGCCATCAAGACGCAGCTCGTTCTCGGCATCCGCTTCAGCGAGCTGCGCGCGCTGACTAAGGACGACCTTGACCTGCGCACGCCCGGCATCTGGATCCGCCGCTCGCAGGCGCGGAAAGTGGTCTCGACCCCCAAGAACAAGAAGGCGCGCTTCCAGGTGTTGCCGCGCGCGCTCGCCGACGAGCTGCACCCGTGGTCGCTGCGCACGCCCGGCCAGCTGCTCTTTCCTGCCCCGTCTGGCATCTCGCTGCCAAACAACGTCCTGAACAGGGCCTACTCCAGGCTGGCTGACAAAGCGCACGTACGGCGCATTACGAGCCACGGCGCGCGCCACACCTCCGGGTCCAGCTACGCCGTCCTCGGCGCCGGCCAGAAGATGATCGCGACGCTGCTGGGTCACGCTGACATGCAGAGCACCGAGCGGTACACGCACGTGCAGGTCGACGCGACGCGGGCGATGGTTGAGGCCAGATGGAGCTATCTGGATGCGCGACAGTAGAATCGCCGGTCGGGCGGGCTTCGGTCACTCAGCAGCAGATGCGCGAAGCGCCGCGATTCTCTGTCGAAGTTTCTCCAACTCGTCGAAGAACGCTTCGAAACCTGCAAAGTCGACTTGGCCAACTGGCAACGTCGCGATCAGAGAGGCGAACGCAAATTTGGAGAGCGATACTTTGACTCCAGTGTCGAAGTCGAAAACACCATCATCGATCACCAGGGTATTGCGCACGATGTTCGCGCAGTGAACGCGCTCGCTCGAGTGGCGCCCGCTCGATGTATTGAACTCCTGTCGCTGGAACAACCGTCGGCCCTCGGTGTCTCGACGGGCGAAGTCGATGTCCGTGTAGAGAAGCTCTATGCATGTCCTGTCGGCTGGTTTTCGATGCTCGGGAGTTGGGAGTACCAGCGAGAAAACCTCGTTCCCCCAATCCTTTGGTCGACCAGCGCTGTCAAGCACGCGCTTTGTGATGTCGCGCTCGTCGGAATCGAAGACGAAGACGCACGGCGCCGTTTGCTTTCGCAAGGCGGTGTGTTCGCAAAACTTCGCCAGGTCCGAGCTTCCGCCCTTCCCATCGGAGAACACGAGTTCCAGCTGCGGATACTTGCCAGCGGACTTCAAGGCTCGCAAGGCGGCTTGCATGTGCATGCGGTCGGTCTTCCCTTCCGTGTACACGTGTAGCTCTATCTTCGCTTGTACGATGGGGTAGGGGTGTGGCTTAAAACTCGCGTCCAGCGTCTCGAGTTGTCGAGCGAAACGTCGGTAGATAGGGTCGTCCCAACCTCGGACCGCGCCCACGTGCTGCACTTTGCCGCGCACAACAAGTTCGAAGCGCGGCGCGAGCTTCCCAGGGGGGCGGTTGCGCTTGTCGTGCTTCTCGAAGTACCACTTCCCGGCCGCGTTTGCGTCGCCTATCCGCTTCCAGGCGTGTAGCAGCGACCGCACTTCAAGAATGAACTTGCGCGGCACATTCACACGGGTGTTCGTAATGAGCCCCGTCACCAGTTGTCGCTGACTCTTTGGTTTCAGCTGTGTCTTCTGATCATTGACCTGAAAGCCAGCCTCCGTGATCGCCTTTCGTAAAATCTCCCCCAGCGCAACCGACACCGTTCCCTCGGAGCCGTCTTCCAGGCGGGCGAGCGCCGGCGGGAACGTTGCTCGGTTTGTCGAGAACACGAGGTCATCGCAATACCGGGTGAAGGTGCAGCGATAGGTTCGCGCGATATCCGCGAGCGCGCGGTCTAAACCACGGCAAACGATGTTGGAGATGATGGGCGACGCTGGACTACCTTGGGGTAGCTGGTTCTCGTCGACGCACAGCTGGGCGAGCGTGGTCGCTACTTGATCAGGCAATCCAAATGGGCCTGCCATGAGTAGGCCGCGCACTCGGCCGAAATTGATGGATGGGAAAAAGTCTTGCAGGTCGACTCGCAGAACCCACCGCTTCGGCGAGTGGCAGGCTGCATTGCCGATGATGCTGCGTCCGTCGACGTAGCCGTACACGTTTCCACGAGGTTCGTAGAACGCAGACAAGTGCTCGGCGACGATTCTTTGCGCCGCCTTGAGAGGCGCGATCGGCGATCGAATCTCCCTGACCCCGCCGCTGCGTTTCCTCAGGGATAACCTCGCGTATCGTCGCTCAGAGGTGAGGCCGAACAGGTAGTAGTGCAGCTGATGCACCGTCATGCCCACGAGGCTGGCGACGTCCGCCCTGGTCTTCAGGTCGCCGAGAGCCTCCCTGGCCTTTTGCTTTTCGCTCTCGCTCATCAAGCGGGCCGTCGCTCCCCGGGTTCAACCTATCTAACTGACGCGATTATTTAGCTAATTCGAACATCTATTAGCTAGCGCGCGCTAAAGCATAAAGTCCAAAAACCGAGGCGAATACGCCGCGGAAGAGCAACCCGTGGAGCGACAGCCTTTGGCGCCGCAGCCTACTGCACCTTCCGCAGCAGTGGGCCCGTCCTTGAAAAAGTACCAAGTCAGGGACCTCCCTCAGGGACCTCGCACCCACAAACGCCGAAACCCCCAGCTTTCGCCGGGGGTTCGGGGGTGGAGGCGCCGGGAATTGAACCCGGGTCCGCGAGGCTTCCAGTCAGCTTTCGTTCACGTGCGTAGTCGGATTACCCAACCGACGGGGTTCGACATATTCGGTTGCCGAGCCTAGCTCCAGATTTTCTCGGCCCTGCCACCCAGAGCATTGGCGGGACCCAGCTTTAGTGATGACGCCCTTCCGATACCAAAACTATCTCTCGGTTGGACGGCTCTACTGGTTATTAAGCAGCGAGAGCGATTGCATTGTCGTTTGCAATTGGTACGGCCCGATTTTGGAGAGGGTCGGGTGCCTCCACACGCAAACTAACCTTCAGTCCCCACGTCGAAACCGATCGCCCCCGAAGGGGTGGTGGGTGCGCCCAACATAGCGATCGCCCCGCCGCGGTCAAGCTGCGGCGCCGGGTGTTTCACGACGGCGGGCGGATTTTCGAAATTGCCCTGGTCGAGGCCGCCAGCTGGCGGCCGGCCGCACGGAAACCAGGCTCGGCCTACCCAAGCCAAATTCGCGAAGCTGGGCGCCCGCGCGCGGCGGCAACTAGCGGCGCGTTGCGCGAGCGGTTTTGGGGCTGTGCACGCGCGTGCGGCGCCGATCAACGCGGTTTCGCGCCCGCCTTCAGCCCTTTGACGGCGTAGCCGACCTGGCGCGGGTAGGCGGCGTCGCCGACGGTGGCGGGCAGCAGGCGTTCGCGGGCGTGCAGGGGCCAGTTCGGGTCGTCGAGCATTTGGCGGGCCAGCGCGACCAAGTCGGCGGAGCCCTCTTGGACGATGGCGTTGGCTTGCTCGGCTTCGGTGATGCGGCCGATGGCCATGGTGGGGATGCCGACCTCGCGCTTGATGCGGGCCGCGAACGGCACCTGGTAACCGGGCTCGCGCGGGTTGGGCAGGGTGGCGATGGAGGGGGTGACTCCGCCGCCCGAGCAGTCGACGACGTCGACGCCGCGAGCTTGCAGCTCGCGAGCCAGCACCACGCTGTCGTCCAGCGACCAACCGCCGGGCGAGCCGTCCACCGCCGAGATGCGCACGAACAGCGGACGCGCAGCGGGCCACGCGGCGCGCACGGCCTCCACGACTTCCAGCGGAAAGCGCATGCGATTTTCGCGCGAGCCGCCGTACTGGTCGGTGCGCTGATTCGACAGCGGTGACAAGAACTCGGTCAGCAAGTAGCCATGGGCGGCGTGCACCTCGACCACGTCGAAATCGGCGTGCAGGGCGCGTTCGGTGGCGCGCACGAAGGATTGCTTGAGACGCGCCAAGTCCGCGAGCGTCAGCTCGGCCGGCACCGTGTAGCCTTCGGTGAAGGGCAACGGGCTCGGCGCAACCGGGGTCCAAACCGCGCCATCTTTGCCGCCGGGCTTGGCCGGGCCGCCGCCTTCCCACGGGGGCAGGGTGCTCGCTTTGCGACCGGCGTGCGCCAGTTGAATGCCCACCGCCGCGCCTTGGCTCTTCACGAAGCGCACGATGCGCGCAAACGCGGCTTCCTGTTCGTCGGTGTAGAGGCCGGTGTCGGCGTAGCTGATGCGACCTTCGGCCTCGACTCCGGTGGCTTCGGCGAACACCAAACCGGCGCCGCCCAGCGCGAAACGCCCCAAATGCACCAGGTGCCAGTCGTTGGGCACGCCGTTTACCGCCGAGTACTGGCACATGGGCGACACCACCACGCGGTTTTTGAGCTGCAAATCGCGTAGGCGCAGCGGCTCGAACAGGGGCGGGGTAGTGGCGTCGGTCGTCATCGTACCGAGCTAGGTAGCTCAGTCACCTGCCGACCGGTAGCGGGGGGGCATCACCAACCGTCGAAACCCGCCGCCTCGAGCGAGCCGCTCAATCGTTTTCTTGTTTCACGAACGTGACCGGCACTCTGATGACCGCGCTGCCACCTTTGGGCGGTTCGAAGCGTGCGAGCGAAGCGCGCTTCACCAGGCAGTCGACGGTGCTGATCGGCAAGCCGGAGCCGTCCGCCTTCACGTTGCTGACGTGGCCGTCGGCGGCGATGCTGAGCACTAGCGCCACGCGGCCCGCCACGTCACGCTCTTCCGCCAGAGACGCATGATAGCAGGCGCGAAATTCGGCCTGCATGGCTGCGACCTGTTGCAGCGTGTTGGGACTGGCGGCGGCCAGCTGGGGGCGTTCACTCGCCGGCGCGTCATCGAACGCGGCCAACGCTTCGCGCAAGCGTGCCGCGAGCTTGGCGCCCACCGCGGGTTGCCGGGCCACGAACGACGCGCGCTCCAGCACCTGCTTGGCGTCTTGGCGTCGGCCGAGCGCTTCGAGTGTGTCGGCCAGCCGCAGAGAAATCGCGATCTGCGCCGGGGCGAGCGGGGCGGGGTGGCGTTCGGTTGCCTGCAACGCCGCTTTGAACGGAGCTACGGCCGCGCCCAGCTGCTGGTCGTCGCGAAAGGCTTCGGCGCGCGTGGTTTCGAGCTCGGAAATTTGCTGGTCGTTGGCGAGCGCGCCGGGTTGGAGCAGCGCCAGCGCTTGCTGGGCGGCTTCGCGCGCTTCGGTGGGGCGGCTTTCGACCAAGAGCACGCGTGCCAGCTGCGAAAGCCCGCGTGCGCGGTACTGCGACCAAGGCGGACCGTAGCCCCAACCGAGCGCAATGGCTTGACGGAGCCGCGCCTCGGCTTCGCGCGGGCGGTATTGCCAACCGAGCGTCTGCGCCTCGGTCAGCAGCCGTTCGACTTGACCGGCCCGCGCAGCACCCGCCGCCTGCTCTTTCGTGGTGCTCGTGCTTTCGACCTGCTGAGCCGCGCCCGTACCGGCACAACCCGACGCCAACAGCAGCAGCAACGCGACTTCACCAGCTCGAACACCACCCGTCACTCCCCAGGCTTAGCGCATCGCGCGCGCTTCAGCACGGAGCCGTTGCCTCGGCGGGGCGGCTTTTCTTGGGGGTAGGCCTGGTTTGGGCCGCCAGCTGGCGGCCGGCCGTACGGAAATGAGACTCGGCGCGAACGCCATCATTCCGACGCCCAACGGTAACGCAACCCCAGCTCCGTAAAGTCGCCGCCGCGAAGCCCGATGCGATCGGGGCTCACGACCGTGGCGATGAAGCTGCCGCGCACGTCCACGCGCCGCGACAGCTGCATGCGCAAGATGGGGCCGACGCGAATGGTGAGCGAATCATCACGTTTGGGGACGTCCAGCACGTCGACGGCGGGACCTATCGAATGCTGGTCGTGCGAGCCGAACAGGAACACGTACGCGACGCGCGTGCGCCACACGAACGGCGGCGTGACGATGATGTGCAGCGTCTCTTCGAAGGCGTCCTTGCCGTCCGGCACCCCCGTGACGTAGGACGCGCTGCCGCGCAGCAAGAGCGCCCCCGGACCGAGCTTGAAGCTGAGATCGAGCTCTGACTCCCAGGTCACGGTGCGCGCGAGCTTGCTCACGTCACGCTCGAGATCGATGCGCTGGTAGCTGCGCTTGCGATCCAGGTAGGTGTGCTCGAACGACGAGAAGAAGCGCGGCCCGACACGCCAGTCGAGGTGGGGGATTTCGAGCCGGAAGCCGCCGTACGCGCCGAGGCCGCTCGACTGCCCGACCGCGTTGGCGTCCACCCCGACCCACTGGGTGAAGGGGCGACCGTAGCCCAAAGAGACGCGGGGCCGTATGTACACGAAGCCAAAATCGAAGGTGGTCGCCACGAAGGGTCGCGCCGGCAGGGTGCCCCAGGAGCGCGCCATCTTGGGATCGATCAGGGCGTCGTCGGGCACCGGCAACACGCCGAGCGGTGCCTCCGCGTCCGGGAATTTTTCGCCCGATGGCTCGGCGGCCTGCAAGCTGCCGGCGCTCGTGAACGAGGCCGCGAGCACGACGCCGCACAGCAGGTGTTGGAAGCGTGCCATCAGAAGATCCCCATGACGCCGATACCGCCCGGCGACGGGACGAGGTTCAGTTGCAACTGCGTGGGCGCGGTCACGCTAGCCCGACCGCTGGGACCGACCACCTTTCGGTAGTGCAACAAGGGCACGCTGTACCCCACCAGGGTGCCGACGAAAGCGCCGAGCAGGATGTCGCTCGCGTAGTGAACGTCGGCCACGACCCGAAACGTCGCCGTCGTGGCCGCGACGGCGTAGCCACCGGCGCAGCTGAGCGCGTCCCACGGGGGACCGAGCAGCTCGTTCTCCATATGGTGCACGCAGATCAGCGCCGCACCGGTGAAGCTGAAGGCCGAGTGCCCGCTGAAGAAGCTGCGGTAGTGGAAGGAGTTTTTGCAGTCGATGGCGTCGTCGGGCAGCTCGCCCTCGCCGCAGCCGGTGCCGAAGGGGCGTTCGCGGCTCACCAGCACGTTGGTTGCGCCCTGAATCGCGCCGCTGATAGCCAGCGTTTCGAGGTCGATCAGCGCCATTTGCTCCGCGGTTTCGCGGCTGCCGCGGTACCACCAAGCCGTGGTGAGCGCGTCGGCGGCAAAGGGCCAGGTGACTGCGAGCGAAAGGCCGACGTCGGAAGCGTCGCGGAAGATGTAGCGATCCGCCAAGCGGTTGGCGCGCAGCGCGTTGCGCACGTCGTCGTCGAACAAGATGCCGCCGCTCAGCTTGTGCTTGGCGGTTGGTTTGACGATCGACGCGCCGAGCGTGATCGCTCCGCCGGCCGCCGTGATGACGAAGTTGGCGGCGGAAAAAGTCGGCCACTTCCAGACCAAGGGCGGCGGCGCGTTGGTCGACACAATCGGCAGCTGGCTGGTGACGCGCACCTTGGGCTTCGGCGCCGGGGTGGGCGCGAACAGCTTCGGCTCCTCTGCTGGCGCCGGTGGCTCAGCGCCTTCGAGAAGGGGAGCGTCGGGCGGCGGAGCGTCGGGCTTGGACCCCGGCTCTCTCACTTCTATCGGATACGGGACTGGCTCGGCAGCGCGGCCCGATCTGGCAACGGTCACGAGGCCTATGCCGAGCACGATCGCGACCGCACCTCGGCACGCGAGGGTGGCTCGAGGGGCAGGGGGATGACCCGGAGATCTCCGATGGCTCAAGGTTCCGAGACCGTGTGCGGGAACCGTCGCGTTCGCAAGCTGGCGAAATTACTCTACCGTTTTGTCACGGTAGACAATCCGTCATGACAAGTTGTCAACTTGTCTTAGGCTTTGACAGATTTGTATGACTCTGCCAGGTTGGCGGAATGAGTGACGCGCTGTCCACGCAGCACGACGAAGGCCGCAGCACGCCCGTCCCGGGGGAAGCGGCGCCGCCCGGCGACGAAATCACGGTGTTGGTCGTCGACGACGAGCCCAGCAACCAAACCTCGCTGGCCAAGATCTTTCAGCGCGAGGGCATGCGCGTGTTCACGGCCGACGGCGCCAAGAGCGCGCTCGAGGTCGCCCGTAAGCACAAGGTGCAGGTGGTGCTGAGCGACCTGATGATGCCCGGAACCAACGGCGTCGAGCTGATGCGCGCGTTGAAAGAAGTATCGCCGGACACCGAGACGGTGCTGATGACGGCCTACGGCACCGTCGAGACGGCGGTGCAGGCCATGCGCGACGGCGCCTACGACTTCGTCGAGAAGCCGCTCAAGCGCATGACCATCGTCAAGAGCGTGCGCAAGGCGGCCGAGCGCCAGTCGCTCGTGGCCGAAAATCGCTCACTGAAGCAAGAGCTGAAGCTGCTCACCACGCGCGAGATCGTGGGACAGAGCCCGGCGCTGCGGCGCGTGCTGGACGTGGCGACGCAGGCGGCTCCGTCCAGCGCAACCGTGCTGATCTTGGGCGAATCGGGCACGGGTAAGGAGCTTTTGGCGCGCTACATTCACGGCAAGAGCGCCCGCGCCGACGGCCCTTTCGTGGCCGTCAACTGCGCCGCCATTCCGGAAAGCATTTTGGAGGCCGAGCTGTTCGGTCACGAGCGCGGCGCCTTCACCGGCGCCATCGCCAAGCGCGAAGGGCGCTTTGCCCGCGCGCGTGGCGGCACTTTGTTCTTGGACGAAATCGGTGAGCTGTCGCCGGCGGTGCAGGTCAAGATCTTGCGCGTCTTGCAAGAGGGTGAATACGAGCCGGTCGGCGGCCACACGGTGAAGGCCGACGCGCGCATCGTGGCGGCCACCAACAAAGACTTGGTGGCCGAGGTCGAAGCCGGGCGCTTCCGCGAAGACCTGTACTACCGCCTCAACGTGATCGCGATCACGGCGCCGCCCTTGCGCGCCCGGCGCGAAGACATTCCGCTGCTCGTCGATCACTTCCTCGGCATCTATTGCAAGAAGAACGGGCGGGCGCG